>Ga0065711_1038403_pt1 | contig 18798 bp, 12 predicted proteins | sample Hoacrofraction12_FD_59098 | JGI IMG/M metagenome (GOLD analysis project Ga0065711, IMG submission 59098) | Hoatzin crop microbial communities from Cojedes, Venezuela - Epithelial fraction 12 v2 (version 2) | ecosystem: Host-associated > Birds > Digestive system > Esophagus > Crop | place... | reverse complement strand
CTTCCCCCTGTCCCACTTGGGGGGGGGGGCAGGGAGGAGAGGGCTGAGCAAGCGGCTGCCTAAAGCTTATTTGCTGGCTGCTGAGTTAAGCCACAACACATGTACAAAAAATGCTCTTTTTTATAAAAATAAAGAAAACAACACTTCTGTAGAAACGCAGACCATTAGAAGGATGGAAATCACATGCAAGTTAATTTCAGTGAGCACCTCGAATGCAATGATGCAGCAAGAGACACACTTTTGATTTCTGTCACAATTATCTTTATGATGTCCCTATAAAACTTTGCGTTAAAGAGAAAACTAGATGCATTTCTGCATCTGGATCCTCAAAGAGTACACAGTGGTATGACAGTACTGAGTAGATTGACTATGTTCACTCATGCTGACTGAAGATCTGATTATTTACTGCTTGTCCATTCACAGTTCATATAGAAGAATTTTGGATTTTTTAATATTGTTTTTATATTATTTTAAAATTTTCCTTAAGTATGCTTAATATATTTGTTAATAGTTCACTGAAAATGGAATCTAAGATTAAATACTATAATAACTGAAGTGGTTGATAAAAGAAGTATTGTTTTTCATTGTGCTCTTAAGGATGGGTTCATTTATTTCATCTAATGCAAGACATTTAGAAATTAGGTGGTTATTCAGAAGCAGTCATTTAGGTCTATTCTTTGTCAATGGAAAGAGGATTGGCACTTCCCCAAAGCAAGACTCTTCCTGTTGTGATGCATGTGTTTAACTAGGCAGACTGAATTGTTTCTTGGAGTGAATCTTCCACTAAGGAAGACAGCTTCAGCAGAAAGCCTGATAAACTAATTCAGATTGGATATCTAATTGTAAATGGGTAAAATTAAAGAAGACTCCTACATCAAACATGTAGATGTAAAATGCGTATCTTTCAGAGTTTCTTAGGAAAAAAATCCTCTGGAGAGTTTTAAAAAGATTATCTCACATAGCATATATTTCTTGCCTCTGGAAAGCTAACAAAAATTTGACATTTTTCAGAACATGGTTTAAAACTGCATATTAATTTTTATCTTTAAACCTATATCCTAAAGTACAATTTTTTCGGAGAAAAAATTCTTGTAAAAAATTATCTAATTACTAAAATACATGATGCAATAGATTGTAACAGTATACACACCATAATATTAGCTACTATAGTATTCATTAAAGAAAAAAAAAAATTCCATGTGAACAATTGCATGATAGAATGCAGAAAACTGATTGTGGTCTCATTAAAGCAATGAAAGTCTTGCCTGTAATGTCAGAACAGAACTGTACTAGAAATAAGTGCCTCAGGTTTTCTTTGGAAACCTGAGCTCAGCTACTGATGTAAAAGCGATTTTGGCCATAGAGGCACTGGGGATGCCAGTATTACTGTAGTCATTTTGTACGTATTTACCTTCAGTAGAGGTCAAATCAGCTGCTCAGTTACTCAGCTTGTTCTATTTGTTTTCCCTATAGTTAATTTCAACATAGATTCAAACCTGCCCACTTTGTAATGTTTAGGAGTTGGAAATTTAATCATGTCAGTATGACTATACTTCGCAGTGTCACAGAAAGCCCTTCCTGGTAACTTTGTGTGACATTATAACCAAGGTGATGGAATCAGTTGACCATAAACATGAACAATGCTGCTATGTTCTTGGTACAGCCCTACCCACCTGGACATTAGGTCTGGGAACAGAGGGTCTAGTCTCTACGTAACCATTAATGCTAACAATAGTAGGTAATTGTGTTTCTGTCAAGAGAAATGATGGAGTGTGGTTTTGTGAAGCGGACTGAAGAAACTGACCAGGATTGCCAAGATTGTGAGCCTAATAGGTAAAAGGTAATTCCGGCAGGGGGAGATTGCGACCACCGACTCACAGACACCCTACACAAGTAATACCACCTACTCAAAAAGGAACAATAGAAGAGGGTAACCGAGTCTGCGCAACCATTTACGTAAGAAGCGAGAAAAGTTTACACCAATCACCAAAGCAAATAATATTGAATATGCATGAATAAATTAAATATGTATATTTTTGATCTATATAAACTGCATGGAAAAGGTATGAGGTATGCATGTTCAGTGGAATTATCCCCCATGCATCCAGCGCTGCAATAAAGAATGCCTGCCTTTTAACACCACATTGGTGTTACGAGGTTTTATTCCCGGATCTTCGGTGACAACATGGCTGCTCCAAAATATTCTGTTTGCTGGCTGAACATATTGTATTTTGAAAAATTGCTTCCAAAAATGTTTTCAATGTATATATACCACAACTAAATATTTACATCTGTCTCTAGAATATAAATAACTACTGAAGTTTCCTTGTTGAAGATGCACGTATTATTGAAATATTTTCTTCTTATCCTCCCATCAAAAAGTATACTTGAAATGAAGATATCTTTAATACCTTAAATCACAGACCTCAATCACACACTCTTAGCTGTGATTAAATATATTTTTTCTCAGTTCTTACATTGCTCAAATTCTGCTTTGATTGCTATTTTTTTGCTATTAATATTCTGCTGAATTTTTGACTCGTCGTAGTTTTTTTTCCAAGTTACTACCACATCTCTACTGTAGCAAGAATTTTCTTTCCATATGAGTTCAAACATTCCATAACAACAAAGGGGATGTAATGCAAAACTTTTTTCACTTTATCCTTTCACTTTTCTCATGTATATCTACCTCTCTAATCCTGTTTGTATTAATGGCTGATACAGTTTGTAATTCAAGTTAAAATCCTTTTCTTAATCAAGATTTTTCCCACTGTTATGGTCTTTCTGGTGTTCTTACAGAAACATTTTAAAGAAGAATTCATTCACCCCTATTACTTTTCAGTTTCCTTCTCTTCAAACTACTCTTTACAGGAATATATAATGAACCATTTCTAAGTCTGGACAAGACACAACACTCTGTGGTTTAACTGCTTGGAGTAATTATGAACAGCTTACCAGCTAAAAGTCACTTCTCTAATTTTTACACATACATTCGTTTTGTCCCAAAGTTACCTCTAACATTGATGGAAGTAGAGTTGTTTATGTTGTTGTCACAGTTTAGAGCAGGGCAGCAATAAACTGAGTGGCAGATGCTCTCTATTAATCCCATCTCTCCCCACCAGGGGAAGGGAAAAGGATGAAAAGAGAAGAGAGACTTACTAACTGGAAATTAAAACAGCTTTACTAGTAATACTAATAAAAAACAGAAATAATACAAAATATACAAAACCCACACCTAAAATTCTGGAGTTGTGTGCTGCTGGGCCTGGCATCCCACCAGCAGCTGCCAGGCAGTACCAGGAATTCCCAGACTGGCCTCAACAGTAGACGGGAAGTGGATTCAGGAATGAACGGATCATAATCCGGATCAGGATCACAGGCAGGACAAGGAGCAGGGTCCTCTTCAGAAGCCGGTCATGGACCAAGAGAGGGAGACCCTTGTGATCCCCCAGCTTTAACCTGAGTATGACATGAATGGCATGGAATACCTAGCTGGTCAATTATTTGGTCACCTGTTCTGTCTGCCCCTCCCTGCAAGTGAGACCTTTTACGACTCCTCACTTGTGGGACCTAAGAGGTCTATCAGTGACCTTGGCTGTTATAGTAATAATTATAAACATGGGACATTTTCTGCATTCCTTTCTTACCATAAGCTCAGTAAAACGATAAACATCAGGTGTTACCAACTTTGGAGCGGACACTGTCTGTAAAATATGTAGCCAACTTCAGAAAAATGCAGTTACTTAGAAGAATTTAGCTGTAAGGAAAAAATCACTAAAAGACAATTGGTTCCATTTTAACCAAAACCAGGGCACTTGTTCTCAATTTACTGTATCTGTATTATGAATTACTTTTATTTAAAAAAAAAAAAAGTTGGTGCGAAATAAACTTCTTGTTCATATTTTGCCTGTATTTATGTTCTGTGCAGGTAGGCCAGTACTGATGGAATTCAGTAAGGATACGCATTGCTATTGCAGCTGAGGTAGATAGGGTTTAAGGACAAAAGAAAAGTCCACAGAAAAACAAAGACAGGCAGAAGACCCCATCTGCAGTATGAAGGAGACCTAAAGCCAAATGACAGAAGTGGTAGAAGTGATGCAACAAATTAGAGTCCCTTTGGTCTAAAATATTAAAAAAGCTGGACCGGAAAGAAAGGTTAGTAGAAAGATTTACCTTGCAACATTGTGCATCCAAGGATACTTTTTATCAACCCTTTTTATTTCACAGAATCATACAATCATAGAAAGATAGAATGGTTTGGGTTGGAATGAACCTTAAAGATCATCTAGTTCCAATCCCCCTGTCATGGGCAGGACATCTTCCACTTGACCAGGTTGCCCAAAGCCCCATTCAACCTGGCATTGAAAAATTCCAGGAAGGGGTCATCTGCACCTTCTCTGGACAACCTATTCCAGTGCCTCACAAACCCTCATAGTACAATGTTTCTTTTGATGCAGCCCACGATACAGTCAGCCTTCTGGGTTGCGAGTGCACATTGTTGGCCCATGTCCAGCTTTTCATCCACCAGTATCCCCAAGTCTTTCTCAGCAGGGCTTCTCTGGGTCCCTTTGTCCCTTAACCTGTATTGATACAGGGGGTTGCGCCAACCCAGGTGCAGGACTCTACACTAGGCCTTGTTGAACCTCATGAGGTTCACATGGTCCCACTTCCCAAGCTTCTCCAGGTCCCTCTGGATGGCATCCCATCCCTCAGGTGTGTCAACCACACCACACATCTTGGTGTCATCTGAAAACTTGCTGAGGGTGCACTCGATTCTGCTGTCTAGGTCATTAAGGAAGATATTGAATGGTTCTGGTCCCAATACAGATCACTGAGGAACACAACTAGTCACTAGTCTCTGGAAAATAAGTTGTTGTCCACTGTCCTCCGGCTGCAACCATCTAATTAATTCCTCATCCACCAAACAGTCCACATATCAAATCTATATCCCTCCAGTTTAGAGAGAAGGATGTTGTGGGGGACCGTGTCAAAGCCTTTACAGAAGTCCAGATAAATGACTTCCATAGCTCTTCCCTTGTCCACTGATGTAGTCACTCCATTACTGAAGATTAGTCAGACAGGACTTGCTCTTGGTGAAATCATGCCGACTGTCTCAAACTACCTCCCTGTCCTCCAGGTGTCTTAGCATAGCTGCTAGGCGGATCTGTTCCATGATATTCCTAGGCACACAGCTGAGGCTGACAGTTCGGTAGTTCCCAAGATCCTCCTTACTACTCTTTTCAAAAATGGGTGCAATATTTCCCTTTTTTCAGTCACCAGGGACATTGCCTGACTGCCATGACTTTTCAAATGTTATGGAGAGTGGCTAGGCAACTACATCAGCTAATTCCCTCAGGAGTACGGGATGCATCTCATCAAGTCCCATAGTGTTATGTACTTTCATGTTCCTCAGGTGGTCACATACCTGATCTTCTCTTACAGTGAGTGGGACTTTGCTCCTCCAGTTCCTGTCTTGCAGTCCATCCACTCAAGAGATGTGAGCAGCAAGGTTACCAGTGAAGACTGAGGCAAAAAAGTGAAGTGCCTCACCCTTCTCCTCATCTGTTGTTACCAGTTTGACAGTCTTGCTCATCAGAAGGGGTTTTAGTTTGAAGCCATTCCCCCTAGTCCTAATGCTACATGCCTTTATAAAAAGTCCCTCTCCAACTTTCTTGTAGGCTCCCTTCAGCTACTGGAAGGCTGCTATAAGTTATTCCAGGAGCCTTCTCTTGTCCATGCTGAACAGCCCCAAGTGTCTCAGACTTTTCTTATAGAAAAGGTTTGTTTAATATTTCTCACACTAATAGATCTAAATATTCTGTGTTTAAAGAGCTACTTCTTAAAGCTTGTATTCTACTATTATTTTTAAAAATTTAAACACTTGAAAAGTTTTCTGGTTTTTGATAGGATCCTGAAATCAGAACACTTCCATCCTCAATGAGCCATCTCAAACTGGGATAGTGCTGAAATTATTGTGGTATTTGAGATTCTGTCACTTATACTCTCATGGGACTTTTTTTATATAAATAAATACAAAAATAATAATGAGTGTCTTTCTTAGGCTTGTGTCACAAAAGTAAACCTTAGGCTTTTTGGCAGAGATGAAAAAAGATAATTTGAATGATAACCCATATATTATTTCTTTATTCATTTTTAGCCAAATGGCCTCAATCATTTGTTCAATTCAATTACCTGATCAATTAATACATCAATAAGAATGTCCGTACAGAAAATTCCGTGCATCTGAAAAGAGAAAAGAAAATGTAAACCATATTATGTAAATTTCAGAATTAAAATGGATTACTTAACATTGAGAACTGACAGTTTACTGGGAAAGAAGTAGTTTCTAATATGTGTACTATGCTGGTACTGGGAGTGGATAGCATATTTTTTTACAAATATCAGAAAATCTTTAATAAGCAAAGAAGGTGTAATTGCTCATATTTGTGCATAGCTGCCTTAGACAAACAGGACCGAAATAGTGCAAATGAAAAATTTCATTGTCTATAGGGAAGTAAAATATGATAAAATGCAATGATCAAATTTCAAAGATTAATCTTTCAATACAAGTTTCTAAAATGGAGTTATTAAAAACTTGAGTGAATAGAGCATATGGTGGCTGTAAGCAATTTCCTTGTTTATCTGTAATTTTACGTGGCACCTTGCTTAAAGGGTGCATGCAAAGCAGTGAATAGAGGCTGCCTGTTTGCCTGATCTTGGTTGCTGTGCTCTAAATGAGTTGTATCTCTCTGTAGCAGTGAAGAGACTGAGAGCAGCAATGAGTCCTTGGTGGGAAAGAAAATTCTGAAGCAAAGATGAAGCTGGAGGTGAGATATACTGCCAGTGGGGAAACAGTAATGTAATTAGAATCGTAGAATCATAGGATCATCAAGGTTGGAAAAGAACTCTAAGATCATTAAGTCCAAATGTCAAAACAACATCACCATGCCTTCTAAATTATGTCCTGAAGTACCATACTTACACAGTTTTTGAATACCTCCAGGGATGAAGACTCTACCACTTCACTGGGCAGCCTGTTCCAATGCCTGACCACTCTTTCAATAAAGAAATTTGTCCTAATACCAAATTTAAACCTCCCCTGATGCAACTTGAGGCCATTTTCTCTCGTCCTATCACTAGTTACTTTGGAGAAGAGACCAACAGCTGCCTCACTACAACCTCCTTTCAGGTAATTGTAGAGAGCATGATGGAAGAAGGCATAAAATGAGACTCAGATGTAGGGGGGAAAAAAAGAATATTTTCCACTGAAACAGAGGGAATTATTTAGACCTTACGCATAAACATAAAGCTGCTTGAAACTGCTAGAACGAGTGAAAAGGAAATCATCTGTCCTATGAGGTGACAATGAAAGAGGAAAAATATTCTTTAAATAATTTTATTTTAAAGTTTTCTTTTTAAGTACATCTACTATGAAGCTGTTTACTTCTAGTTTACATTTCATTGAAGCCTAGCTGACAAAATTCAAATGTGTTCAGAATTTTTTTTTATAAGTGCTTACTTTAACAAAGAGCTACTGGAAAATCTGCTTTAAGATTCCACGTAAGTCAGATCTTGTTGTGATGATATCCAGAAGCGAAAAGCACTGGAGTGCCAAAGGCAACATTTTTTAGGGGATTCCCAGGTCAGGGCCCTATGTAAAACAAAATAGACTGGTGCCTTCAACCAGATACCAGGATAACACGGTAATATCAGGGCCTCTTTTGTCAGCATCAGAATACTGCAAAAGCAGGCTTTGGTGGCTGCTACTACATAGACAAAGGTGCATATATGTGGGATAGTGGCTATAGGTTGGAGCGAGTGTTTCTAGGTGGTCTGTCTCCAGGTGGAGCTGGAGCAGAGCAAGGATCTTCTAAATTCAGTTCAGGGGGCTCCTGTTACCATAGTAACAGTGGTGATTCCCATCACCATGCTTACAGTGGTGGCCACCCTTTCTCAGTACTAATCTGTCCCACACAGGGCACTAAAGTTTCTTGATGAGAAACCTTGAAAATGAGCATGGTATATCTTAGCAGAGTACCTCTGTGTATGACAGTTCCTCTAGTGAATCTGTAACTTAGAGATCATCAGTGTTTTTAAGAGTTAGTTTTCTCAGACAAAGGCAGACAAAGGTATATTTCGAAAATAATTACGTTTCTGAAGTCACTAGAAACCACTGGAAGAGGCACCTCTTTGTGATGAGCATGTGTCTTCTAATATAGCTTGATCAAATGCATTCAAGATTTCTGAATAAGAATCATTTTTCAAGGTTTTAGTCACAGAAGACAATCATTTTCAGTCCCTGTTTGACAGAATTAAATGATTCTTTCACAAGGCTATATAAAATCTTCTTCTAAGATCCCTGGAGGCTGCCAAGTCTCTCCATTCAATTGTAGCACTGAGCTGAGAATCCACATAAGTATGTTTATTATATACAGGTGACCTTGGATTTTCTTCAGATTTAGGGCCCTAGAATTTAAATCTAAATATCAAATAAAGGCTCTGATTGACCCAAGAAATCAAGCATTTGCTTAAATCAAATTAACTTGTTTTTTAATGAAATAATAGTGGCAAAATGTTAGGCGAGACTTTAAAGGTTTTGTGGAACATGGACCTGAGAAAAATTTTTCTATATAGATTTTTGGTTTATTTAGTTTGAAATTTTACAGATTTGTGGTCAGCAGGGAAATTAGAAATTTAAAAACCTGGACAAGATTATTTTTTTCTAAATGAGAACCTAATCTGAAAATAGCATTTTTATATTTTATTATACGGTGCCAAAGTGTAATATGGAAAACTGATTAGTTTGATCAGATACATCATTTTATCTGAAAAGTAGCCTTTATACTGCTTCAAAATGTAAATATGACAACATTAATCAAATACAGGGGCATAGTTTTGAAACATGCAGAGTTGTCAGCATAGCTCATTTAAATTAAATACTGGGTGAACAATGATTAAAATATAATATGCTTCTTTTTTAAAAAAAAATAGTTTTTCCTTTGATTCATTAGAGTTTGTTCTGATTTGGTGCTGGTTTTGCTGTTGTCTCTTTGATCAGATGTCCAACCTGATTAATTTGCTTTATGGTGCGTGGTTGGCATAGAGAAGAAATTACAAAGAAGAACAACTATTTGGAAGTACTTTTCATATGACTGATGCTAGCTAATGTCATCTTTCTAGCTTTCCTATCACTCATTTGCTAGCTAATTATCCATATGTCACAGTATTTTGAAAAACATGTTCAAAACATTCTTGCTTCTTTCTGTCCATGCTGCTTTTCCCCAGGAGATTTGGACTATTTTTAGAGGCGGAAATGAGAATGTTAAAAAAAAAACCCAAACAACCTTCTGAGAGCTCATGAAACAAATTCATTTAACTGTTTGTGGGCACAGTATCTGTGGGGACAACAACAATATTAGTTATTTTGGCTCACAGCTTCAGCAGACATCCGTTAGCATAGCTTCACTGAAGTCACAGAAAGAATACTGCTTTGAAAAGATATTTTAAGAAAAGGAAAAATGCCACACAGCAGCGAGGAGTGAGGAAAAAAGTGTGAGAAACAGTAATTTGAACACCAAGGTCAGAGAAGACGGAGGGAGAAGAGGTGCTCCAGGCACTTCCTGCAGCCCATGGAAGAGTCCACAGTGGAGAAAATATACTCCTGCATCCTGTGGAAGAGATAGCAGTGTGTCGCATTAAGAGTATGAGTCTGACGTATGGCTGGGGCAAGGAAGGACCTCCTGTTGAGTCATGAGGTTCAGAAAGGACCCCTGTGCTTTCTAAACTCCTTCTCAGAGAGGAGTCTAGGTGTGGCTGCATCCACTCTTAGTCTCAGACTTGATCAATGGTTTATGCCTGAAGGACTGTGTGTAGCCACTTATCAAAGTCACCATTTGCCTGTCAGAGCCCTCTCAAGGACTTCCACTGAGTCAGTTTCTCAAGATTGAACAGATAAATGGTTTATTAAGGTGACAGATGCAACAAATTCACAATTGCTGTGGATAAATTCACTTGCTGCATGTAGCACTAAAAGTCTTAAGGCTAGCCAGTAATTGATTAATTAAACCATGTTAACAATTTCCTCAGTTATCATCTGACATAGTTAGAGGCACAACTCTTACCAAAAAGGCATCCCTACTTGGGGAGGAGAGAGGTCCAGGCCCGTCGACCTGTCTGGTTAGTTGGAGTTCTCATCCTTTAGACAGAGGATTCTAAATGCCAGGTTTATACTCTTGGTGACATGGAACTAAGTCAATTGTTGTGTGCTGATTGGCCCTTAGCAAGAGTTGCCAATTATGGAAATTTGGTAGGCTTGATGGTTCAGCATGGGGGTGGGGCATTGGGTACAGATATATGGGGCTCTTTCTGTTTTTGCAGACGCAACACCGGGCTGCAAGGACTGCTCCTTGTCCCATGTGTCATTCAGTCAATTTGAGCACTAGACCACAACCCACTACATCTGTATTGCAAGATAAGCACAAGTCTTGCAAGATAAGCAACAAGTCAAGCCACAAGCTAAGCACATTGCTCTAGTCAAGCTCCACTACTCCTTGCTGACTTACAGTGATATCTATATTCAGCACTAAGAGGTATGGACAAGCCCAGTATCCCACCCAGTGAAACAGGTATTTCCCTGCAGATCACAGAAAGAAACACATCAGAGCAGATACCCACACTGCATGTCCACTGTTCTTTTAAGGTATTCTCCCTGAGGCTGGGTGGAGACTGGCTCAAGAGCAGCCCTGAGGAGAAGGACTTGGGGGTACCGGTGGAAGAGAAGCTCAACATGAGCTGGCAATGTGCACTTGCAGCCCAGAAAGCCAACCATATCCTGGGCTGCATCAAGAGAAGCATGGCCAGCAGGTCGAGGGAGGTGATTCTGCCCCTTTACTCCACTCTCATGAGACCCCACCTGGTGTACTGCGTCCAGCTCTGGAGCCCCCAACGTAAGAGGGACGTGGATGTGCTGAAGCGGGTCCAGAGGAGGGCCATGAAGATGAACAGAGGAATGGAGTACCTCTCCTGTGAGGACAGGCTGAGGGAGTTGGGGCTGTTCAGCCTGGAGAAGAGAAGTCACCGGGGTGACCTTCTAGCAGCCTTCCAGTACCTGAAGGGGGTCTACAGGAAGGATGGAGAGGGACTTTTCACAAGGGTGTGTAGTGATAGGACAAGGGGGAATGGATGTAAATGAAAAGAGGGCAGATTTAGATGAGATATTAGGAAGAAATTCTTCACCATGAAGGTGGTGAGGTACTGGAACAGTTTGCCCAGAGAAGCTGTGGATGCCGCCTCCCTGGAAGGGTTCAAGGCCAAGTTGGATGGAGCTCTGAGCAACCTGGCCTAGTGGAAGATGTCCCTGCTCATGGCAGGGGTGCTGGAACTAGATGATCTTTAAAGTTCCTTCCAACCCTGACCATTCTATGATTCCATGATTCTATGATTTGAAACACTATTATTCATGCTAAACTCTTCCAAATAATTGATGCTGTACAGCTATTCAAAGAGCATTCTATTTAAATGAGTCAATGCATTTTCAAGCTAAGGAGTTGGTTAGACAGGTTAAAATGCATATATCTGTTTTTTCCTTCTCTTGTGTTCACAACAAGATTTGAAGCAATAATGTAACTTCTGCTGAGGGTGTGAGTGGTAATTGTTTGCATTTCTTGTGGCCAAAATCATTACATCCATATTTTAAAGGTTTATCCATGTTCCACTTTCTGGCTTCAGGGTGAGCACTGTACATGGTAAAGATAAATAGAGGATACAGAGTTTTGTTCAGACCATCTAAATTTTCATGTTAGCGGTAAGACAGAGGGAAAAAAAAAGGTGTTTGGAACATTGGTCACTTATTTTTGTCTTGATTTATCAACAAGTTGTGTGCAGTTTCAGGCTTTGAAAATTCTACAAAATCATTTTGTTTCCCTTTTCATTCTAATTCAGTCTCCATCTGAACACTTTCATTGTTTCTCTATCCCATTTTATTAAATAAGGCAAAGAGTCTATAGATCTGCTGTCAATAACCAGTCCTGTTAAAAAGTATCTGCAACTTTCAAAGCTTAAGAAGGTTGAGGATCTTGCTCATGGGAAGGAAAATTAATACACAGATATGCAAGCTTGACAGGCTGTCTTATCCAAAACCTGTAATACTTTTTGCATGCTTCTTTTCTTCTACCTTCCTTTTTACCCAAATAAAAAAAGCAGTTGTTCAGTCTGATTACTCTGTCTTTCTTTCTTTCTTTCTTTCTATCTTTCTTCATCCTGTCTCTGTGGAGAACTTCTGGAATGTAATAAAGATGAAGACTATCATGTTCTACATAAAGTACTTCTTAACATTTGTTTATGTTATTTTTGTTCAACGTATTGAATTTCACTATAAAATAATATCACATTTTAAATACTAAGTTCTGTTATGGACAAAAACCTCCACAAAACTTTTATACAGAGTCAAATATTTAACATCCAAATCAAAAGACAATTATCATTACTTAGTTACATAAAATATTAATAGCTATATTCCAAACTTCTACAGAAAACTTTCGTTAATAATACCTTTGCAAGTGTTACATAAGAGGTATGACTAACACCAACCACGCTTCTCTGGTGATGCACGTCCCTGCCCACGACTCTGGGGCTCCCTGGGTGACTGCACCGGTCTCCCTCAATCTGGAGTGGTAGATGTTGCAGTGAAGGTCAGCACCTTGCAGTCCCAGGCAGAATTAGGGTGTCTATGGTGGGTGTAGCCCTCTTGGTCCAGGGCCTCTCTCGGGATATGTTTCTCCACACAATTCTTCCTCCCACCAGCTGCCTTTATTTTTCTTGTCTTCAGGCAACAGCAGCCCAATTATTCCAAATATATATTAGCACAATTCTAGAAACGGAGAATTATTTGGGATGTGGAAACTTTGTCGTTTTTTCATGCTCTTTGTGGTAATTGTTCATATAAACATATTTGTAGATCTTATTTGGCAAGATTTTATCTGCTAGTTACTTCAAAAGGACTATATTTCTACATGTCCTATGATACACCTTGATGCTGATGATACTGTTAGACCATCCACACTTGTTCCTTGGTTTTGTGCATTTTCACCACTTTTTTAATATTGAAATCACATTTCATTCAGCTTCAGATCATAATGAAGTGTGAATAAGCCATTTCTTCTGTTGGTTGTTGGACTACTTGACCCCCAGATTTTCATAGAATCATTACCACCATGGAATGGTTTGAGCTGGAAGGGACCTTAAAAATCACCTAGTTCCACCCCCCTTGCCAAGGGCTGGGACACGTTCCGCTAGACCAGGTTGTTCAAAGCCCCATCCAACCTGGCCTTGAACACTTCCAGAGCTTCTTCCAATCTAAATTATTGTTTTTTGCTCACAGGATCATAAAAGTCCTTTACATACTTCATCTCTCTGGTTTTGTAGAGTTGGTGATTCTCCAAAACTTTTAAGCCTGCTTTTCTTTTTTCTTTTTCTTGCTGTCAGATTTCTGAACTGCGAGGTAGGCAAGTGGGATCTTCAGGCGAATGCCAGTTCAGTTGTCAAAAAAAAAAGTAAATATTGTTCTTTTATCATATTCTATCTCAGGAAAAATCTTTCTTCCTACACTTATCTTTTCATTCTTCTCTTTTCACAATTTTTGTGATTCCTGCTTCACAGTAGGGAGTTGAACAAGATGGCAAGTCATTTTCTTTTTAGAGGCCTGAAGTAGAATTATGGTTCAATCTGCCCATTTTTCACTCTTGGAGTGCTGATATGCTAAATGTGTAGATTTCAACTTCTCAATTCTGCAATGCTTTTCCATTATGAATTTCCATATGTGCATGAATTTTCAGCTATGAAGTGTTCCCCCAAATTATTTTTTTTACTAATATGCATCTAATAACAAGGATAGGTAAAATTCCATCACACATAACTCATAAATTGCAAAGGTAGGTGCTCTGAAATATAGAACATACAGCTTTATGTTAGAGTGCCACAGAATATCTCTCATAAAATGCTTTGAAAATTGTGGTTTCCAGATGCATATTGGTCAAAGAGTGAGGGAAACTCATTCAGATTGTACCTAGTTTTGACAGTGCTCCACTTAGTAAATATAATAAATCAGAAGGCTTTCTTTGTGATTTGTGTTGGAAAGGAAGTGTTAAGGAAAATTTACTGCCTTCTGTACACAGAGAAAGGAAGTAATTTGCTGCTGTGACTGCCCCAGCAGGAGACAAATAAGAAAAAGAAAAGGATAAACTGAATACTTTCCAATTTCACTGTTTCGAAAATCTGGACAGCTGGTTTTAACATGATGGGATTTCAGATTTTTGGTTTTGAGATTTTCCAACTTTCCCTCATTTGACCTTGCTAAATATAGGGGTGTAACCTCTTTGGCTGTTCCTTTGCAGCAGTTTTCTGTCTGCATTTATTCTAATGTCAAAATGTTTTCATTTTACAAGCATACAATGACAAATTGCGTAATTTATGCTCCCTGCCAGCTTTTAAGCAGGTAACTTGCAAACAGTCAGCTCAGCAGATGGGAAGGCAGGTAGACATGTCAGTTAATCTATGGAAAATGAAATCAGAAAGGATGCTAACTGGAGGACTGCTAGACAAATGTGAAGTAGTGATTTTCCCATACAATTATTAGTCTGGTCTATTTTCTTTTACTGTCAAATTAATTCTCTGTGAAGTAAGCTTATAAAAGCTACTTCACCTGAATAGTTAATTCATGGTAAGAATTAGCATGTCTAAACATTGATCATGTCAGTCAGAATAATGTAATAAGTGAAAGCCAAACCCCTTTGTGTAGAAATATTCCAGCTTTAAGTGAATAATTATCAAAAAAGTCGTATTTTAGTATCTGCCAAATGCAAGAAGTCAATGCCTATATGATTCTGGACCTTATTTTCTCTGTTTATATTTTAGAAAATAAACTAATGATAATAATAATGATAATAATAATATGTATTGAAAATCAGACATTTTTACTAATGTTGAAGACGGTGACACATTTCTCCTGAACATAATATACCTTACACCCTCACTGGCAACAGAGGAGGAAAATATTTTGATTTTACCAGGCAGACAAAAAAAAAAAAAAAATTCCTACTTCTAATTTCTCTATTTAAAGAGCTTGTATCGAATAACTAAAGACTGAAAATTATCATCTGTTGAACAATAGAAAACAATGATTATATATCTCTGTATGATATTTTCATACAAATTTCTTTTAAACTGTGTCTGTCATCATTCATTCAAACCCACAAAATACAACAGATGTAAAATTCATGTTTATCTGAGAGGAATATGGAGTGGACATATGACTCTTCTCATTTTCAAATTCCTGTCACCAGCAATTGCGGTAAAATCTGTGCAGATACAGTAACAACGGATTCATCAGGTCTTTTGTGTGTTATTCCCTCTAATCGCCTCCTGTTTTTAAGCAATGTTCGGTGTTTCTCATGAACTTTATCATTAGTGTACACAATGGTTCTTTTCCTTTTTTGCAAGACTTAAAACACTTCTAAATGCCTCATTACGAAACAGTAAAAGGTGAACTGCAAATTAAACTTTTTTAAGTTAGTGAGGGATGCATGTCTGAACTACATTTTATCTTCACTCCTTTGAGACAGGCAAGCATACTGAAAAACATGGAAATGGTTTTGTTACACTGAGGTTCTTGCAGATATGATATTTTAGCTTAATAAAGAAAATCACATTGTAGAATAGTTACACTTCCTCTTTGGAATTTGTTAACAATAAGGCTTTTGTTTTAGATAATTTGTGTAGCAGACTATATAGTTTACTTCATGGTAACAGACTGTGCAAGATGATGAGATCCATCTTCAAAACTATCAAAATACACCAGTGATATTAAAAATGGCTTGACGTAACAATCTAGGAAGTCTAATATGTTTGAATTCTACTTCTTCAATTACATAAACTTAGGCTTTTAAAATAGTTTATTTTCCTCACAAATTTCTGAAAGTTGAAGGGTGGATTTTTTAAGATATCTCCAGTTAAGTAACCAAAAGCAAGAAATTCTTAGTTTTAGAAAAGTTTGCCTTATACATATAAAACAGTGGTAAACTAAATAGGATCTTAGAGACTACAGTACATAAAATATGGATAGGAATTATTAGATTGCAGAAGGTTTTTGTTTCAGTAAGAAAAGTAATATTACTGAAATTAAAATGTTTGTGAGAATAAGTATTTCCCAAGTCAGTAAAGAAGAACTGTATGTATGAACATTGCATTAACAGAGAGAAAAATATTTCAGCAATATGACATGGGAAAAGCATTGGATTCATGAAATCAGATTATATGACTTCCAGTGAAATCTGCTCACAGCGTTTTATAGCTGTGAAAATACACATATGGAAAAAGAATGCTTCTCATCTGCATTCCCTCCGCCCATCTGCCCTCCCCCCAAAAAAGGGGGGAAATTTTATTATAAGCTTCATTTTTGAAAAAAAATATTAAATTTTCTGATGTTCAGAGGTACAATTTTCACTGTTGATGCAACTTGCTATTAAGATCTTTCTGTGCAAGAAAAGCAGGCATGTTTTAAAGTGTACTAAAACAGCATAGATGATTTTGCTTTCCTGTATTTTTTTAATTTAACCTGAATTGTTAGACTGTGTTTTTTAACTAACCCCAGGTCAGCAATGACTGACATTTGTTCTTAACTGAGGGCCTGTAACCATGAATTCAATTGTCACAGGACACTTTTCAAGTGGCAATTATGCACAACCCTTAAACAGTCATTGTGTTTCATGCCAGTTGCCAGTATTGCTGGCAGTGTCATCAGAGGCCATGAACTGAAATAGTGTGAGTAGAATCTAAGTTATGCTTGTGGTTATTAATACATAAAAACTGTTAGTCTGAATTTTTCTACTATGGAATCATTCTTAGGTCTGCACTTTACATGCTATTTCCTCTGTGTGTGGTCCAAATGGCCTACCCTTGTAGTTCCTGCCAGCTGGAAAGTCCCACATTTTAAAATCATTGTAAGACAAAGAGATAGGAAGGAATGTTGGGAATGTATATACATATCTGAAGCAGAACAACTGTTGGTAAACGACAGCTTTTCCTCCTTCAAGTGTTTGACTAGTTGAGACACATGGCTACTTTCAAATCCTTTAAAGCTTCTAAAAAACAGCTTGTGAATAGTTTATGTGCAGACCCATTGTTCATGTTTGATGCCAAAACATGATCACAAGAAACCACATCTTGCATGTGGTAAATCTGTAAAAATACTCTGCTGAGAATCTGTACAATATCATCAGTTGGTTCTTCCCACTGCAGAGTGGCTTTTACATTCTGACAATCTTCTCTAGACTTGGGCAGGGGCTAGAAGTTGTTGAAGTGAAGAACTGTAGAGATGGAAAGGCAAGTCTACCAGTTAGCAGCTTAGGTAGAAAATGATCCCAGGAACAGTTTCTCTGTCAGATCTTTGTTATATACTAGCAGAAATCTTCAGGAATCTGGAAATGACAGGCTTTACCTTTACTGCCCATTTCCATATTGGGCTGTTACAACCAGAAGTTCACTCATTGTGTGGAACAATGGCACTGGAGATGCCGTTCTTTATTGCTTTTTACTAGTCAGGTAAATGGAGCATCTGCTTGTAATATCTTTGTCCCTGAGGCTAGAGTAACAAAACTTGTGATACAAGAATAAATGTCAACACCACACAACAAAATCAATTCTATAATCCTGTCAAAGAAGCAAAACCCATACCCAGATGTTGATTTTAGAAAATCAGCCTCAGATAAAATGGGAAACCAAAGGTCAGCCCTCAGTCAGTTTACTGAAATAAAAGCACAGCTCAGGGCTCCAAGGTATCTAAAAAGGAAATTACAAGATCCTAAATTGGCTGGAGATGACTGGGGTTTTTGCTATGTTTCTTTTTTTTTTTTTTTCTAAAGACTCAGTCTTTAAAATCATTCTACTTTTTTTTTTTTAATAAAATTTGTAATTAAACAGATAGAAAAGAAAAACAACAAAAAAACCCCACAAAACCAACCAAATAAAATCCCCTGCAAATTGACTACACAAGCTAGATCAGAAAAAGATTTACATGCACATAATAAAAATGTTTGCATGGTCTTTTCTCACCATTTTCTCTCGTGAAAGGCATGTAAGAAGAAGAAGCCATAGAGAGCCTGACCACTTCCCTCTGATGTCTCCTAGAGTTCCTTCCTTGCCTCTGAGGCCTGGCTCTCTGCCTATCTCAGCAAACTCTCTGTGAGCTGCAGGATCCTGTGTTATCACTGTGGCCATCGGATTCCTTCTCCTGTCATATCCTACAATGTCTCAAACCTTGTTTCCCTGAATACACTCATTCTTTCACTCTAGAAAAAGCTGTTCACCTTCCAGAGGAGTCTGGCTCACCCATACAGTCCCTTCAGTGATAACAAAACAATAAAAAACTGCATGCAGTCCTTCACTAAGACCCTCAATAAACAGAACTGAACTGTGAAGCTAGTGAACAAGTAGCAGAAAATTATTTCTCTAGCTCATTAAGTTGGTGAAAACTATTGAGGGGAGTGTACTGTACTGTATGTCTTCCACACACATACAAAAAGAGGAGAAGGGGTTGCCCCACACCTCTGTGCGCTCTGAGAGCCAGAGGGGTCTCTGGCTAACTAGTACATGTATACCCACAGTGAATTTGGTGAAAGAAGAAGTATACAAGCTTCATGGTAGAGTAATAGTCCCTGGAAGCTTTCTGTTGTTAGGTTTTGAGCTCGGTCCACCTCTTAATGCAGAGCAGGACTGCAAAAGAGATGCAAAGTCAAAGAAACAGTT
>Ga0065711_1005928_pt1 | contig 18800 bp, 13 predicted proteins | sample Hoacrofraction12_FD_59098 | JGI IMG/M metagenome (GOLD analysis project Ga0065711, IMG submission 59098) | Hoatzin crop microbial communities from Cojedes, Venezuela - Epithelial fraction 12 v2 (version 2) | ecosystem: Host-associated > Birds > Digestive system > Esophagus > Crop | place... | reverse complement strand
GTTTAAAGCCATTCCGCCTTGTCCTATCACTATAGGCCCTTGCAAAAAGTCCCTCTCCAGCTTTCTTGCAGGCTCCCTTCAGGTATTGGAAGGCTGCTATAAGGTCTCCCTGGAGCCTTCTCTTCCCCAGGCTGAACAACACCAATTCTCTCAGCCTTTCCTCATAGAAGAGGTGTTCCGTTCGTCGGATCACTTTTGTGGCCCCTCCTCTGGACCCACTCCAACAGGTCCATGTCCTGCTTATGTTGGGGACCCCAGAGGTGAACGCAGGACTCCAGGTGGGCTCTCACTAGAGCAGAGTAGAGGGGCAGAATCACCTCCCTCAACCTGCTGGCCACACTGCTTTTGATGCAGCTCAGGCATCAGTTGGCATTTTGGGCTGCAAGCGCACACTGCCAGGTCATGTTGAGCTTCTCATCAACCAACACCCCCAAGTCCTTCTCCTCAGGGCTGCTCTCAATCCATTCTCCGCCCAACCTTTATTTGTGCTTGGAATTGCCCTGACCCATGTGCAGGACTCCGTGCTTGGCCTTGTTGAACTTGCTGAGGTTTGCATGGGCCCACCTCTCAAGCCTGTCTGGATGGCATCCCTTCCCTCCAGCATGTCAACCACACTACTCCACTTGATGTCATCAGCAAACTTGCTGAAGGTGCACACAATCCCACTGTCCATGCCACCAACAAAGATGTTAAACAGCACCGGTCCCAGTGGAGGAACCTGGGAACGCCACTGGTCACTGGTCTCCACGTGGACATCTAGCCGTTGACCACCACTCTTTCAGTGCGACCATCCAGCCAATTCCCTGTCCACCGAGTGGTCCATCCATCAAATCCATGTCTCTCCAACTCAGAGACAAGGATGTCATGTGGGACAGTGTCACCTGCTTTGCACAAGTCCAGATAGATGACATCAGTTGCTCTTGCTATATCCGCCAGTCCTGTAACCCCATCGTAAAAGGCCACCAAATCTGTCTGGCAAGATTTGCCCTTAGTGAAGCCATGTTGGCTGTCACCAATCACCTCCTTATTTTCCACATCTCTAAACATAGTTTCCAGGATGATCTGCTCCATGATCTTGCCAGGCACAGAGGTGAGCCTGACTGGCCTGTAGTTCCCTGGGTCTTCCTTTTTTCCTTCCACTTTTTTAAAATGAGCATTTTGTTTCCCCTTTTCCAGCCTCTGGGAGCTTCACCAGACTTTACAAATATGGTGGATAGTGCCTTAGCAACTTCATCCACCAGTTCCCTTGGGACCCGCAGATGCACCTCATCAGGTCCGATGGACTTGCGCACCTTCAGGTTCCTTAGATGGCCTTGAACCTGAGCTTCTCCTACAGTGTGTGGTTCCTCATTCTCGCAGTCCCTGCCTTTGCCTTCTGTGACTCGGGCGGTGTCGCTGGAGCACTTGCTGGTGAAGACTGAGGCAAAAAAGTTGTTGAGTACCTCAGCCTTCTCCATATCCCAGGTAACCAGATCTCCTGTTTCGTTACAGAGAGGGCCCACATTCTCCTTAGCCTTCCTTTTATCACTGATATAGATATAGAAGCTTTTCTTGTTGCCCTTGATGTCCCTGGCCAGGTTTGATTCTGTCAGGGCTTTAGCTTTCCTAACCTGATCTCTGGCTGCTCAGATAATTTCTCTGTATTCCTCCAGGCTACCTGTCCTTGCTTTTACCCTCTGTAGGCTTCCTTTTTGTGTTTGACTTTGTCCAGGAGCTTGTTGTTCATCCATGCAGACCTCCTGTTTTTTTTGCCTGACTTCCTGTTTGTTGGGATGCATCGCTCCTGAGCTTGGAGGAGGTCATCCTTGAATATTAACTAACTTTCTTCGTCCCCTCTTCCCTCCAGGGCTTTATCCCATGGTACTCTACTGAGCAGGTCCCTAAAAAGGCCAAAGTCTGCTCTACTGAAATCCAGGGTAGTGAGCTTGCTATGCACCCTCCTCACTGCCCTAAGGATCTTGAACTCCACCATTCCATGGTCACTGCAGCCAAGGCTGCCCTTGAGCTACAAGTGAAATGTGGGGGAACAGTGTTTAATCTTTCTATTTGGGCTTTCAAGAGGAAATTGTCAATGGTTTGGGATAAAGTGGCAGAGTCTTCATGAGATAAAGAAACTTTTTTTTCTGCTCTGCCTGAAGCTGCCATTCTCAAGGGAAAGTCTAAGGGTGACTATAAGAGCTGCGCATGGTAAGGGTATCAGCGCCTACTTGGGGAGCAAGTAGGCTGTGGGAAGCACTGCATCTGAAAGCGTGAGTAATGTTGTGCGAGGTCATACATGGCACAGCGATCAGGTACTCCATTTGGCTGTGTTGGGTCAGGAGAATGATGTATTCCAAAGGAAATGGGAAGTTACACTAGAAAGTTTTGCTGAAAAAATTATGCATCAAAAAGCGCAGGACACCCTTTAGAAGTGCTTTTTAGCACTCTGGGCTTTGTCCTTTCTCTGCTAAGCATGTTCTCTTCAGTCATCCATATAAAGAAGAACTTGCAGAAATTTGTTTATAGCCTGTTTGTGGGAAACCATGTCAAGTAAACTGTGTGGCTGCTGCCCAAGTCTTCCAGTGTTTAGTAGGTACTCTTGTATAGAGGACTTACTAGCAATATTAGTTCTTGCCTGGAACTAAGTGGAAGCTGCAAGGACAGGTTCACATCAGGCATTTAACCATTTAAGAGTCATTTAATGGCTAGTCCTATTCAAATAGCTATACTAAACAGAGTAAGAGGATGTTTTTCCTTTATGACATTGTTCCTTTAGTAGAACCCTTGTTTAGAAATGACGTGTGTTAGCATGAGAGCAATGAAGTGATGCAACCTCACTAGAACATCCAGGATATGTTTAGATGATTGTGTAGTATGATTTATATTAGCTCATTTTTCTGATTTCACAAGATGAACTTGTGATCCTGTAATTGCAGAAGGCATAGTTGTTGTGCTAGGAGGTAGTTAAAACAGCCTTGATCGGGCTGATGTAGTGTGTTAGTTGGTTGCACAGTAGTGGGAGCTCAAGATAATTGAAAATCCTGCATACAGACAGCATAAAAGAAAATGTACTCATTTATTTGATTCCATTCCTTGCGAAACTAGGATCCCTCCTAGAAGCATGTCAGGGTAAACACCTTCTGGTTCAGACAACCTGGGGACAACTTGAGTTAGACAAGTAAGGCCTGCGTGTTCTTGGCAGTTATGATGGGCTATCAGGTTTGGATTCCTCTTCATGAAACCAGCATGACATTATGGTAAAAGTATCTCCGTTCTTACCAGATTCAAATACCAACTGAAAGATCTCACACGATTGTGAGCAGTAGCCCACTGACCCACATCCCCAGTAAAGTGCTTATGTGGGGATGTGGAAGGTGAGTTATATTCATGTTAGACACCCCTGTTCTGGGCATCCTTATGGAAGCAGAAGAGGTAATAAAACATAGAAACTGTCATTTTATAAAGAAAAAGACTTGAACAGCACAGAGAGCATCTTACATGACCAGTAACAGAAAAAAATTGATCAAAAATTGATCCCCTAACTGCCAGCAGTACTGCTACAGTCAGCACCATCACCATGGCTTGTGCCAGCATCCAAGAGCTGCTGGAATTGGAGACTCCCAGCCGGCTGTTCAAACCAGGCGGAGCTGGGGGGCCAGTTGGATGAGTGGTGAAAGCCAGGTATCTGAACCAGGTCAGGAGGGAAACTTCATCCTAACGTTCCCCCTCTGCCCTAGTGGATTTGCTCAGTGTGGGTGTGATCACAAATAACACTACAGGGAACAAGGAGCAGTGGCAGTGCAAAGAACTTTTCACAGCATCTTTGGTTTTCTGGGGGCGTGCAGTCTCCAGAGAAGTAGGCATATACCCCACTCCACACCTCACAGGAGTGAGCCTGGGCTAACTGTTGCAGAGTAAATGCTGTGGTTGTTGTGACATGAGTCTTACACAATTCCCTGAGGGCCATGCTATTCAAAATTAATATGTATCTTAACTGTGTCTTACAGGGATTTCCTCACAGATGCATACAGGATTTTTTTTTTTTGTGATGCCCTTGAGAAGTTGTAGTCATACCATTGTATGAATATTTTCCTATGCTACAAACAATTTAATGTGGGACACTTGGTCTGGAACATCAGAGAGAAACACTTTAGAGTCTGGACTTCCAGATGATTTTAGCCTGACTGTATAGTTTAAGAAATTGGACACGAATGGATTAACAGACTTCCAATAGAAGCAATGGTTTGGCTAAAAGGAAAAAGCTCCTCTGAAGCTTTTCTGGCTTTGTCCTAGGCATACTAAGATTTTTACATTGGATGATTAAAGGACATATTTTTGTAAGCAAAAATAATACAAACTGGGGAAGGAGAAAAGAGATGAACATCAATGTTCTAATTCCATCTCATGATGGACCATCATGAATACTCTTTCAAATAGAGGGAAGCAGCATGGCTTGTTAGACCTATTGTAAAAGCGACAACAATGCATCCCAAATTCATGAGAAAATTGAAACCCTAAGAAAGCATTGCACACCACGGGATTTGCTGGGATGTCTGTCAAACACCACTACAATTTTACCTACAGGGGACTCAAATAAGCACTGTTAATAGAAACTGTGGTCAACATACACATTCTCTGGTGTGAGAAGTCAGCGTCACTATCGTGACTGCTTAATTACAGCCTTCCTACAACAACCATCTCCAACTAGGTCAAGCCTCCTGAGGATTTTCCTGGATGTAGGCAGATTTCATGCTTTTATCGACATCTCCTTTCTGTCTTGTTAAAAAAAATACTAAAAGATACAAGACAAGAGAAATCCAGAGATCAGGCTGTCTTGCACCTGCACAATCTGATAGAATTTAGGAACTTGATATAGAATTAAAGTTAGCACAAAACGTGGGCTGCGTTTGTAAGGGGGCAGTGAGCTTGCCAGAGGTGTATGAGGCATCAGATCATCAACCCAGTTCCTTGTTTGATTGCCCTCTTTGGAGGGGATAGACAGGGGACCCAACAGGCAGCGATGGATTTGGCTTGGGCTGCATCTTGGTTTGTCTGCAGGCAACAGTATCAGACTTGATGTCTGATGGTTTTGGGGACAGCAGCAGAATATATGCCTGGGGGTGTTGGGGAGCACGTTCCAGTAGTCTGTATGGAAGTGGGTTGTACTATGTTTGCAGATAAGGAACAAAATACTTTTTCAGCATGCCTAATCATCGCAGCAAAGCTAAAACATTTCAAGCTTATTTGCCTGAAACTGCTTTGCTTTTGTTTACATATACCTTAACATCAACTGGTGTTTGGTTAGCATGGAAAAGAAAATCATTACTTAAATAGAAATCATAGTTTAAATTGCCTTTTATGTCATGGTAGCAATGCAAGTGAGTAGGGAACACAGATGAAAAAAGCGTCTTTGGCCACTTTGATTCAGCATCAATTCTACCCCTAAACTAACAAGTAACACTATTGTCTTAGACACTGGGAAATAAAAAGTGTTAACCCAAATAGTTCCAGTTCCAGGTGGTTGGGGACAGCAGGCTTACTGTTGTTTATGGGTATTGTTGACAACTCTAGATAAGTAGTAAATTAATTTTCCACAGTGAAAGTAGTCTTTGAATCATTTTAACAGGCACCTTCATGTGATCTGGTGACTTCAACATTTAATTCTTTGAACAAGAATTGCATTTTCATTTGTTTAGTTCTTCCTTGGATAGACTGTCAACAATGAAACTTCTAGTACAATTAATAGTGATGTAATTGCTTACTAATTGCTACATGCATATATGCACACACATATATGTGCAAACATGTGTGTATAAATATAACGTGTTCCCTTTCAGCCAATTAAAGTGTATTTAAGAGACCTCAGCAAGGAGGTGTACACACAATGAATTTGCTACCTCTTGGCTGGACCCTTCCTTCTTTGCTTTGGTGACTTTATGTAACCTACTGTGAGAGCTGTATGCAAAGAAATATTATGATTCATATTCACAGTAGTTATTAGGTAGGTATGGAGGCATATATTTAGATAGGTGAGGTATGCAGGCGTATATTGTCTGTTACATAGTTAGACTGCATGGTGTATTTTTAGCTATAGGAGGTCTAATCACAAGAGGCTGTGAAAATGCCGAGGAGAATTACTGTAAGAGATAGCGTACAGAGGAGCCACCCGCAGAATCTTCCATCCTGCAAGGCAGTGAAAAAGGCTATTGGAGCTATGTAGCTGAGTTGCCAGAGGAGTGTCGTTAGCAGGTGGGACAGTTCAGAAACCGCCTGGCCTGGCCCCCCCAAAGGCTGTTGTTCTCTCTCAGCCCCATTTGGTAGCAGTTGTCCCAAGTTACAGCCTCCCGCTGACCCCTGTGAGCGTGACACGCACAGACCTGGTGGTGACGGTGTGGGCTCTGGTGTATGGTGTTAGCAAAGTGGGAAAAAATAGGAAAGATGCATTAGAACTGAAAATGCTGAGCAGAGATAGAAATGAGCTAAAATAGCCATGGGAAAACCACTTCTACTGAAAATGAGACAGGAGGTTTTACAAGCTGCCCTTACCCCAGTGAAGAAAAGAAGTGTAGAGAGATTAAATAGCTTGTCCAGTGTCATCAAGAGTTTTATAGCAGAGTTGGGAATCGAGCCCTCTTCCCCCCAGTACCATCTATGTATGTTTTAATGCTGAAGGGGCCCCTTTCACAGTTTATCCAGTGACCCTCGGGGAGCTTACGGCTACTATGGCAAAGCCATGTTTCCTGCACCACATCCTGTGCACTGGGAGAGCAGGCTGCATCTTCTGAAAAGTACAGTCTCTGCATAATGTGACTGCAGGATGCCTTGCACCTCTAATAAGGGAGTTGGCTAACGGCCATTTTATTATTATTAGGTGTTTGTTTAATATAGTAGTTCCTTGAAACCAAGCAAGAAAAGGTCCTTGAGGTGCTATATATCGTGTACAAATAATGGACAGCTATAAAGAGGCTAACGTTTATGTGGGGAAGAGAGACAGAAAGTGGATGGGAAAGTGAGGCAGTATTTAGCCGCATATTGATGGTCCCTGAGATGATGTGATCCTTCCACAGAGTAATATAGGGGCTGGTGAAAATAAGATGATTGAATTTGTTCATAACATCATTATTCAAGGAACAAAAAGGTATGTAGCCTTATCCAAAGAGGTAATCTAAGAGGTCTTTACCAAGCTAAAATTCTGCTATTTAATTACCGATTTAGAAAATATCTTGGGCTCAATTTCCTCCTCAGTTACACTGTTATAAATCTAATGGAGTTGTTAGAGATTTATGGCAGTGTAATTGAAGGCAGAATTGGGTCCCTTATTTTTAAAACTTAGTTTGCCACATAAGTAATAATTTCTATTTTCTAGGCAAGAGTTTAAGAATCTTGCAGACCTCTGTTTCTGTAGAAGAAATATGAGCCACAGTAGTGTGGGTGAGTGATTAATGCTGGAGGGGATGTCTGGGGGCAATCTGAATTGGCTGGTGTGGAAAATCCGTGTGCAATTCAGATTTAGGATCTGTTTGCAGATGCCTCATAATTTAAAATGTCAAAAAAACCCCAAACCTTAGGTCTTTGTGTAATAAATTTATATAATGCTTGTTCAGTGTGCAGCAAGCTTTGCTGAAGTAATACCCTCATATGAGGTGTGAACTCATCCTATTCCCCTTAGTAAGGGCTTAACTTCAAAATTGATTGTGACCCTTTAAATCCTAACAGTATCTAAATCATTAAGCAAAAAAATCCTTACTTTGGTTTTTTTTTTAAATCATATGTTTAATGACTTAAGAAGGAAAAATGTTGCTGTATTTATCCAGACCTAAAGAAGTCTTGTGTTAGCACAGATGTATTTTGTCCATCGTCTTTTCATGTCTAATGGAAGGGGCTTTCTAATAAGCAGCTGGCTCTTTTTTGGCTTTCTTAGCTTTCACTTAAGAGAAGAGGTCAACTTTTGAAGTCTTTGTCTGAAAAGTGAGTTAGGATCTGCCCGTATACCGTGCGGAGGTGCCTGGTCTGGCCCAAGTGCAGCCGGTGCAGCTCTCGCTCACCGGCAAGGCTCATCAGGTCTCAGCAGATGCCCTGGCCCCGCAGGTTTGCAGGAGGCTGCTGTGCATGAGGGCAGTTTCCCCAGTAACACATGGGGACTCCGTAAACTGGAACTATGCTGCTCTGGGGTATACGTCACTTATGACTAGTTTATGGGTTTTTTCTAGAGCAGTGTAGACCTACAGTGCACTATAGAAATAGTAAAGAATCATAATACATAGCTATCCCAAAATATAAGCCCTTTAAAATAATGTGATTCAGTGTCTGTTCAGAATAACCGATTTTATTGTAAATATACTAGGTATACAAGGTACATTTCTAAGAATTTTGTTTAGGAAGGAATGGAAGAATTAATTATTCTAAGATTTCCAAGCATTGTAAGCTAATAATTTTTAAGATGCAAGAGAGAATAATATATTAGGTACATTATATTGTCCTAGAAGTGATTTTTCAATGGCATTTTTATTAGCTGTGAAAGCAGTAACTCTGAATGAACGTAGAACATTGCAATGTTTAATACAGTCCTGACTTGATGCATTGATTCGTGATACCTGCGACTTCTAAGTATGGAATTTGTTTGTTTTTTAAATACTGGTAGATCATTAATTACCTAAAAATTAGTTCAAATTTAAAGGAATAAGCCACCCTATTGTCATTTCTTGAGGTATTTTGCAACCTAAGCAAAGGCTCAGGTATTCCAGATATGATAGATGTGCAGATTGCATAAGACGTTAGGCATTGCTCACTCTGAGATACAGAGTCCTGTCTGCCCTTAAACCCTTTGTTCTCTTGGCTGAATGCAGTTAATTAGCAACCGTCTCCATAGCAACTGCCTCATAGGCCAAAAACATTGTCTCGTTTTTGCAGTTTAGCTTATCACACTGTTTACCTGAAGGGCTTTTCACTGCATTGAGTCTCATTTGAGTTGGCTGCATGCCTGCTCACGGAAGTGAATTGTCAAGATAGAAAAACACCATGGCAGCAAGATGCTGAACAGGGCCCTGTGTGTGAAAGCAAAAACATTTTAAAAAGTTCTGTGGAAACAAAAGTTGAAGTTTGCAATGATTTACATCCAATTTTAAAGCATGTGACTGCCAGGAATACTGTGCATTTTAAAATACTGCTTTACTTCTGGGCCTGTTTTTACAGCGTCTCGCAGCCTACCCCGTGNGGTGTTTCCTTGCCCGTAACACACTCGCAAGCCCGTGAGCCTCGCAGGAACAGACCTTCATCCAGATCCGTGAGGAAACTTGCCTCCCTCCAAACCTGGGTGGTTTCAGGCAGCTCNAGCTTGTTCATGAAAAGGACGTCACTGTACACTGGGCAGCTGTGTCGAACATTGTAGTCCTGTACGTTTTCCTTTACATTAACACTGTTTTAAGGGAAATCTGTGAATGTTGGTTCCGTATGATAAATTCATTAGGAAGGGAAGGAGAAGAGCTATTATGGTCACAGAAATTGAAGTACGCTGGAGATTTAGGCTTATTTGTATTAGCCATTGAAGTGGTGTTAAAATATCTGCCATGTACTCATATGACTCAGACAGTTACAATACGCATGGATTTGTACTAATACGACTTTGTCGGTTAGGATGGCATACTTAAATCGCATTTGAAGTTTATACAGAGGTGTGTCCACCTACGCACACACCTCTCTAGAGGCTTACTTGAAGGTGTGATTGTGTCATTGAAATGACAGTGAAATCTTACTGGTGTCTTGATCTCACATTTATGTCTGGCCTGAAACCAGGATGTTCCTGGCATGAGAAGTACTGTTACTCTTGTTTGCTGGACATTTTGTTTATAATGCTTAGTTTGTTGGATTTTTGTTGTTTTCTTAGTGGGCAGTGCAATGGATGAGAGGCTGATTTAGACTGGGGTAATTCTCATTTTATCCTAGACAGACCAGAAGCCAGAGCTTGTCATTCAGCTATGCCGGTACACGCTGGCCTCCCTTCCCTTTTCCAGTGATGGTTTCAGCTGGCAAAGGTCGTTCTCTTTTTTAGCCCCAAATGACATGTGAGGCTGCTGTGTCTTGATAAAAATGCTTCATTCAATATGATGTGTTCAAAACAGTCTTTCCATGGGTTTGAGAAGGTGTTTTGGGCTCTTTCAGGATAAAAGCAGGAGGCGTGCAAACCCACCAGTATTGCTGGTGTACTGCATTATTCCTGTAGAGCTTCTGGTTGATAGAGGGTTATTCTCTGTTCATGTTAATGTCTGGCTCATACTAGTCTACATTCGCTATCATTATTAGTAGTATTTGAATTATAGCAGTGCTGAAAGTCTGCAGGCGGGATAAAGGCTCCATTGTAGTAGGTCTTGTGCACACAAGATGAGACAATCTCTGCTCCGGCTGTTTACAGTCTGTTTTAAGACCAGTAGCGTGAGTGGGTTTAACATATGAATAGCAGAGAGGGAAAGAAAATGCCACAAATGATCGGAAATCCGTGGTTACATGGAATAACTGTTCAGTTAGGTATCTCTGAGACATTCGATCTTTGTTACATTTGCAACTGTAGAGTAGAAGGTAATAAAATGCTTTTGTTTTTCCCAGCGGGCAGTTGCTGCTGCGCATTGCCACAGCCAGCATCAGGCTGTAAGGTGCTGGGAGGAGTTGTAGGGCTCGGATAGGAAGGGGTGGTGGGTAGAGCAACTTGTGGAGGAGCCGGACCAAAGGGTGGGCAGGGTTGGCAAAGCGAGGGCTGCTGAAGGGGGGAGCAATTCAACGTGCTAAATAGCCTTGCTGATTATCGGGAGCAAGCTGTCGGCACCCTTCAGTCCACCACGGGGCATGACACAGGTTGGTTTCCCATGCTATCCGACTTAGTGACTGACATGATTGAAACAACAGATAGTTGAAGGCAATCCCCCAGTAACTCCGAGCATGTAAGATTATGTGCTCACATTCACAGATCTTACACAAACTCACTTTGGATGGAAACCACAGAGAGTATCCAAACTGCCAGGATATTTTCTGATATTTAAAAAGGTATTTAGCATTGTCAGCACCTTTGAATCTAAGGCTCCATTCTCCTGAAGCCAGACTTGCTAGGTACCTGTAGGGGTCCAGAAATGGAAAACTCTAATGGCCTGAAAACGCCTGCTAGAACTTGATGTTATTTAATTAGCTTAAAGTAGTGCGTGGCAGATGGCAAAACAGTGGAAAGGACCTCCCTTTTGAAAAATATGGGCCATATCCTCAGCTTGTATAAACTGGCAGAGCTCCACTGAAATAGATGTTCAGCTTCTGTCAATCAGCAGGGAAGAGAAAAACTTCTGAAAGCAGGAAAAACAGTTACAAGGCCACATAAATTATCAACGGGGTTCTGGTACAGAAATTGTTTTTAACATTTTAAAGACTGATCAATTTCCAAAGTAGCTGTACCCTTTATGGTCTTGCTTTTGTTGGTGTGCAATTCAGAGAAAGAATTCAGCTCACTTTCCCAGAGCTGCATGAAGTCTGCAGAGCTTGCAGCAGTGAAATGTACTGTATGCTGGTTTCTGCAAGTCATTCACTTATGACAGTAAGACATCAATAATTCATTCTAGTAAAGCCAGTGTCTAAAGTTGTGGAAATTCACCTATTATGTGATAACCTTAACTAACCTCAACTAAATTTTTTAGAAGTAGAGAGATCTTTGATTGAAAGTTGTGAGCTCACCTCAGTCTTTTCCAGGGAAAATTCTTGCTCAGATGAAAGCTCCCGTATGTTTAAAAGCTGTTGCATTCTTACATTTTAATGTTTCCAATTAATTGCTTGTTTTTTTTATGTTTTTAATTGGAAACATGCAAATAAAGCCTAAACAACAAAACTGACTGCTCATTTATCCCATTGCATGGTATCAACCTGATTCATTAAATCTATAAAAATATCAGATCAGAATTGGTAGTGAATTGAACTTGCTGAAAGCAACGCAGTGTTTACAACCTGCTTGCAGACTGGCTTTTCTGTACCTGCTCATTTTTCTTTGATTTAAACCTTCCATGTAATTTAAGAAGATACTGCAGGTTAACCCTATACTATAGCATATTGTAAGGCTTCAGAGTTTTCTGGCTCCAAGCTGCGTATTAACCACGGAAATAAAAGCAATAAGAAATAAAGCTCACTTTAAATACAGGAGTAAGAGGGATGTGAGATATTTTTACAGGTTGCTAAACTTGTGCCATGCAAGCAGTTGTGAAGCCACATTTCTCGGGCGGGTGCTGAGCTATGCAGGGGCAGCCTGTCTTGGCTCCCACCTGCCGGGGCATGCGCTGATTTGGGCAGTGGGTGAAGGATGAGAAAGTGGGAGAGAAATTGTGTCTGGTGATGTGGGACAGCCAGCCGTCACTGTGTGGGTGTGGCCAGGCCAGACCATTCTCTGGTCGGCCGGAGCTGGGTGGCTACCTTTTTAATTTTTATTTTTATTTATTATTTATTTTATGATTTCATATAATCGCATGACGTTTCATAAATTCTTCACATTCTGTACATCATGCCATTTATGATCTGTTATGATTTATGTTATTTACGATGCTGCCACCCGCAGCATCGTTGCGGCCCCAAGCTCAGGTGCTGCCAGGGGTGCCGGGGTGAGGTGCCTTCCTCCCGGTTCCCGGCAGCAATGGGGCTTGCTGAGCTGCCACGGTGACTCATGCCCCAGCCATTCCTGCAATCACTGCCTGCTCTCACCTCGAGGACCACCCTTGCCCTCAGAAAGTTATTTTCTCAGCAGTGGATGTGCACAAGATGTGCTGTGGCCAGTCCGCTCATCAGGAGCTGGTGACAAGTGTCCTAATCCCCAGCAAAGGGTTGGAGTGAGCAGCGGTGGGTGGTGGCCTTCCAGTCTGCTCTGGAGTTTGTCTCCAGAATAGCCAAGCAAGGGGCCTTTCTCATGCGGGACCGAGGAGGAAAGGCAGGACACCCCTCTCCTCACCTGCTTGTGACAGAAGTCACCAGGAGCAGAGTCCAGATCTATGCCTCTAGTGGACCAAGCTGACCCAGGTTTCTTCTGTCCTTCCCATCAAGTAAGATTCATATGTCCCCTATTAATAAATGACAAACCTTAGTAAATTACTTGAGAGCACTATTTAGTGGCTGGAGGGCTCTGCTATGTGTGAAACCATCCATTAAAAATAATGTATTTTGTTTATGTATCCTGTGAATCAGGCAAGGTTCGATGAGAGTCTGAGAGTCGGTATGTGTGCAAGCTAGGAGACAGGCACATGACATTTTTGTGATAACAGTAATATGACAGGTTGGCCTATAGTATGCCTGTTATTGAAACATCTAAATTACCTGAAAATTCATGGTTAAATGAGTAGACTTGCAATGATGTGTGTAATTCCAGGTCTCATTATCTTTGCAGCACTAGACTTTGTAACATGCAGTGTGAAATACTCGCAATTGTCAAATTGCTTGTGAGAATTGGAAGTTGTACTGGACAATCGAATCAATTGATGGGCTGGCTACCACAGGCAAAACTTGATTTCTAAGTTTGTGTAGATTAAACTATAAAAGATAACCTAAGGTCATAGATATAAAGACTAATAAGAGCTTTCTTTGAAGAAAATTGTCTTGTGGGTTGTTAAGAAGAATGATGCTAAAATACAGAACAAAATTCCCTGGACAAAAATGTGATAGCAGGTTACACATAAAAAGCTGTAATCACCCATGCAGCTCCACTGGAATTTCTTCAGCACAGATGAGGTGAGATTCGGGCCTGAAAACCAGCTCCTCTGGGAAATTGCAACATGAAAAATCTGGCCCATAGCTACTGCAGTCAGGAGAGTGCTGACAAGGATTTTTTTACTTGTATTCTTACTGCTCTGTTTTGGGGTGTCACAAGCCAGGATTTCATGTTGTACTGAAAATAGGCAGGGTGGTTATTGTATTTTAAATATTGAATTTAAATAAAAGACCACTCTTAGGCAAAACTGTGTGGCCGTAGAAGGTTGAACTGAGGTCCTGGGTTATTTTTAATAGCATTCCCTCCAAGTTAGGGTTGTGGATATGAGAGTGCTGCATGGATGAGAAACCCTGCCCACTCTGCCCAATTTGCCCAGTGATCCTGTTGTCTGCGTAGCTGCTGCTCTGCCGGAGGTCCCTTCAGGCAGCTGGGGCTGAACACCTGTGCCATGCATGGCTTAGTCTGAATACCCCTGGAGAACCCACACAAAATCAGTAACTTGTTGAAAATGGAGGCTCAGATGAATTTCTTGCCAAAGGAATAATTGTTTAATACATGAGTTAAAAAAATTCTGTTTAGGGCTCTGATATACTACCTTAAATATAAAGCCACTATGCCTAATAAATAGGGGTGTGCATGCATGTGTGTGTCTACGCGCCCGACCACTTTGTGTGTGTTTTAACGTAATGGGTTTTATTAGGAGCTCTGGGAGAAACCAGCAAGAAAGAGGCATGTGACTGGTGAGTTTATTTCACAGCATTGCCCTCTTAGTTCATAATCTAAGGTACCAAGACTGTGGTGGAGGCTGAAGTGCGGTGATGCGGTGAGACAAAAAGCAAATGCCCAGGTCTGTGAGTGTGGTGAGCCTGGGACAGGAGGGGCTGGTACCCAGGGGGGAGAAGTGAAAGCCCAGGGAGAGACAGTTTTTCTGGCTGGGTTTCCTGCACTGGTGCCTTGCTTAGAGGGAAGTGAAAGCCTAGATGTAGAAACAGAGCAAGGCTGTATATTATTTAGTACCAGTCCAGTTAAAACTTGTTATACTGGTATCTGTTTAAGTGCCCGAGTTCTTCACAGCATAGGCAGCTTCACAGTATCCTGGGTCATCAGTGGGATTTTAGGCTTCATGACGGTTTTCTGAAAGGGTGTTCAACGGGAAGATTTTGCCTCTTCAGAACAGTGCTGTCCTCTTCAGCTTCCTGGTGTACCCACAGCGCTGGGGAAGTCACCTTTTTCCGTGGCGTGACATCCATGCTGGGCAGCTTGGTACATCAGCTCCTGCAGCAAGGGAACACGGGTGCCTGCAGAAGGCCCTGCGGCAGCTGACGGGTCACATCTCTCACTTGTAAACAGTGAGGAGCAGAGAGGGCAAAGGCTTGCAGAGTTTGGGTGGCAGGCTTTAACAGAAGCAGTCAGGGCAGGTTGAACAGGAATGGCTGCTTTGTCAGGTGTGGAACACAGGAACAAACTGAAAAAAATCTGCTGTGGAAATAAAGAAATGGGGAATTGGAGGAGCAAATTTCAGGAGCTGAGGTGAATTTGGATTTTGGCTCTGTTTCTGTGCTGTAAGTAGAAGACAGGGAATGAAATGGCCATGAGAGAAATGTAAAGTATTTGGAGCTTAAGCAGTGGAAATTTGATGCTAGGCTTCTTGATTCTACATTGGTACTAGACAGAGGGAAAGATGTCTGTAACGCACAAAGTTACTAGGTAAGGAGACATAAGTGTATTTGTAAGCAGTGGAGTCCTTCGTATACAAAAGCAAAGATTTAAACAGATTTTTTATGCGATGTATTGCTTAACACTGGAAGTCACAGTGAATAGTTGTGATAACAGCCAGATTTAGACCTAAAAAGCAAAATATAGAGAACTAATTGCTTAAATTTAGACCTCTAAGCTGAGGACACTTCACATCCCAAAAGTCAGCCAGAAAACTTCCAAGCAACTAATGGTAGACATGTTCTTGCATACTTTGCTGAACCGCAGTGTATCAAAATTAAACACTGTTGGTGAACTCTTGGTTTCACTGAAATCTGCAGACTTTGAAGGAGGCTTCTTGTATTATGTCTAAAAACTGAGCAATGCTTGGTGTCACTGAAGGGTGACACAAGATGAGGGCTTGTTTTTGTAGCTGAGGTTAGTGGAAACTCATTAGTGTCTTCAGCAGGACGTGAGCTTCTCTGACTCCTCCTGACCCCACTCGAACCAATGCAAAAACTTCTCTTGACTTCCAAGGGCATAAGGGGCGATCCTCATATCAGGCTTTTGAAAACTGACAGTGGTATATTCTTTACTGTTATTTGTATTAAAGTAGCATGTAAGAAACACCGAGTCAAGTAGAAAGCTCAAGAGAGTTTACCACCCAAGTCTGTTCAGCTGAATCATCTTTCAAATGGCAGCCGTGCAGCGGAGGTGTCAGGAGCCCATGCTGCGGGCAGCCCTTGCTCAGGCCAGCCTCCCCTCTCGTGGGAGCTGCAGAAGAACTGAAGCGAACAAGAGATTTTTTGCTCTTCTTGGGGAAGGAAAGCAAGCAACTTTGTTAGAGGTGAAATGTTTGTTTTAATGATAATAAGTTTATATAATTACTTTGTCACACAGGTGTTTCTTTTTTTTTAAATCCCTCAACCTTAGTTCCTATAATTATGACTGAAGTTCAGACAAGTTACTTTTGAATAGCTACTCCCAAAGAAAATAAGTCTATTGCTGCTAGTGATGTTGATGAGGTAAAGTGTTCTATCACTTCACACATTTTTATTAAGCCGTGGGTTGAAAGGCAGTATAATTTGAAAACCCTGTCATATCTTTGATAAATGCTTTCTAACATTGCTGTGTTTTGCCCAGTTATGACAGAAACCATTAGAATGACATATATTTCAGCTGTCGTCGGTTTGGATCTGCATACACTCCAGGAAAAAAAAAATGTTTCCTTTTCTTAAGGAAAAGACCTGTTCTGCGGGAGGGGAAGACCTTTCAGTATAGGCTTTGGGTGGCGGGCCACACATGACAGACCCCGACAGGAATTTTTTGCCTTGTGTTCAGGCGTGGGCTTTTCTGTCTATAGCCATGGCAGAAGTAGGAGGCAATTAGCCCTGCTGATCTTGGATTTGAAATGGAGGGTGCTTCTCAATATAAATAATAATGAGATAGCTTTGTAACAGGTTTCTTAATGCTAACATTTAGTTTAATGCATTATTTTTTATGAATCATTTCTACAGCTCCTCTACCAAGGAGAATTTATGTACCAGGTTTCTTTTGGCAAACGTAGAAGCTGACTGAATTTAAATACAGACATTATTTGAAGTATGGTGCCAGCTGCAAGATCCTATGTTGCGTCTAATATTGTGTAAAAATTATATTATATAAAAATTATAATGGTAGTTAAAAGAACATTATTTTCCTCTCAAAATTATTAATTTCAAAATTCCGAACAATAGCTATTTGTCACTTTCGGGGGAAGATAGACAGAAACCCCGCTGTCTCTCCCCTGTGTAGCCAATTTCTTATGGTAAAGAGCTTTTTACATAAGAAGAAACAAATTCAGATACACTTACAAATAAAACTAGGGCAAGTTTAAAGTCTAAAACTAATTATTAGCAGAAAATGGACCTAATAAATGAAACTGGTTCATTAAAAAATAAAATTAATTTTGCCCCTTTAATTATAAGCAAAAAATACAGTGTGAAATGCCATCATAACTAGACTCGACAGTAAATTCAGCTCTGGATCAGACCTCACATCACTTGAAGTAAACCAGAGATATTACTCTGACTAATTTTGCATTGTAGTAATTATTTAATTCTCACAATGAAGCCTTGTCCTTAGGGTTTTATGCTTTAGCTGTTTCTTACCCACGCCTTGTAGTTATTAAGTACAGACACAGCTGCCATTTTTTCAAATGACATAATGTGTATCAGTGTGTGTCAATGAAAAACATCAAAAATAGGCATTTTCTGGTATAATACATTAACTGTATGAAATCTGGAACAGTTTCTCCTTCATCTTCGGAAGTTTCAAAGCCATGAATAGATTTCTTTAAGTACCAATGGCTGTCATTTCAAAATTTGACATCTTAATGTTTAGAGAAGTAGAATTGCCCCGTTTGCGTTATGTCGTATGCTTTCAGTTAATTCCAAGCTCGCTCTTCTCATATTTAGCACACTCATTTCATCCTATTGCTCATCAAGCACTTTGGAACAATTGCCTTGTTTTTATTAAACTACTGAAAATGCATAGATTTTGCATTTCAGTACAAAAGAGTTTGCTTGCTGCTGTGATGTTTGATTTCAGACACATTTTGCAAGTCTGTAATGAGGGGCTTAATGCAGCATTGAAACTGAATTTTGGGCGATTGGGGTGTTTTTAATGTCAGGACTGCGGGATTAGATCTAAACACTGTGTGCATCCTGATGATCATGTGACAGGAGTGAATAACAAGACTGGTCTCAATAAATGTATGAAAATTCAGAAGTCCTAATGCTCAGGTTAGACACTGATGGTACAGCAGAAGCGTTTTGGGCCCTGGCCAGGGGCCTGAACGTTTTATGCCCAAGGTAATTTCGATCTGAATAATTTCATTTGAAGTCGAGGTCAGAATCTTTCGTTCCTGGGGGGTGGGAAGAAGCCATGTGGGAGTTACCCAGTAATAATGTAGGGAAAATCATGTGCCCATGTGGAATAACGTCATAGGCTGTTTCTTGCCCTTGGGCAGTGAGTCCTTACCATTGGAAAAGAGCCAGATGCTCACCTCCTGTAAATCAGTGTGATTTTCACTGGCATGCATGAGTGTGTGCTCGTTTACACCACATGAAGATGTAAGATCTTTTTTCCTCAAGCTCCTTCTAGTTGTGTTTCTTGACATACACTTAGATATCATCGAAGTGCTGACACTGTCAAATATTGTATTGAATATCAAAAGGCTTCTCCATCTCTGATGGCAACTGTGAGACTGAACGAGAGTAGTGTGAAATTGTCCTTAGGCTGTTGCAAACTCTGTGTGTGGATGCAATTTCTACATGCAGAACAACTACTTATGACCTTTTCTGTACTAACTTCTTGTAATTATGAAAGCTATGTGACTCATGAAGTTTAGCGCTGTGTTTGGCCAGTATTT
>Ga0065711_1009635_pt1 | contig 18801 bp, 18 predicted proteins | sample Hoacrofraction12_FD_59098 | JGI IMG/M metagenome (GOLD analysis project Ga0065711, IMG submission 59098) | Hoatzin crop microbial communities from Cojedes, Venezuela - Epithelial fraction 12 v2 (version 2) | ecosystem: Host-associated > Birds > Digestive system > Esophagus > Crop | place... | reverse complement strand
CTTCTCTTCTCTTCTCTTCTCTTCTCTTCTCTTCTCTTCTCTTCTCTTCTCTTCTCTTCTCTTCTCTTCTCTTCTCTTCTCTTCTCTTCTCTTCTCTCTTCCACCCCATTCCATTCCTATTTCTTGAGCATTTGTCACCGAGCTGCAGGGAAGGGGAGGCCACTCCCTCGCCCCCACTGCATCACCAGGACCTGCCACCTGCCTGTGTTTTTTGTAAGCAGGATAAGACAAAAAAAAAAATAAAAAGCTGCTTTTTTCTGTGGGCGTTGAAGATTCAGCTATCTTTCGAAAGCGATGTGCAGTCATGAAACAGGAGAGATCAAAGTCTTATTTGGGAACTTTAGAACTATTATTGGATTCAGCACCTTCGCAGTCAAAGCATCTTTACCTCCTCCTGAATTTGGAAGAATTTCCTCAGAAACAGATCTCTGCACCACTGCTGAGCTGCAGCCCATCAAAGCACCTTATTTACAGGAGGTTCATTAAGGAAACTCATCTACCCAGTCATCTCACAGTGACGACATCAGACATTCTTCCTTGAAGCCTGTTTTTTCCGAGGAAGACTTTTGTCAGACCGTGCACCTAAGGTACCAATTTTTATTTTATCCATGTGACAGCAGCAGGGAAATCTGGGACAGGGACCCGCTCCGGAAAGCAGCGCCTGCGACCGGAGGCATGCCGCAACATCAGCACTCTCCCGTTTTTTCCTAACTCATGCCTCCTGTGAAGCACGAGCCTAAACTAAACCCTAAAATTAATTTGGAGAATGATATCAACCCCAGACCTAATCCCAGTCCCAACTCTTGGGATGACAGATCTTGGCATAGTTTCTACCAAAAAAAAGCATTCTAGCAGCTCCACCTGGATCCCGCTTTAAGGCAGGTGGAAGATGGCTTGCATCTTTATAGTTTGAGTGAGTGTTGGTTAGGTATTTGAGAAGAAGGAAAGCAATTTGAGAAGAGGAAAGCAATGGTGTTGAGGTTGGAGTAGGCGTTAGGATGATAATCCAGGATGAACAGATGAAGCCAGGTCATGAGAAGGTTCAGTGTAGGCTGATGAGCAAAGTAAGAGGAGAGGGCATGGAGCTCTTTGAGACCATTTTTTGCTGGGACTGGTGATGGCTGCATGAGGTTGGGAAGGACCAGAATCACAGTTTTCTCACAATAAACTGATGGGCTAGGATAATAAAGAGACCTGGGGCAGACAGCACCAAAACTGAAAGCTCATGTTGAGTGTATCTGCGACCCCTTTGAAATCTGGGGTCACCAGGAGTCACTGGAGCAGTGAAAGGGCTGAGGCTGAGGTCAGGGTTAGAGTTTGAGTCCAGCAGATTATATGGTGGACTCTGAATGCGCCGCCACACCTGGAGCCATTACATCCAGTTTTGGAATGGGGAGAAGTTCCTAGGGCTGGGCTGACATTGAGTGTAGGGCTTGAACCAGGAGAAACCACTGAGATTGCGCTACAGAGGAGGTCACTAAAGCAATCTGAGACTTGCCAAGTGCCCTGAGGCCACACTTCCCACCATGGCCAGCAAGGAACTGATGACCAAGGCTCAAGGTAGGAGGCAAAGCTCAGAGGGAAAGCACCAACTAAATAGCGTATCATTGGAAATCAGAAGCAGCTACACTGTCTCATGGCTTTTCTCAGCCAAATCTAAACACTAAAATTTTCCCCTCCTATCCAGTGCCTCCTCACAGCCCTAACTCCCATGCAGGTCAGTTCTCTGTCCTGCTACCCAGGTTCTCTTCCAGCTGTAGACTGTGCTCATTCAGTTCACAGGTCGCTACCAGCCCAAACCTTAACCCTAACACGCGTCTTATCCTAACTCAAAACGAGATTTTCTTTTTTTGCTAAATTCCACATTCAAGCCAAATCACCACAAAATTGCTGCCATGTGGAAAATGATCATGTCTTGGTTCTCCCATTTACGGCTGACGTTCTGTATTCAGCTCCTTGCAGGTCTCTGCACCAATGAAGAATACAAAGAGTGAATGAGAACCTACACGTGAAATCTGTTTCCTCCAGGGCAGGCTGGCTGACCTGTGAAACCCACACATGCTGTGTTATAGACTGTAAACCTTCAACACTGCAGGAGGAATCAAAAGTAAAAGCAATTATGAGCGTGGAAGGCAATTCTCTCACCCACCCCATTAATGCACAATGATAAATACATCCAAGTGTCCTTTGCATAGAGTCTGTACTGGGAGATACCTTTTTTCCCCCAGTCCCAAAGTGGAAACTTTCCATTCCAGACAAACCCTTGCAGATCCGGTCAACCACACTTATCCCCCTAACTTTTTGAGTAGCAAACAAGTAATTCCACCGCTGAGACTCACGTCCTGGCCTTCCTTTCACAGGTACATGTCACTGGAAAACAGGCAGCAGTGCTGCTAAGGGACAAGACACAAAAGGACTCCTGACCCTCCTTGTATTTTTGGGCTTTACTCCCCGGATCTTGACCCTCAGCGTGTTTGGCAGCAGAGCAGAGGCAGCCTGGACGAGCCCTGCTCTCCTCGCTCCTGCGGAAGGGCCATATCCTGCCTCTTCCCTGCCACCTCCAAGCTGGGAAGATACCATCATCCCTGAGGGATGCTGAAGCCTATAGGTCTTGTATGAGCAAAAGCAAGGAAGATTTTAACACCTTATTTCTGGGAAAGCACTTCTAAATTAGAGACATACAAAGACTTGAACTTGCCTACAAAGGTTCATAGAAGCTCAATGTCTGTTGAGGTTCATACAGAACGTGGCCAAGGCAATCCCCTCGAGCGCTGACTCCCTCCCACCACTGCAGTGAGCTCCTGCTGTGCAAAACCTCTTCTCCACGGCTGGGGGGGTCAGAGCTCTGCTCACCCCCTGCTCCGAGGCGGCCCCGGGCTGCTGCTCCCTACCAACCCAACTCAACTCAACTCAACCCAACCCAACCCAACCCAACCGCTCTGCAGACAGAAATCGCCCTACGGCAGCGTCTCTGCGCGCGCGTGCATTTGTGTTTGTCTGCGCACACACCGAGGATGTTCATTTTAGTTTCACGTCTGAAATTCTTCACCGCTTGAACTACCCAGTCCCCTCTGCCTTCAGTCTGCGTGTCGCGAAGCTCGAGTGAAAAACACCACGACTGTATTTTCCACGGTAAACCACAGGGGGTTTAAATTCACAGCACTGTATTTGCAAACAAGCAGCTTCTGCATGCACAGAACCCTGCTTCATTTGAAACTGTCACCCCCGAAGCGCCTGACGACAGAGCGCGTTCAGAAAAAAGAAAGTTAAATTCTCGACCACAAGCAAAAAACCTCCCGCTGGCCCCGCTGTATCCTGTGTACCATTAGCGAAATAGGAGCCTGTGTTCTGATTTCCATGCCATGTTGCCTTTCTGGTCTGGCTAGGCTCGGTCTAGACTGTATTCTGAACAGAAGGAGAAGCTAATCCTTCACCGCCCTCCCCGGCGCATCCCTGTGATACGGGATGAGCCCGGGCGTTCTCAAGCACAGAAGCAGGAATAATCACCCCGCAGGACCGCACATTAATTTCTTCTGCTCTGTTCCTAAACTCTCTCCCTCTGCTTCAATTATCGCTCTTGTTTTCCACCCAACCCACAGCATGAGGTTTTGCAGGCTGGGGATTTCAGGCTCTAGGGCCCAGATCCTAATTCCCCATCCTTGCTCTTGGCTTCCCATGCTGCGGGAGCCTTTTCTCTGCTCTATACATTGGCTAAAGAATGGGAAGCGAAACTAGGGCTCTAAAAGTACTTCTTACCACCCAGACACTTCATTACATTGCTCTCTTTCTGGTAGGTGCTCTTCGACTTTCGACTGAGGGAAGATTAATCCATATTTGTGAATGACCAGACACTCTCATCAGCGCTGGCTGCTTGTCTTTCCTTCAGAAAGTTGCACCACTGCACCTGGCTTGCCGACATTCCTTGTAGGCAATGTAATCCTCATTTAAAAGAGAGTTTGTGGCTATCCAACGTCACTTGTTACCTCCCTGCCACAAACAGCAGTGGAAGGCAGAACATGCCGAAATGAAGCCCTCACCGTTGGCTTGCACTCTACGACCTGGTGGAGGCTTCGTTTACCGTGGCAGAACGGAACTAAAAAATGGGGACAAATGAGCCGAATTCCTCGTCCCAGCTCGTGCAGCATCAGCGCTGCGGCAGCTCCAGGCAGCGATGCTCGGCGTTCAGGGACGGGATGAATTCGGGATACACCCGGCCCTCGCCACGGCTCCAAGCACCTCCCTGCGTGCTCCCCGTGAGTAATGAGCATCATACCCTGCCGACTCATCCATTACTCACGAGCCCATCCGCGCGTGGTGGCTTGGAAACGAAACATAAAAAAAGATTTCTATACAAATATCTCTCTAAAGGCGCTGCTGAGACTATTAGCTAGACTGAAAAGTAGCGCGCGAGGCCACGTTAGCACACATTTGCTTGGAGACCGCAGGAGTTATTCCCGGTTTTTCCGAGGAGCGGCCCACCGCTGGCTGATGGAAGGTTTCCAGGCATTTCCACTCCTACTTGTGATTACAGCAGCTCAAGCTTCTTCCCTCCCTCTCTCCGGGCATGTTTTTGGGCGACTGAGCAGTAGGTTGGATCTCCACTGCTGGTGGTGGCCCCAGAACTGGAGGAAAACACTTCAGCCCTCCTGTCCCATCAGAGAGCAGGGCTGACTCCCCCTCCTCTCTCCATCAGAGAGCAGAGCGGACTCCTCTCCGACTGATTTTACCCAACCTCTTTGCAAGGGAAAATCCAAACCTCTGTGAACCCATTGTTTCGGGGAGCATGAGAGCACAGACCAACATCCAGCAGCTCTCACCACGCTCTGCTCATCGTTTAAGAAGCAGAGTTTTAAAAAAAATCCATCAGAGTAGCAACATTTTGCCCCTTTTCTGCTCCCTCCTGATCCCATGCTCCCGGAACGTGCTATGTCTTCACCAAACACGCCAACGGGCAGAGCGGTGCGGCCCGGTGAATCGCCCCGAGCAGCACACGACGTCCGACAGCCGAAGCGACGAACCCGACAGCCGCTTCTGCTGCATATGGAAGTTGGGGCATTCCACAGGTATGAAACACAGATTGAAACACAGCTGATTCAAACCAGTCCTTTCTGTAAAGCTGAGCAAGAACACGCTACACTACAACACAGGGCAATGGGCAGTGCCGTGGAAACAGCAGGACCCCGGCGCGGTACCCGAGGATGCTGCTGTCCTTAGGCACCGACCTCCCGCGCTCCCCTGGGAGCTTGCTGCCTGGGACACTGGTATCACTGGATTCACTCCCTGTTTCGTAAGCCCCTCCGTGCTGCTGCATCTCCTCCTTTCACGTGTGATCTACCTGCTGTCACAGCGCCAGGAATGGGAAAATGGAGAGGACAGAGCGGCCCGGGGATGCAGCCNGGGAGCGAGGGCTCAGCACCAGGCAGCACGGCGATGCAGGAGACAGATGTGCTGCAGACATGGCCCTCTGCCCCAGGAAGCTGCAAATAAATATCCCCACTGCCACCCCGGCCTGTATCTTCCCCCAAGGAAGGAGTTCCTCCGAGGACCGGGGAAATCCCACAGCATCACTAGATTTTCTGGGAAAGCTGGAGGACAAAGAAGGCACCTGCCTCCGTGCGAGTCTCTGAAGCCTTCGAGGCCTCTCCACCAGCGGAACATCAGTGGGATAATACGGAGTGGTTTGTGGGATTGGGATAATTTTCTGTAGAGGTATTTTGAAACAGCAGGATCACCACCACCTGGCAAGAGCGTGAGTCCAATGTAGATGTGAAATCCTCTTCAGTTGCGGAAGAGGTGCTCTTCACAAAGCGAAGTGGTTAAAAGGAGATACACTGACGGTTGCTTTCCAAAAGAAAGGAATTACCTCTTTTTTCTTCATTCAGGTGGATGAGCATCAGTGAATGGCTCCCAAAAATGCCCATATTGGGCTGTCAGCTTGTGACCTCACAATGCAATTCCAAGACTGAAATTAAATACCTGTTTTTTTAATGTTAGTCATGTAACCTTCCTCCGGGATCTGAATGTCAAGCTGGGTCAAGCTCTCTCCTTCCTCCATACGGTCACCAATTCTAAGGAATATATAGGTCAAATTCTACACAGACACTCCTGTAAAGCTATTATTTCAAATTATGTGTCAATTACGTATGTTGAATTTAGCAACTCTTCCTTTTAAATGCAAGCTTGCTTGAGGATTTTCAAACTCTTGGTATCTGCAGAAAAATATTTTGCCTTACGGTTGTCCTGAATCCAGCCAGGACCAGCAGTGAATGAAAACCATCTTCTTCAAGGAGTTCTGTGGTGGTCTTTGAAATCAACTTCTGATGGTCACAAAAACTTGGCCAACAGAAAACCTCAGCACCACAATCCCTCCTTACCCCAAGAGGGAGGCGGAAAACTGAATGGACAGAAAAAGTCTTGATGTTTGCAACCTAAAAGACGTTGATCTAGAGCTTTCTACCTCATTAGAAAGAACTTTTACCTTCAACAACGTAGAAAAACTGTAGAGCGAAGAAAACTACGTTCACATGTAACTCAGGTGGAGCTGGGGAGGCTGGATTAGAGTTAGGATCTAAAGAAAACATTAAAGCACCATAGTCCTTGTTTTGCATAGGGCAGTACACATGAAAAAACACCTAAAGCAGAGAAATAAGCATAATTCATTTTCCTTCACCTAATCTGGTCATCTGCAAAGAGACCTGGGTAGCACTACACACACGGAAAACCAAAAGTGTTCAGAACCCAAGCGCAGCCAACGATTCGAACAATTAAATGAAGAAATTCAAGCAGAATGAGATGAAGATGAAAGGGAATTTCTGAATGACGCCGTTCGGAGTCGCTTTGCAGGCCTTCGCGGCATCACGTACTGGCTGGCTCCAACAGCATGACACGAGATTTTACCACTTCTGTCTTTTTCCTTCGTAAACTAGGGATGATAGATATGTGGGTTAATTAACTAAAACTAATTCTATTTTATTATTGAAGGAGAATACTGACAAAATGACAGAAATCCGTGATTCATCCAGTAGGATAAAACCTATTCGAAATGCGGACAGAGCCAAACCGTGGGGAAAGATGCCCCCGACCTTCCCAAGCAAGGTTCATTTGGTCTGACGATCTAACTGCCCTACACTTGGTGCACAGCAGATTGCAGGCTCCCGGTGAATCTGGAGGACGCACCGTGAGCCCTGCCAGCTCCCAGCCACACCAATGAGGCCTTAGGATTTTCAAACGCAAAACACGCAAGAAAAACGATCCCTTTTGGTACCACGGAGGCCCTAAAATAGCTTTGGCACTGGGATTTAGCTTTCTCTGCTCTGCCTGTTGACGAAGTCCCCTCCCAAGTGTCAATGTGCAGCACGTCAAGAAGAGCTTTGGCCCGTTGCAGCGATGAGGTGCTCCAGGGCCGTCGCCTGGGAACGTTTCGGACACGTAATGATAAAGAAAATAATGATGGCACTCGGGGCAGGGTTTTTCCGCGCCTGTCAGAGGTGGAGTTGTCGGGCCTGTGAGCAAGTGGAGAACTCACGAGCTAATTTAGCAAAGAAAATGAAGTTTGACAGGCTTTGAGGTAAAGTCAGTTAAAGTAATGGTATAGTACTGAGGTAAGATAACCAAAGACACGAACCCCACATCATCCTAATCTCTGTTCGATCAACTGCACTGAAAGAGGCTGAGAAAGCAGTGTGTACTTCATTCTGTACCAAATCTCCATTTTATTTGGAGTCTGACTTGCTGGCAACACACCATTTGAAAATGTTGCGTCCTACAGGGAGCTGACCTGCTGGAATCTCCCTCCGTTTGTCATAAATTTTAAAGTGTTATGAACGCGTATGCGTGCTCAAGAGAGGCGTAAGAGTGGTTGCTATTGAAATTCAACAGGACTCAGGCAGCAGAGACCTCTGAATACCCAGCCAACAAAGCTTTTATGTATCAACCTAGAAAAAATTTACAAACTGAGTCCTTGATCTTGCATGTATAAATCCAACACTTGCAAATACAAAGACATACAAATAATTTTCTGCACAAATTGCCAGGCTGGTTTCAACAAGACCATCCATACACGTGAAATCATTTACCTACGTGAGCATCTGCAGGTCCGAGCCTTACGGGCGAGCAAAGACTTAGGGAACATTACCCATGGAAGGGGCAGTAACCATCAGTTTGGCAACACAAGGTCTTTATGGCCATAAATATTTAGTGTTTGTACAAATCAGACAAGACCTGAGTTTTTAATAACTAACACATAGGTTGTGCTGCTTGGACTTTGGTGCTCTCTCCACGGCACCCTCAAACACTGATGGTGAAGCTGGACCAGTTCAAACCTCTCTTGTGGACACATTGTTCAGTGTAAGCCACAAATTCTATCACAAGCTTACTCCAGATAGCCTATATTCATTATTTAAGAGAATTACAGAACTGAAAAGGGATTAAACCAATAAAATATGCAGACGTTAAACAGTCGCCTTCAGAATTTTATCTAAAAACCGACACTATTTTTAGAGAGTGATACCCTTTTGATGAGCATGTTAACCGTGGTACGGAAAGGAGTGAAGGATTGTATCTCTGAATTGTATCAGAGAATTGCCCCACCCTGCCACAGAAATCTGTAGGCTAGAAAAAACCACCATAAAACGATGATCTTCACAGAATCACAGAATGGTTGGGGTTGGAAGGGACCTCTGTGGGACCTCAGAGGTCCCTTCCAACCCCAACCATTCTTAGATCCTCTGGGAGTCTTGCACATGGGCACATCTCTCTTGGACATAAGTTTCTTAGGAATCTGAGGACGTGGTTCTTTTCGGGAATAATCCATAAGCAACGAGAATAGCCAAAAAGGAGGCAGAGCCACTGCTGGAGAGAAGGAGCAAATGTGGATCACAGAACCAGGGGAAAATGCGGAGCCCTTGGATAAGGAAAGCCTCAGCGTTCCCAGCTGCTGAGAGCAAGCAGAGCGTGCCCATGCCAGCTCACACCAGCTGAACATCCAGCCCTAGCTACAAAGCTAGGTATCCAAGGGTGCCATATTCCACCTTCGAAGCTGAAGAAAACAGATTACCCACCAGCAAAGAGATCATTTTTGCCAGTAACGTGTTTTGCAAGCGTAGGGTACAGCACTCCCAGCTTCTGCCTTTACTTGTCATTTTGTGTGCACAGCAGCAGATCCAATTCCTTCCCGATGAGATAAAGCATTTCTGCGCAGCGCTTCTACCAAAGGCGAGTTGCAAACGCAGCGTTCTAATTTATTTATGTACATCAGAAACTAGCTAATTTGCACCAGTGACTAGATACCCTATTGGAGGTTTTCATATTTTATGAATCAGCAAGCAAGCTAATGAACAAACAATTACGGAGCGAACAAAGAAATGCACTTTGTTTGTTACTTTTAGTGAGCTCTAATAACACATTAGCGAATACATTTGGTTCAAGCGATGCAGTCTAGACAGTAACCCACACCGTGGGTTAAGGTATTTTAGAAAAGAGGTGAAACGTCTGCGCGGGGTGCGATAATGAGCAGCCGGGGAGCGAGGCAAGGCTGCCGTGTGAGCCGAAGGCCGAGAGCAACAGGCAGGCAGGGAATTTCTGTCCGACGGGATGCGCCGACGACCGAAAAAGAGGAACGCGAAAGGTCTGGGTTTATATCCTCAAATACAGCTGCAGGCCAACAGACTGGCAGCTGCTGTTTGCATAGAGAAAATCAATGTATTTAGAGGAGGTAGACATTAAAGCAATTCGCGTAGGGTGCTGCGCGCTGCCCGGCTGAGGATGCGCAGGCGGCGCGAGGGCTGTGGTTCGCGGGCTCCCCGATCTTCGCTCGACAAAGGGAGGTGCTCCAGCAGCGCATCCCCCCTGCTTTCAGACCAGCCGGGTCCTCTCCACCCCCGGCAGGAAGCGTGCCACGTCTGCACCCCACCGTGCACCCCGCGGCCACAGCACCCTGCCTTCCGGCACCGTGCCACCGGCGCGCAGCCTTCGCACGAGATGCGCCCGGCACCCCCAGAGCGGCTGGGGACGGGGCAGCCCGGCCACCCAGACCCTGCCACCGAAGACTGGGGCCACGGCTGCGTGCTGGCAGCTCCGCTCCGCCATTGGAGATACCCCATCGGGCACACGAGCCCGGCAGCTCCACTACCCACCGGCAGCCACAGCTCGCCGGCTCTTTTTAGGCCAGCTCTAAAGCTGGTAAACACTTGGACTTGTCTGACAAAACACCCGAGCAGGAGGAAATGGGGTGTGTGCAGAAATACTCCATTACATATTGTAATGGCAGACATTAATTCAATGTTAATAACACTTTGCACTTTTCAATCACATATTCTAAAACCCTTTAGATAGGTGGGGAAGCATTTGGCTGATGATTACTGGGCAGAGCCCAAAGGTGTATTCTTCCCTTAGGCACCAGGAGATGAAGTGACTTGTCAGAGTGGCAGAGCTGGGAAGAGAATCTACATCTACCCATTTCCAGACCCACATTCCCATCTAGTTGCCAGAAAGAAGAGTTAATTTAAATATTACCGTTTGCTGACCTACTTACAACACTACCATCAAAACTTGGGAGCAACAATCACGTATATTCCCCTCTATACTTGGGTTTTTTTAGGATCACGCTATCTTTGAAGTACGCCTTTCAGCTGCATTAAACAGACGGATCATTATTATTCGCTCCACTTTCTTAACGAGTCCCTGTTTGCTGCGCTTCAGCCGCTGCAGGATTTGGATCGACTCTAGCTCAGCCTCGCAAGCCTGGCAGCCGTCATCCCAGCGCAGCGACTGCTCACTGCTCCGATCACCGTCGTCACCCCTTGCCCAGGAGCCGGTGGTACCCAAAGAGTTTGAGACCATGCCTGTACCTGCTCCTGGTTGTCCTCTTCCCCTCGGTTTTCCTTCTAAACAACCCTCTCCTTCATCCACCAGCCCAGCTCCGGCACTCAGCGGGCCACCTTGTCACCCTTTATCGTCAACCTTCCTCCCCTTCACCGAAACCCCAAGCCCTTTCCTGCTCGCAGAGAGAACTACAGGCACAACCCAACGTCAACAACCGCAGCATGCGACGTGAAAGACGAATTCAGAATACGCCGTCTCCTACCCGGCGGCCGGCACCACCCAGCACGGCTCTCCTCCCGCGGTTTCTCGGGTCCCGGTCCCCCACAGCCCGCCGGGCATCCTGGTGCCAGGCAGGGCGAAACCTCACCAGAGGTTGAAGCCGCTGCGCTAGATTAAAAAGCCGATAGTGAAAATTTGAAGTAAGAGGACGGAGGAAATGGTCAGCCTCGTGCCCAGTTTCGAGGGCTGACCAGTGCTTCCTAAGTAGGTCACGTCGTGCGGAGGGGAAATCTCTGTCGTCTGACCTCGCTACCGCCGAGCTGTCCCAAAGAGCCTCCCTGGGTACGGCCACGCCAACCATGCTCCGCTCACCCCACACGCTGCCGGGAAAGCCGACCCGCAGAGCCACCTACACGCCTGCAGCCGCGGAAGGGTGAGATCCCAACAGGAATCCCCCGGGTGACGCCAGCCGGACAGAAACACCGTCCCCAAAACGCTCCCTGGGTCACCGGGAGCCGTTAGACATCCCCAGCCCCACCGCAACCTCACTCGACACAAACTGTTTACAGACATTTTATCGAGGTGCCCCAGGTGTGGATGCGGTTACCGACTTTGAGACTGTTTACCTCATCCTCCTTTCTGCATCACATTGTCACCGACTGTACGTACAAATCAGATAACAATGGCACTCTGGTCACAGCCAGCTCAGCCACTGCGCTCTGGGCGCACAGATGCAGCGGAGGACGCGGTGCATGTACGATCCTCGCAGCAAACCACACCACGAGCTGGTGCAATCAAGTATCTGCCTTATCTCATTTTTTGCTGAAGTAAATTACACTGAATTTTTTTTTTTTTTACCCTTTTCAAAGCTAATACACAAATGACAGGATGTTGTTGAAGGAAAATATGAGCTTTCATAAGCTATTATTATTAGCACATGCGCACCTCTCCGCTGCTTTGATCTCACTGTAGGTTCGTGTTTATTCCTCCCGACTCTGCACCGGCTGAACTCAAACCCCACGTCTGCTCCGATAGAGATCACGGACAATTAAAGTTGGATTTGTTAGCCACAACATCGTGGAGCCAGAGCTACGGGATAATTACCAGGGTGACATTCGGCCGAACGCGCTATATATAGTTTTCCCAAAGTCTCTCGGCCGTGACGAGGTGTTTGCTGTAAAACGGAAGGGTGGCAATGTGTACTGAGTAAGCGCTCTTTGATATTTCCCATGTAACTTAGAGCGTGTTCAGGTTTTGTTTGCAGCGGAACTGTGCTTCTTCCATTGTTTTCTGAGCAGAAAAAAAACCCCAACAACGTTCAAAAAGCCATTACGGGCTGCCTTAAAAACGGCGTCAGGGATTCGCAGCCATCTCAGCTGGGTTCAGTGACCAAACGAAGTTTATATATATTATTATCTATGGGGTTTTTAACACTTCTGCCGGCAGCGCAGAGTCAACCCTGCTGCAGAAAAGTAATTCCAGGGTGTTTCTGCTTCGGTCATCAGGGGAATCGTTTGCTGAGCTCCAATCAATTACAGGTCCAGAGCCTCGGCGCGGGCAGGGGAGCTGCGCAGACAATCCTCAGGGCACGATCCGGTGGTGATGCACCAGCAGAAAACACCACCTTGGCTCTTAGTCCCTGGACTAAACTTGCAAGGCCAGCAACCAGAGACAAGCAGGCAGCTTTTCAGTGAGCAAATATGACTCCACGCTAAATTAAGTCCCGGAGACTCCAGTACCCCGGCAGGGTTCATTTGTGCTTGGTGCTGTACAGGCTGACGGGACCAGAGCCCTTCAGCTGCAAAGCTGGCTGAAAACAACCACTTTTACCAAGGTAAATGGAAGGAATGAGTTACAGGGAATAAAGAAACAGGAATGGGACAGGTGATTCAGTCAGCTGGCTTCATGTGCAGTTAGATGACAATCTTAGACAGCGCAGCCACGCTCTAACCCACCGACAGGCCACGAAAGGCAGCACGCGGGGATGAAACGCTGCAGCGGTGGGAGACCCACGGCTGGAGGGGCACTCGTCCGTCCGTCCATCCCTGCATCTTGCTGCTGCTACAGCCCGTGTGCCCCAGCTCCCCCTCCTTCGTCCCCACGGGGCAAATGGACAGGCGTTCAAAATACCCCTGCGACAGCAGCTGGGATGAGCCATGTGAAAAATACATCGGGGAAAAAAGGCATCAGAAGAAAAAAAACATATTCTTGATGAATGTTTCTGTGAAAATTCTGACCTGGTAAAAAACATTACCTATTCAATGTTAAACAACATCAACCGAGCACGGGCAGCCTGCGAAAAATACCAAAGGCGAGAAGTTTGTAGAACTCTGAAAATTCCCCGTCAGCCTTAACGACTGTGGAAAGGGAATCGGGAAGGGCAGCAATCGCAGGAGACAGCGGCTGCCAGCACTGCTGAGTGATATTTACATCAATGTCCTGCCAACAACACCATTACTGGATTATCAGGGCGGATTAAGCCTTTAGCCAATTACCCCGACTGGTAAATTGGAGATTGTCTAGACTTTTTCATGCTCGACAATATGCATGAAGTTTCTCTTTATCGCTACAGCATCACACGATGCTCTCGTGGGATGTAATCCTGCGCTTCCCCGGGAGCTCCAGGTGAGCCCTGCCTGCAGCTCCGGGCTGGCTCGGTGCGGCCCCGCGCGCAGACAGATTTATTTCAGACGGGATTCTCATAAATTCAGAACGACTTCCAAATTTCTTGACTAGGAGATCAAAGAGGCGAGCATTTGCTTCATGCCATCTGTGGAGCTGCTCGACAGGGCAACGCAGTCTGCGGAGGGGGGAGGAGAAGGGAAGAAAGGAACTCTCGGAGATTATGCCCTCAAAAACAAGCTCAAATGCCACCCTCACATTAAAAAGCACTGGTTGGCAGTAACAATTAATTTCTTAACTGAAACCCGCCCAACTGTGTCCAAGTGTTTTAATTTGCCTATTGCTACAGTATGCAAGCGAGCTGGCAGTAATGGATTTGCAATTAAAACTAAAACTGGCAAAGAAATCGCAAAGCTGGCAAAAGAGCTAATCTGCAAGCCATGATCACAAGATTACAAAGTGTTTATGCACATGCTAATTATCCGAGCGCATAGCTGAGAATGACTTGTAGGAGAGAAATCCTGGGTCTGCGTGATCCAAATCCCTGGATCCGCGCGGTCAGCCCAGCCGGCTCCCTACCTGCTTCCCACCGCTCCCGCCGGCCGGGGAACGCAGGGGAATCGCTGCGGTCCCTGCGTGGAAGCGGGGAGAGGGACACGAGACGGGCAGGCAGGGTCCCCCCGCCGCCATCCCGCCTGGCAGCCGGGGAAGGGTGGCAACTGCTTCTCCAGCAGCTCAATGCCAGCAGTCACCGGGAGCCACGTCCTCCGCTGGAATATGGACCCACCAGTGTGAAACGAAAATCACCCCGAATAAACCAGCACCCAGTTATTGACCTTATTTGGTTCCATCCTGCTATCTCCTGGCTCTCAAAACAGCTATTCCAGGAGGTCCCTGGAGATCGGCGGGCTGCACAGCACGTGGCCCTGCGCTGCAGCCACCAAGGGCAAACACACACCGACGGCCACAAAACCTTTCCAAACTACCTGCAAAGGACAGGATGGGAACGGAAAAGGACTTAGAAGCGATCAAACGTCCGTGCAAACAGCTGGTAACAGAAAGTGACAGTGGTCAGGGGCACCATGAAGAGCGATTTTGCACCACAGGAGAGAATTTCAAGGAGAGAATAGAGCAGAAGAGGAGTCCCAGAATTAAAGGCTGCTGGGAAAACTGAGATTCTTTAATATATAGGATTAAGGATTGCCAGTATCCTCAGGGAGGAAATGCAAATCGGGTTCAGACCATTTTTTCCATAAAAATTAGGAAGCAGAAAGAATAGACTTTGAAGTTCAACATGTTAGTAAATGAAAGCAACAGCAAAGGAGACACAAAGAGAAAGCAAGCCCTGGACGCCTAGAATTATGTCTTAAACACTTGGTACTGAAAGACAGAACCCGAGGTGATGAGGAGACTTCCCTTCATGCCACGCACAGATCCCAGAAAATCTCTAGATTAGAAACTGCCTGAGAAACAAAGTATTGCACAATCAAGGTAGGACGGAGTACAGCATTCAAATGGGATTCTTCGTGCCTTATTCAGCCAGCCCGGGATGACGAGGCTGCGAGGAGCACGTCAACGAAGACCTGCTGCATGTGCCAGGCTGCTCTCGGAGGCATAGAGCAGAGAAAGGATCTCTGGACGGTGGCCTTTGCTCTACAAAATGGTGGCTGGAGTTGGTGCGGAAGGAGGTGACAGCTAATGGACATCTACGGAGATGTCAGAAATCCATCGGGAACCTCTACAGAGATTTGCAGGCCCGGCTGCATTGACAGGACTGATCATGCCTGACACCCTCATGGAAGTTAGCCCGGGCTGCACGGAGGTGGAGAAGGACCAGAAGAACATCGTAAGGATGCACGGCAATAGTCATCGCTGGGTCTGGCAGAGGGATGGACGGTCTTTGTGGTGACTTCTCAGAGGTATCAACGGCCTTGCTCAACTCTGGTAGCTGGCTCAGATGGGCAATTTGTATGTGGCTGGTGGTCATTCTAAGCTGTGTACTTGGGTAAGGCAATTACAGAGTGAGTTCTACCCATCGTTACTGGTGGCTGTGGAATGCCATGTGTCAGGAAATGGCATCCGACCATCACCCATGCAGATAAGCGTTACGGAGTTAATTAGTGCTACGGAAAGGGTGGTTCAAGGGAGAAGTGCTTCAAAACTTGGCTTGGAGATTAATTTATCCATCCCTACCTGCAATGCACTGTTGAGCAGCTAATGGCACATCCAGCTATCGGGGTAACTGAATGAAATGCAGGAGTTCATGGCGGAGAAGAGATGATACACCATGATAAAGGGGAGACGATATGATGCTGGGTCCTTCAGACTATAAACACTGTGACTCTACAGCTGTCCCTTACTCCAAGTGAGATGCCTGCACTGTAAGAGTTGAAAGAATATAATAGCCACAAAGTTTTTTGTTGTTTTTTGGTTTTTTGTTTTGTTGGTTGTGTTTTTTTTTTTTTTTAAATACATTTGGGAGAAATTTTTCCTTACATCCAGAGGTTTGGTTGGCTTCTCTGTACTTGTTAGCCAGCACCTAAGCCAGGCTCTGCTGCTGGGGTCTGCCATTCCGCCCTTCGCAAGGAAAGCCCCAGATACAACTGTTGCCTATTTAGAGTCATCTACAAACCAGTTTAATAAAAGCTGACTGCATCTGCTTCCATGTTATTAGTTCTGCCCCAAAACTCTGTTCCTGGCAACACAATGTTCCACGCTAATGAGCCAAATCTTCCCCTCCCATGGCAGTGCTCCTAAACCTCCACACCATTCAGTTCACAAAGTTACCACCCTGTTTTTCCCTCGGGGGAGGGAAGGATTGCAGCTGCAGAGGGGGTTCTTCAAATAATATGAAGGCCAAAAGATCTGTGGGAAAATCTGCTCTCAGACAAATAGCACTTGGGGGCATCTGCAGAGAGAACCAGCCCCTCTTTACTTCTGTCTGGGTCCCACGTCCTTCTGGCAGCTGAGTTTTTTTATGAAGCAGGCTGCCATTAATCCCCTGCCAGTTCCTACACCCTACCATCCTCTGTGGGCAGACGGCGCAGAGGGGGAGATAACGCTGCAGGGAAGTGGTATTTACTTCAGCTGGATTCTGCGGCTTCATGGGAGAGTTTCTACTCGGGGCAGTTATTTCTCACCCGCTCCTGCTGCAGGAACGAGGGATTTGGGTTGGGCTAGGACGCCTTTTCTCAGCCCCTTTTCCAGTGAATTTTCACCCATTCTTGCCTCTTTTCTCCCTGCAGCCCCGAGCACGAGACCAACAGCGAGTCGAGGTTATCGCGCTGTAGCGATGCTGCTCAGATTAAAGAGCAATCAGATAACTCTCATTACCTAACTGAAACTCGCTGCTAGGCTTTGACAGCGAATTGAGAACGGCTGAGAGCCGGAGGAGTCTGCTGCCCCGGCAGACACCCCGCAGCACCCCGGCCGAGCCCTCCCGCCCGGCATGCGGGGATGATGGCCGCGATGCGGGGATGATGGCCGGGATGCAAGGCAGAGCCCCAGCCACCGTGAACACGTGCGGTTTTGGCCTCCGCGCGCTCCCACCTGGAGCCTCCCGTGAAGAAAATTTAGGCTTAGAAGTTGACACGGGCACAATTGCTGGCTTTAATATTTTCCAAACGGATGCGTTAGCAAAACGGCTGGCTCTACCCCATCGTGCTTCTGAAAGTTGGACTGAACTCCTCCGTCCGCCTCCTCTACCACTTTCTGTTATAAACCCTTCTGCACCACATGCGACAGCGGCATCTCCCTGGAAAAGCTTTCATTCGCTTCTGACTTTGCCTCCAGCCATTAACTGACAAACTGGCAGCTAACTACTGTTAACAAATGATTTCCTAGAGATTACTGTTGAAGTAAAAAAGGTTCCAAGATAAATAGACTCATTCTTCATGACAAGGAATCTGAATTATGCATCCAGGGGTTTGGTACCGGTGTCCAAAAACTACGCCGTGCAATCCTGGAGGTTGTTCTCATCAGCATATTGCGAGCGGGTAAATCAGAAATGACATTTTGTCCTCGGTTTAACAGCCCAGATTTGCACGGCATGCGTATGTGCGACAACAGGTTGGACCATCCACTCATCGCTCCCATCCAGCTAACGCCACTCCATAAAATTACCGTTTAGGCTGAAAAGGCGATTTGTTTTGAAAGCGGGAAAAGATGCCAACCGCCTTGAAGGAGTTGTGGTTTTAGGGCCACCTGCAACTTGCTAAAAGATTATGAAATTGCAATTTGTTTAATATCTTGAAGTAAATGGTCTAATAAGCAGCACAGCTTACTTTTTTTTTGGCTAGTCCTTTGATCGTTCCTGAAACATCCCCTCTCGCAGCAGCCTAGTTTGGATTTTATGGGTTTTTTTCAGCGTGGGTTTTTTTCCAGAGGCGGCTTTCCTTTCCGTGCTCTCCAAACATCGCTCACACGCGAAACGATAAAGCTTCAGCACACTCCTGGGGGAAACTGAGTCACGGAAAAACAAGCTCCTGGGGGACTGGGAGCAGAAGCTGGGATAAAACCACGCTTCCTCCGCCGCAGCCCTGCACGGCAGTTACAAGACTATCCGGTTCCTCTGCTATAAAACTCGGTAACATGCCTCACTTCTTACCTGATTCTGAGAACATCCTGTGTTCACGCACAAACCGCCGGCGTTACTCATGGCTGTGTGTTTGGCTATTTACGGGCGTCTGCCACGGCACCCGGTGCTCTCCGGGAAGGGGATCGCTCGGCTCCGTATCAAACCAGCCCCCCGGGCACAGGTGGGAGAGGGGCAGCTCCCACCCAGGGCAAACAGCAACGCGCCCGCCCGCCAGCCCGCCCGCCTCCGCAGCGCTGGGCTTAGCAGGAAAGCTGGATGAGGAGTGATGCTGTCGGGTACGGGAGCTGATCTTTCAGGGGCTCACCGCAGGCTGCCTCACCCCTCAGTACGCATCTATACGTGGAACTATGTACCAGATCAGTACAAACAGTGTCTTATCATTTTAAACCATTTTTTTCTGCAATGTTTAAATCACAGAATGGTGGGGGTTGGAAGGGACCTCTGTGGGTCCCCCAGCCCAACCCCCTGCCCAAGCAGGGTCACCCAGAGCAGGCTGCACAGCACCGCGTCCAGGCGGGGCTGGAATATCTCCAGAGAAGGAG
>Ga0065711_1038404_pt1 | contig 18802 bp, 14 predicted proteins | sample Hoacrofraction12_FD_59098 | JGI IMG/M metagenome (GOLD analysis project Ga0065711, IMG submission 59098) | Hoatzin crop microbial communities from Cojedes, Venezuela - Epithelial fraction 12 v2 (version 2) | ecosystem: Host-associated > Birds > Digestive system > Esophagus > Crop | place... | reverse complement strand
GCTCCCCAGTTCAAGAAAGATGAGGAGCTACTGGAGAGAGTCCAGCGCAGGGCTATGAGGATGGTGAGGGGACTGGAGCATCTCTCCTATGAGGAAAGGCTGAGTGAGCTGGGCTTGTTGAGCCTGAAGAAGAGAAGGCTGCGAGGGGACCTAATAAAAGCTTATAAATATCTGAAAGATGGGTGTCAGGAGGATGGGGCCAGACTCTTTTCAGTGGTGCCCAGCGACAGGACAAGGGGCAACGGGTACAAACTGAAGCATAGGAAGTTCCAGCTGAACATGAGGAAGAATTTCTTCCCTCTGAGGGTGACGGAGCCCTGGAACAAGGCTGCCCAGGGAGGTTGTGGAGTCTCCTTCTCTGGAGATATTCAAGACCCACCTGGACAAAGTCCTGTGCAGCCTGCTGTAGGAGACCCCGCTTCAGCAGGGGGGTTGGACTAGATGACCCACAGAGGTCCCTTCCAACCTCGAACATTCTGTGATTCTGTTGTACCAAATGCACACTCAACACAAGCATAATCACACACATCTGTTAAGTGGCCTCTTTAAACGCCCATTTGGTGAAAAGGGGAGAACCATGCTATTTGTCACTGGCTGTTGATCAGACCCACGTCACACCCAGACAGACACAGCAAACCCTGTCACATAAAGGCTCCAACAGTACGAGTTAGGGACAGTGACTGCCCACCTCCTATAGACACGGGTCATCCCGATGTTATAGCACCAATGACTTTTTCACTGCACTGTGCTGTCCTGTATTCTGCACATGGAGGATTGTAGATAGAAATTGCTTTCTGAAATTATCACAAGTTTTGAAATTTACTGATGCTATTTTTTTGTGAATTGATCTGGATTGCTAAGTATTTCCAGGGTGTTCTCCTGTTGTAAAATCACTCACACAGAGGTCAAGACTTCTCCTAGGAGCAACTGCTTTTTGAAGTCCACCTAATTACTAGAAGGTTCCTGTTAATTTTTAAATTAAAGTTCTGCAATTTGCCAAGAGATTTATATATGTTACAGTTCTGAGCCAGTGCAGGGAAGGAGAGAGTGCATAGACTGATATTAAGATTGACAGATTCTGGGATGTTTGCTTGAGTCCCAGAAACACAGATTAGTGGGACTTGGTACAGATGATGGAACCAAAAGATTGTCATAAATGTGGTTGTCATTAAGCTGTGTCACTCATTTCACGGATAGCAGTCCCTCCCAATGTGATGTATATATGTGCTTACATGCAAATGGGTAAGAAATATGTTTTGATTTGATCTGGATAAATGTCAGGTGCCCACCAAAACTGCTCTGTCACTGCCCCTCCTCAGCTGGACAGGGGAGAGGAAATATGATGAAAGGCTGAAGGGTTAAGCTAAGGACAGGGAGAGATCACTCACCAGTTACTGTCATGGACAAAACAGACTGAAGTTGGGGAGAAAAGGGAGTTTAATTTATCACCAATCAAACCAGAGCAGGATAGTGAGAAATAAATCCAGGTCCTAAAACACCTTCCCCCCCACACCTCCCTTCTTCCATGGGCTCAACTTCCATCCCATTTCTCTCCCTCCTACTCCCCCCGAGAGGCACAGGGGGATGGGGAAAGGGGGTTATGGTCAGTTCATCACACTTTGTCTCTGCTGCTCCTTCCTCCTCAGCAGGAGGTCTCCTCACACTCCTTCCCTGCTCCAGAGTGAGGTTCATCTCATGGGAGACAGTTCTCCACAAACTTCTCCAATGTGAGTCTTTCTCACGGGCTGCAGTTTCCACAAACTGCCCCAGCGTGGGTCATTCCCATGGGAAGCTGTCCTTCAGGAACAGGCTGCTCCAGCGTGGGTACCTACGGGGTCACAAGCCCTGCCAGCAAACCTGCTCTGGCATGGGCTTCTCTCTCCATGGGTCTGCAGGTCCTGGCAGGAGCCTACTCCAGTGTGGGCTCCCCACAGGGTCACAGCTTTCTTCAGGCATCCACCTGCTCCGGCCTGGGGTCCCTTCCACAGGCTACAGGTGGATCTCTGCTCCACCATGGACCTCCATGGGCTGCAGGGAGGCAGCTTGCCTCACCATGGTCTTTCATCATGAGCTGCAAGGGAAGACTCTTTTCTCCGGCGTCTCGAGTGCCTACTCCCCTCTTCTTCACTGACTTTGGTGTCTGCAGAGTTGTTTCTTTCACATCGTCTCACTCCTCTCTCCTCACTGCCATCTCACCCAGAGTTTTTTTTCTTCCGCTTCTTAACTATGTTATTCCAGAGGCACTACCACTGTCCCTGATTGGCTTGGCCTTGGCCAGCAGTGAGTCCATCTCAGAGCCAACTGGTACTCACTTTATCAGACATGGGGGAAGCTTCTCGCAGCTCCTTACAGGAGCCACCCCTATAGCCCCCCCCACTACCAAAACCTTTCCACGCAAACCCACAACAAAATTCTATCCTCCAGAAGTGTCAAGGTTCTAGTGATGCAAAGAAAGTGACTCTGGCTCCTGAGTTTTCAAGTCCTGCTTCTTGATATCTAGTAATTCTTTATGCAAATAATCATGAAAGCTCATTGTGGGTACGAGTGGAAAAGGAAATCTCATCTCAAACCACTTTCTTTAAAAACATTCCCACTACTCAAGGTGATGTTTTTCAAATTTTTCAGTTTACAGTTTGTGTTGAAAAAAAATTCAGATTTTCATCCAGAATCCAACAAAAAGACCCACGCTGTATTATTCCACTAGTGACAAAGTGCTGCACCTTACTGCTAATGACATCTTTACTTTGATGTCCATTTATTCTCTTTATTAGCAGAGATAAATGTTCATGAGCCAAAAACTCCTTTTGTGTCTTCAACATATTTGCCGTCTTTTCACCCTTCCTCCCTTCTGTATCCAGCGTGGAATTAGCAATGTACTGAAGATTCACTTTTCTGAGTCTCTTACTAGTAATAAAGTACAACAGCTGCTTGTAGTGCATATAGGGTACCTGCCGTGTAGTTAGTGGTGGTAAATACTTTTGCTGCATGTAAAGGCTTGCTCTCCGGAAAGAACCCCCCATTGCTCTTTCCCTTTATCATTTTGTTCATGTCTGCTTGCTTCTGTTCTTTTTCGACTGTGTGCAGCCTGACGGGATTTATTTGACATGGTATACACACTGCCCCGGCATTACCAAGCATGGGGTTATCCTTCTTCCTCTGATGAGAGGCCAGGTCTTCGCTGCCAGCCTCACAAGCACACAGTTTCTGAGGTGTATTTACTGGAACTGTGTGGACTGGGGAGGGGCTGAGTGATGAAAATTGCTGACCTAAAAGCTTGGAATTATCTTTTCTATTTAAGCGATACCATTTTTAATTTCTTGATTAATGTCCTTGATCACCCTTTGCCACACAAATTTTTTTTCAGACATCTTTCCCTGTTCCATACTGTGTGTTGGATAGGCCAATATCCCATCCATGCTCTGCGCAGCTCGCTCTCCACGTGCATCTCCAAGAAGTCTTGTGCTTCTGGCATGAATTTCACTTGCAGTACGGAACCTGCTTTGGAAGGGCCATGATATTTTCATGGGATACAAGGCTTGCATGCAGAAGGCACCTTTATTGTTTTCTTAGTTAATTGTAGGAGCTTCAAAACTCACCAGTAAGGGACAAAATCCTCAGCCACCGTAAATCCACATAGCTCTATTGAAATCAGCAGTGCTTTGCTACTTTATACATCTGCTCCACGGTTTTTATCTGGGCATTTTTTTATTCTGCATTGCCAGCTGGAGACTTATTGGGCAAGCAGGCTGTAAAGAACAGCAATGTTTTTGACTCCATCTACATGTCCTGTATTTGTTATCTAATTGCCAATAGACCGAACTGCAGAGGGACAGTATTTTTCAGCCAAACGACCTGTAAGTAGCAGGAAATCTTATGCTCTTACCTCTTTGGCCAAGACAAGTGCATCCACATTTTACATAATGAGAGAAATCAACTTTTCTTTATCAGTGTTTTTTGTGCAATTGCAAATCTTTAAAGCCTAGCTGCTGCTTGGATTTAACAACTGCATCCCAGCCCTCCATACATCAGGAACACGCAGGTTGCTTTTATACAACTGCGGTGAATATCATTATACCTGACCAGACTGAGCTAAAATTCAGCCTCACGCAGGGATCCCTGGCTGCTCAGAGGTAGCAGCATGCTTCCATTCAGGAGGGGATTGCAAGTCTTTATCTGGCTTCAAGTTACATATTTATTGTTTTGTGAATTACAATTAAATGATAAATTAGTGATAGGAACACAATTTACAGTGTCTCTGGTCACTCCAGACTTCTGGGTGGTTGCAGACTCTGCAGGTACATGAACAGCAGGACTTAGGTCCTACTCCATGTGTTTCGTTATGAAGTGTGTAGAAGAACCTCTCAGGCTGCAGCCCCAACTTCTTATCCGTAACTGTAATTTCTTATTTGTACAAGTGAACAGACCTTCTTCCTTGTTATTTCCTTGTGTTTTCGCCAGTGTGTTCAGTCCCATCTGGTTAAGGTATTACAGGAGTAACCTGCACGATGGGTGCTTTCCTCCAGGGAATCCACCTAGAGATGCAAATCACATCTTCTCAGTCCCACACCCCATGTCAGATTCGAGCCAGAGCTCTGTCTTGCAGATGAGGAATCTCAGAGATGTAACAAAGAATGTGCTGGGACTTCTAATGCAATAACAAATTACAATTACAGCTGTTAACAATTATTCTTACTACCACTGTCCATTCAGATAAATACTTGTATCAGCCAGGTTTCCATTTCTGCAGGATTCTTGCCTGTCTGATTTGGTGGGGTATGCTGCCGTCTCTCTGCACATGAGGCAGTGGTTGGTGTCCTCTGGCTTATCCTCCACTTCTTCAGAAGGAAAGTTCAGCTTAATGTTCAATCTAGTTTGTCTAATTATTCAAGCGTGGGCTCCTAATAGCACAGATTAGTCAGATCAGCAGGTGGACTTCAATTCAAAAATGTAATAATTAGTATCACATTGGCCAGTTGAATCAACACAGCAATACGTACTCCTTTCAGTTAAATTTAGTTCACTTTTCAGGTGAAAAAGAGCCCCAAGTAATACAGAAAATCCTAAGCTGTCCTCAGATGTATTATGTCTGGCTATATTATACCTAGAAGATAAATATTCACCTTTTTGCTTTTTTCTTTCTTCTCTGTTTGCCTTTTTTTCTTTTTCTTTTTTTCTCTTTTTCCTTATTACCATAGTAACTTCCAGTAACTATTTACATGACAAGACCAACACCATCCTGAAGGATTCATTTGCTCTCGTGTCCTCATCTGTCCTGGGTTCAGCAGATGGAGCCCAACATCATGCACTAGGTGAACTCAAAGGATATTTTAGAGGGATGGTCCATAGACTTAGGGAACGAAATCTCCGTATGTGTGTGTGTATATGTATACAGAAGTATATATAAAACCAGAAAAAGTGATAGTAGTAAATTGGAAGGTGTGGACCCTGGGCATGACTTAGAAGGTGTAAAATAAAGGGTGGATAATGTTCTGGGTTCAGCTGGGATAGGGTTAATTTTCACAAGAAGCTGATTGGCTGACCCAAACCAGCCAATCAAATGGGACATTCTACACCATGTGATGCCAGGCTCAGTATTTAAGTGGGGAGCTGGCTAAAGTAAGGGGATTTGCTACTCAGGAGCCAGCTGAGCATTAGGTGGTAAGAACATTGCATACTGTATTTTCTTTTATCAGTATTATTGTTGTTATTTTCTTCTCTCTTCACCATTCTGTTAAACTGTATTTGTCACAACCCATGAGTTTTGCCTTTTCCTTCTGATTCTTCTCCCCATCCCACCAGGAAAGAAGAGAGGAGTGAAAGAGTGTCCATATGTTTTTTTGTTACCACACTACCATCTCAGCTTGGAGTCATGTGCAATAAAGCCTCTTATTTTGATTTCGCTTTCCAAATAGTCAGATAATTTTTCTTTTTGAGTAGAGCCAAAGAAGTGCTATTGGCCCCTGAAGCAGGTGCTGGTGAATTTTGTACAAGTCCATGGATCCTGTAGGTTTTCACTCTGCTGCCCTTCATTAGCTTTGGAGAGGGCTCCATCTCCTGTCCCACTTGCTTTGACACAACACATTTCTGTGACTTTCTAGCCAATGCCTTCATCCCAAAATTTTAGGTGACTTCCTAGTAACCCAGGATTTAAATCATGGGGTACCTGGAAGATAAGGACTGAACTTTTTAACTCCACTTCTACTGAAATGTAGTGAACAGGGGGTAGTTTCTTCTGTGTTGGTCTGGGCCTGCCAGAAGGTCATTTAGATGTGAGCCTCACTGACATCAGTGCAGTGCAGCCTCCCACCACATTCCCTGAAGCAGGACCTTGAAGTTGCTCAGAAGCTGCCTTCTGGTCTGTTTGTAGTATGCTGCGATTTGCCTTTTGTGCCATATTATACTGTATTTATTTTGGATGGGTGGAAATTGATGAGCAGCACAAGCAAGGGACGTTGGTCTTCACCTGCCAGTGTGTGGCAGCGTCTGCTGCCAATCTGAGATGATGGGAAATATTTCTGGATGCTGCTGAGGTTTTGTGTAGAACTGATGGTAATTGTCTCGTTGTTGCCTTGTGGTTCTTTTATTAATTTCTTGCATGCACCTCTTTTTCTCTGATTTCTTATGCCGTTGTGAAACTTGGAGCTGAGCCATCTTTTGTAGCATTTTTATGATACCTACTCTACTTCTTGTTGTAGTACAGCCAGTGGTGAAGTCCATCTTATGATTCACGGCATGAATGTCTTGTCTCACTTTGCTAACTTGGCTTTTAAATGCTTTTATACTCCAGCTTACTCTCATTTGATTTGTCTATTCACGTATATTATAATAAAGTACATAGTGAAGAATGGTGAAGAAAAAGTTTGAATACAAAACTTGGCAGTCAGCCTGCAAACTGGCACAGGATGATTTCAGTTGAAAGCAAAACCTTTCCAAGGTGAAAGCGCTGATGAAATTGTCTTTATTCCTGATGATTCAACTAATCTTTAGTTTCTCCTAGAAAAGCTGATTTCACAGAGTTTACATTTGTGTCTTATGGATTCACAGTGGTTTCCAATAGAATATCTCAAAATGATTCATAGAATTTTACTTTTCATAACCCTCTTATGGATTTGGCAAGTAGTACTATCAGTTTTATAGATGGCAGAGCCTAATGCTGAGATAGTGAAATGATTTGGCTGAAGCAAGTCAGAAATTATCTGACATGAGAGACTTGGGCCCTGGCCTTTTGCCTCACAGCTCTGTACCTTGACCATAGACATCATCTCTCAGTCGTCAGCAAAGACCAATGGTGGAGTCTCGTTCCCATTTCCCTGTGACAACCTCTAGGCAGTACTGCCCTGTTCTGGCCAGGCCACCGTCCCTGCTACTTCTTCCAGTTCCTAGAGAAGCCAGATATGTGGGAAATTGTGAGGAAGCAAAATACTCTTTACAGTGTTTGTCTCGGGCACTGATTTCTTTCTTAAAAAATGGATCCACTTTCTCCTGGAAGTCACATGGTTATTCCATTCCCCTGCCCCCTAATTTAGATGTGTATGGCACATCTAGATTCGTATAGCATCAGATAAGGGTGATTGCTTTTCTGCCTACTCTCATAAGTAATAATTATACAGTAACAGAATTAAATTCATGGCTTTAATTGTTCTTTGAATTTTGAAGGGAACTAAAATAGCAGACACTATATTTTATGGTGTATTTCATTGCTAGGCGAGTAACTTGCATCAGGGGATTACCTCTTTTAATTTTTAATATTTTGGCCTCACTATATGGTGTTAAGACAAGGAAGGAAACCAGGTAAGATAGGTGAAAATCCTAGTTCTTGCAGGACAAGCATCAAATCTCAGGGTACAGCTTTCAGGGGTCAGGAAATGAAATGTGTTCACAGTTCTGTTGTGAGTAATTTACATTGTTAGAGATATTTGAGTGCTTGAACTGAAAAAGTTTTTCACACTGAATATGAATGTGGTAAGAACTTGAGACCTTGGGGCCATCTGAAAATCCCAGGAACTCCCTAGGATATGAATTTTAACTAAAAGTCCTGGAGAGTTCCCATGTTCTTCTTGTGTCCAGCAGAGAAAAAATAGTTGCAAAACACTGGGGCCACAGTGTCTCTATTTCAAAGATTTTCCTGAAAGCACGAGGGTATGTATTTCAAAACATTTGCAACAGGGTCAACAGAGAAGAGGCATGTTCTATCACAGAATCACAGAATGTTCGGGGTTGGAAGGGACCTCTGTGGGTCATCTAGTCCAACCCCCCTGCCGAAGCAGAGTCACTTACAGTAGGCTGCACAGGACCTTGTCCAGGCGGGTCTTGAATATCTCCAGAGACGGAGACTCCACAACCTCCCTGGGCAGCCTGTTCCAGGGCTCTGTCACCCTCAGAGGGAAGAAGTTCTTCCTCATGTTCAGCTGGAACTTTCCGTGCTTCAGTTTGTGCCCGTTGCCACTTGTCCTGTCGCTGCGCACCACTGAAAAGAGTTTGGCCCCATCCTCTTGACACCCACCTTTCAGATATTTATGAACATTTATTAGGTCCCCAAATGTATTAGTAGTGATTCAACTTGGAGACTTGGACTAAATTTTAGGCACAAGTCCGTTTTGTGCATCACTCTTGAGGTCAGCAGGACTTGGGCAAATGCAAAATGCGCCAAGTAGCAAATGCTTTACTCGCTATGTGTCGAATGGAAAGCTTATTTCATAACAGGCTTGGATCAAGAACTACACGTGGGTTTTATCACTAAAGCTTAACTCACGCGTTCAGCACAGGCAAATCGCTTTTAAACTCAAGAGAAAGTGAGTAGCTAGGGAACTGGGGAAGAATATTCATTTGTTTTACAACCAAAGGCGCCTTTATCTTCAGATACTCAAATGTGAAAGTATATTTGTCTCCCACCGATGAAATATAATATTGATGTCACCTCCAAGAAATATGGTGTAATGTATTGCTTTTCCTTCTGTTTTGCACTTTATGTAAACATGCAAACACCCGTGACACCCCGCTATGATGGCAGCCAATAGACTAAACACTTACCCTCACTGCTGTTGTGTAACCATGGGCAATTTATCTAAGTCTCACCTCTCTTAAAACACTTTTATCAAAATTGGCGGTCAAACAGCACTGAACCGTGGTGGCCTCAATCTTAAATGCTGTGGTGCAGATTTTAATTTGGGAAAGATTAATGCACTCTCAAGTGTTAATGCCACAGCTTTCTGTTATCTGCATTGATGGGTGTCAGCTAATTTCTGCAGAAGGATTGTAAAGCAAACTGTGCATGTTGATGCTTCAGAAACCTAAGCTCCAGAATGGCTAGATAATAGACGGGAATGGACCTATTTTCTCAAATTTCTTTTAAATTAGAAAATGTTTCCCCTGTCTTTCTAAAGCTGAGCTACCGAGTCAATTCCACTCAAGCTGATTCTTGAAGATACAGGGAATATTTCATTTAAAGGAGCAGTAAAAGTGTCAAAAGATACTTTATCAAGGTCGCTTTTAGATTGAAGATAACAACTCATCTTATAACAAATATAGACCCCCATAAAAAGCTTTGTAATTTCCAATGCTACAAAAGCTCTTAGTCTCTGTCTCCATCATCTGTCATGGATTTTTTCCTTTCTGGCCATGTATAATGTCTTAATCAACACAAGTCTTTTTTTCATTTAATAAAATGACAATAGCTAGTACGCTTTGACGGTTTATTTTTCAGCTTCATACAGTTTAGCAAGTACAGCTGGAGTTTGGTCTGTTTTTTGAATAGACTTTCCTAACTCTGAAGGAGATGTCTGTGAAGATGATGATGCACAATAACTAGGAAATTCTATTTGTACAGACTAATTTACACAGGAAGAGGGGGAAAATGCAATTAAGCTCATAAAACTTGCTCCAGCAATGATCCAGGTCAAGGGGCTAATAGCGAATTGCATGAATAACAGTCACTCACTCAGCCACCTTAAACAGTCTTGATAATATCATCCAAAATAGCCAATTATTTTGAGTGTTATGAAAAGGTCCTGTTGTTATCTAATAATGGCTTATATGAGAAAATAGTAGTAAAGGGTATATGATAAAAAATAAGTTCAAAGGGGTTAGCTGCAATTCAGTTCACAGTAAACTCTTTTCATGCCAGAGGGATGAAGGATCAATGCTTTAGAGAGTGAGTTGCGTATGATTTAGCACTGATTTTGCATATTCGACCAAAACCATACCACCCACCTTACTGTAGAACTAAGGGGAAAATACATGTGACCAGGATCAATAAAATTCTTCCCCTTCTCAAGGATGATTTCTTCTTTAGCTTTAAATAGTTAAATTCAATTTAAATGCTTTCTGCCTATTTGTTTTCCTCAGCTGCAGGTTTTTTGTGTTCTTCAGACAGCCTGTTCTCTGAGCCTGCAAGTTGGGCTGGCAGACCACTTCTGCTCTGCTCCCACCCAGGATATATAACCACTATTTTTAACTCTTCCATCTCCCCTGTTTGACCCCATGGTATCTGTAGCTGCCTTTGCTGGTGGTTCAGTTCTTTTCCCTGTCTGTAATCTGAACTGAATGAAGAGAGTCAAAACACTGAGTATGTGGTCTATTGTTAGTAGACTTCTCTGGGATCGTTTTTTCCCCTACTGCTTGGGCTTCTCAACAGCTTCGTACTTGCATCATGTGCGTGGTAAGACAGTGCCATTGGCTCCATTTTAAAAGCAAGAACAGAGCAGGTGTGCACCAGCAGCAGAGCCCTATTTACTGCAAAACCATTTTCCCTTAGACCATGAACTTTCTGCTTTGGTCCTAGTGAGTGATACAAGGGTGCGAGGATTGTACAGCTGCTGGGGGGGTGAGTAGGGAGACAGTGGAGGTGTGTGCTGGCTAGGCAGTGTAAACGAGGTAAAGGGATGCTATTTCTTGCTGAGTTGACCAGGAGCGGAGTGCAAGAGCAGTGCTCACGTTAACTCTGAATTTTGAGTTCAGTATTTCCTGACTTTAGATCTGCTTAATTTAAATAAGATTATTTTCCTGCATTAATTTTTACAAGTATTAATGCTTCTTGATCTGGATTATTTTCAGTTTAGTTCCACAATAACAAAGTTTGGGGTTTTTTAAACTGTTTCTTCTTTAGTTGTGGTTCATATAACTCTCTTCGTAAGGCAACTTTTGGTAAGTATTTACTCAAATTTTGTGACCATACTTGTTTCATGTTGTTGTTAATTAGTGATGCAAAAAGTAGACATCCTCTCACTTTGCTTTTTTTTGTGAAGTTCTGATGGAGTAAATGTTCACCGACCGCTTTTCAGTAAAAGTGCTTTGTGCTGTTACTCGACAAATGGAGATTTTTATTCAACTGTTGACTAATAAACAACCAAAAAGGGCCAAAATGTCAAGGTTGTTTTTTTTTTTACATAGGGATGTTCACTGTTAGAGGACTCGGATATCTACATCCTCGATTAATTCTCCCCATACATGAAGGATATTTTGCAGCTTAGTGGTAACTTTATAGTTTTAGTCTTTTCTCTGACTAGTTCAGACCTTCTGGTTGCGTTATATCTGCTCCATCTTGGCTTCCAGATGGTAATATTAAGATAACGGTGGATTTATTTCTCCTGTCCTCTGTTCTGCCTTCTTAGAGCCTTGACCCTGAACTTCACACCACTTAAACAGACTTCAACATCCTCATCTGTTTGGACTCTAGTATGACTGATGAGCAGAAGAGTGTTTAGAACATCTTAGAGCATGTCTACATGAAGTAGTTTTCTGTTGCTCAAGAGTCAGGATAGCCCAGCCATAATTAACAGGGTTAAATTAACCTGAACAGAGTTATGTGGCACTATTCTGTGCCACGGATATTAAAAATAGACTATTTTATTCTAGTTGTGGTCTGTTTCCATTGTCCTGTGGTTCACAGACTAGATGTCCTCCTACAATTCGAATGCAAACTCTTTTGCTGGGGAACTTCTCTGATGGCAAGTATGCCTGAGTCTGTTACAGTATGGCCATGGGTTAGATGGTCGCTGTCTAGCACTGTAGAGGTAATTGCTGGTGATCAGCAGCTCTGATGATCAGAGCCTTTTGTCTTTAGTGTTTGGAAGGTCTTGATTTTGGAATCTGAGGTTTGAGGGTTTGGCTCAGTTTTTTTTTTATTTTGAGACATTGGAGAGTCTTCAAGGAAGACGGGTTAAAGGCTTCTCTTGGGCCCCAAGGGTAAATCTATGAGGCGCTGCAGAGTTTAAGTGGAATTACATTGAATTGCTCCTGCTGTGATATGGACAAGAATATGGGTCACTCTGAAACATATCACTACTGACAATAAACTCACTACAGCATATTTTGATATTATTCCTGCATTTGCCAGAACTATGGCTACTGTGTAAAAATCAACAATGCCCTTTTCTGGAGAAAAATTCATAAACAGTCCTTAAAGCAGTATGGATTCTGGACATTTTGGGTATGATTGTAAACAATCTTGTGTGATAGCATGGGTTTTCATAGTTTTGCCTGTGCATTGAAACAGTCTATTCTGTCACTGTGTTCTCTTTGCTTCAAATATGCATGGTACAGCTTGTCATAAAATTCTGATTGAATTTAAACCGTGTGTGTGGTTAGGGAGACAGCTGTTAATTGCTCATGAGATTAATTGAATGGTGACTATCTAGATGAGTTTTCATTGGATTTATTCCTAAGGGCTGTAATTGCTAGTTTTGTAAGAAGTATCCAACAAGCAGGCTATTTTTAGAAAGAAAAACAACAAACCTTACATGTATCTCCTGTCAGCCTATATTCTGGTGTTTAATAAACAAATTTAAAAATGGGATTGTAGCAACTCTACATATCAAAGTAAAATGCTTGTTTTTCATAGAGGAATTAGAGTGTAACATAATTGGGCTTGGTGAAATGAATTCAGCATCTCTGAGAACAAAATCATTGAGCCTACAGACTAAATGTAACAGCCTAATAGAAATATGCAGGTGAAGGTATAATTAATTTTAATTAGTAGACTATACATTGTTAGTTGCACAGCCATGAGTAAAATTAAAATGGCAATCACAATTAGAAAATTGCAACCTCATTGTGCAACAAATTAGTCACAAATTAAAAGTCCAGGAACTATTATACATCCACTTTATTGTTTTATGACCATTATTGCCCTGATATGGTTTTTATTTCTTTAATGTCTTGTCCACCTCTTTACACCTTATCTTTGTTTAGGGTCTCTGGCTCCTTCCCAGAATGTGAATCTATTAGAAGAAATAATACAGGCTAGAGGGGTATGACTTCCCTGGTGACTCTTGGCAGAAACTTATAAGTGGCCCAGTCCTGCTCACGGGTGGCTTACAAAACAACGTTTGTCACAGGATTATTTCAGTGAGGTTTCCAGAGCAAAGAAAATAGTGTTCAGGGGGTAATAGCTGAGGTCTGTATGTGATGTAACCCTTTTAGAAAAGGTCAGACCAGTTAAAGAGGGGAATCTAGAGGGAATCTAAACTGGTGTAGGTTAGACTCTCTCCTACCCCTCCCCTCTGGCTGGGCACACCGATTGCCTGCACGGAGAATTTTAGCTCCAGGAGGATTTATATTATAAGCCTTGTTTTTAGCTGTTCTCCACACTGATTTATGAAATAAGATTTAAAAATTATCCCATCCTTGTGGGCTTAGTGGTGGTTGCAGCAGCCTTTGCCCTGAAACACTGACACTGAGGAGCCATCATGTAGTGGCTGAGTTGAAGCAGTAGCTGCAAACACCTGAAATACAGCGCCCAAAAACACTGCAGATGCTCTGCAAGACCAAACCTGCCTGCTGTCCCACATCTGGAAACCAGTGTCTGTACCTGTCTGGAACCAGCAGCTCATCTGACCAGGTCTTCACCTACAGGTAGGTACTATGAGACCAAAAGCAATCATCATTGCTTTAACGCTATCTTGAGTATTTTACAGGAAGAATCCCAATCTGAGGTGACTCTAGGCTGTGTCAGATACCAGGATGGTTCTTGTGCAAAACTGAGGAGCTGCAGAGAGGGCTAAAGTAACTTCAGTCCCAAAATCTCAAATTCTGTCCAAGATGTATCAGAGAAGCAAGAAAGAGAAATTCTCATACCAGCATCTGATTTACGCACTCTGCATTTAGCCCAGTCCCTCCAGTCCTCCCGAGGGAGGTCAAAGCAGAAGGCTGCATATATTAGGGCTGGGAAAAACAGTACATAGCAAGATAATTAATCAGAGTTTGTGGGGAGGGGAGCTGGGGAAGGGGTTTAAGACCAAAGCATTGAATCCGAGCGTGATCTGTTCTCCACGTGGTCTCAGTTCTCTGGGGCCTTTTCTAAAATCACCAGTGCACAGGCCAGCTTGTGTGAGCCCCAGCAGGGGCTTTTGCAGTGCTTGGAGAGCCGAAACTCCATTTCAAATATGCAATTGAACAGCTATCAGAGGGTAATGATGTTTAGTCACTACCAATTGGGACTGGATTTTAATTGATGACCCAGGGGTGAAAGTCTTTATATTCCATTACCTGTTATTGCCAGTATTTTTCTTCTGTAATCCTCTTTGCTGTAATATGAATGCTTTGCAAAAGGGAAATTAAAGTAGGGCTGAAGATATGCAGCTGTTTTGGGGTGAGAAAAGCTATGTTTGCTCCTGGGTTATTTAAGGCCCAAAAGGGACTCCTTGGTACAATCCCAAATTCTGCTATCTACTGTTAAAATAGAAGCAAAATGTATTGAAACAACTTTTTTTTTTTTAATAACATATTGTTGATTGTAAATATTCATAGAATTTTGCTGCCATATTTACATTGTTCTGTTCCCAACAGGAAGGATTCCCTCAGCCCAAGCAAAACTTTGCTTGCTGAATCGAACACTGAAATTTCCCTCATGTGGCTCTGGGAGAGGCCAGAACCTGTGATTTACTGTACATTTATACAGCTCCTAGCACCTGATTGCACAGGGCCTTGTAGGGCTTACCTCGGGACAGAAGCTGAGGAAAAAATCAAAGTATGATCAACGAGTAATTCATAAGAATTGCTCTGAGGTCCTAGAACTTTCTTATTATTGGTTTTCTTATCTCAGACCTCCCTGAGTTTGAGTTTCTTGATAGGCTAATAAAGATGATCTTTCTCTTGAAAAAGTGGAGATATAAAAATGAAATGCCACCTTTAGAATCTATTTCTACGTATTCTGTGTGATCAGTATTTTGAATGATTTCTATGGCAGCAAGTATGTGAGATTAGGGAAACATCTATCAGTACCCCTGGCTGATATCCATTTACTATAGCAGGTTCTTTACTGGGAAAAAATACATGTTGTTCCTTCAGCATTAACATTAGTAATACTCATGAAAATATCTCTTTTATGACTTCAAATTTCAAAAGAATGTTATCACAGCTTCTCTGTCTGTAAAATGGAATTCATTGTAAGTTAGAATAATGTGCTCAGTGCCACACGGCAACTTTACAAGAGAAAAGGGAATATTCTCTGGTTTCTTTTTTAAGGAGCTACAGGGTGCTGTTGAGACACTTCTGTGTCCAAATATTATGTATCTCTTCATTGTGTGGTGCCCAAAGCACTTGGCATGCAGTGGTTTTCCTGATTACAGTGTTCCCATGCTGGCATTTTAGAGAAAAGCAGTGAGCTTGTCTAGAACAAAATGTTGATGCAAGGAATTACTTGTTTTATTTTTCTTCCTGTTCATTGCTGGTAAGAAATTGGCCTTACCCACGAGCCAGAAGATTTTTGGTGTTGAAATGCATGGAAGAGCTGCAATATAAATATCTTGTGATTTGGGTCAATAACTTTGCATTAATATTTGCGGTTAGTAATAAGTGGGTAAAGTCTCATGGGAAAGCTGCAAAAATGGAAATGTCTCCTTGTAGATGTGTGTTCATGAAACCAGGGTCTGCAGCTGACAGAGCAATTGGAGAGGTGTCTTTAAGCTTTACTGTTGGAGCCCTGAAACTCTATGTGACTTATGAAATCCTTGGTGTGGCAGGGAGGAGGGAGGTCCCGAGGAGGGAGGTCCCAAACTTCCTGTGAATCTCAGAAGTATTGCAAATTTCTTATTCAGACATTTTATTTTTTCTGCAAAAGATGTAAACGTGATTCTTTAGCTATAGCTGAGAAAAATCCTCATGCAAGACGGAAGGCAGTCCTTCACTTAACCCCAGGTACTGTAAACTGCTTAATTTCCCCTACAAAGAATGAATTACAAATCTACATAATAAATTATTTTCTTAGAGTCTAACAGGACTCAACAGAAAACACAGATATGAGCAGGTAGCTTTGAAATTAACTAAGCAATGTAACAACAAAAAAAACCATCCCTAGGAAACCTTCATCTCTGATTTTACTTTATGTTGTGACAGCGCTCACGCTTCAGTGGTTTCCCTTCATCTAGTCATTGGGCTGAAGAAACAACACAGAAAAGGACACCTCTTGAGTATCTGATGTGTATGGTAAATGGTCATTTCAGGGACCATGCACTACGGGCCTCAGACTGGAGAGTTTAATTTAATTGGTTGAAATTAAAAAAAAACATTCATGCCTCATGAAATTATAACCTTTACCCCTTGTGTGTCAGCTACATCTGACACTAGCCTTGCTGTTTAGAGATGAAATCCCTCCCCTGTTTAAAAGGAAGCTCCTATGGGACCCACATAAGCGTTGCAAACAGAAGAGGCGAGTGACTGTGATCGTTAGATCACTGCTCCAACCACGGTTAAGATCAGCAGCATTTCTTTTAGAAGTTTGTGTGTCTGTTCTTATCTTTGCCATTTGATAAATCATGTTGGTTTGTTTTGTTATCAGTATGCTCATATTTCTTCTAAAATTCACGTTTAAAATAGTTGGCCTTGTGTTCTCACTGGGGGAAATCAAATACAAGGGACAGAGCTTCAGATTTGTGTGTTTCTTGTCAAGAAATTGAGAGGTCGGGTTCAATTTCTAGCTTGGCTGGTAATTTGGTTTATGACAGTTGAACTCTCTATATGATTTGCACATGTATGTGTGTTTTCTGCTATGCTTTTCCTTTCTTGTTTGTTTAGATTATAAAGTCTAAGAACATTTTTTTTTGGATGTCAGTGCAGTACTGAGGACAGGGACAGTGCAATGTCTTTTGAGACTGGGACTATTACAGTAGTGCCAAATGCAAACAATTTTTAATACCATGAGCTATGAGGTACAGGTGGGATGTCCTCGATGTTTCAGGATGGAGTTTTCAAAGAGGACATGCAGGGAGGCAGGTCCTCAGTTTCCACAGACTTTCAAATGAACTTGAGGGCCACCAGTTTTTAGATTCCTTTGGAGAATCTCAGTATTATAAAATTCAGATGTACAAATTATCATTTTTGTATGACATTCTAGATAGTGAGATAAAACCCCTGCAAGCTTGTAGCGCTAACGTAGCCCTTTAAAAAGAGATTGGCTTACAGACATGCCCCAGCTCTGACTGATGTTTTCATCATGTTCTTGCTGAATTTCTGGAGCCCTGCTCAAATACCTTTATTCTGAGAGATGCTGGGTCCTCAGCTAGTCCAGAAGCTGTATTACCACAGCAGTTTCAGCGATGGTGTCTCATTATACCAGAACTCTTCCCAGGAAGGGTATCAAGTGATGTGGAAAGCTAATTAACCAAGGCGTTCCATTCCTTCTTACTCCTTTGCTGTCAACAGATGCATCAGTTGGTTCCAGTCTGGTGTATAAAATGGGCATATATATGATAGATGTATATACTGTTGAGTTTTGGTTATCCTTAACAAAGTTTTAAAGTGCAATAAGAATTTCAAAAAATGTTCATGGAAATTATTTGGGATTTGGTATGCCTTTTATATATGAAAATATCTGGGTTGTCATCAGCGGCACTGAGTCTAGTTGGAGGCCTGTAACTAGTGGTGTCCCCAAGGGGTCAGTACTGGGCCCAGCCTTGCTCAACTTCTTCATCAATGGCCTGGATGAAGAGTTAGAGTGTACCCTCAGCAAGTTTGCTGATGACACCAAACTGGGAGGAGTGGTGGATACACTAGCAGGCTGTGCTGTCATTCAGCGAAACCTGGACAGGCTGGAAAGTTGGGCAGAGAGGAGCTTGATGAAGTTCAACAAGGGCAAGTGCAGGGTCCTGCACCTGGGGAGGAACAACCCCATGCACTAGTACAGGCTTGGGGCTGACCTGCTGGAGAGCAGCTCTGTGGAGAGGGACCTGGGTGTCCTGGGGGATGACAAGTTGACCATGAGCCAGCAGTGCACCCTGGTTGCCAAGGTGGCCAATGGGATCTTGGGGTGTATTAAGAAGAGTGTGGCCAGGAGGTCGAGGGAGGTTTTCCTTCCCATCTGCTCTGCCCTAGTGAGGCCCCATCTGGAGTCCTGTGTCCAGTTCTGGGCTCCTCAGTTCAAGAAAGATGAGGAGCTACTGGAGAGAGTCCAGCGCAGGGCTATGAGGATGGTGAGGGGACTGGAGCATCTCTCCTATGAGGAAAGGCTGAGTGAGCTGGGCTTGTTTAGCCTGAAGAAGAGAAGGCTGCGAGGGGACCTAATAAAAGCTTATAAATATCTGAAGGGTGGGTGTCAGGAGGATGGGGCCAGACTCTTTTCAGTGGTGCCCAGCGACAGGACAAGGGGTAATGGGCACAAACTGAGGCACAGGAAGTTCCGTCTGAACATGAGGAAGAACTTCTTCCCTCTGAGGGTGACAGAGCACTGGAACAGGCTGCCCAGGGAGATTGTGGAGTCTCCGTCTCTGGAGATATTCAAGACCCGCCTGGACAAAGTCCTGTGCAGCCTGCTGTAGGTGACCCTGCTTTGGCAGGGGGGTTGGACTAGATGACACACAGAGGTCCCTTC
>Ga0065711_1038402_pt1 | contig 18804 bp, 10 predicted proteins | sample Hoacrofraction12_FD_59098 | JGI IMG/M metagenome (GOLD analysis project Ga0065711, IMG submission 59098) | Hoatzin crop microbial communities from Cojedes, Venezuela - Epithelial fraction 12 v2 (version 2) | ecosystem: Host-associated > Birds > Digestive system > Esophagus > Crop | place... | reverse complement strand
CTGTCCAACCTGGTCTTGAATGTTTCCAGGGATGGGGCCTCCACTACCTCTCTGGGCAACCCGTTCCAGTGTTTCACCACCCTCATTGCAAAGAATTTCTTCCTTATATCTAGCCTAAACCTACCCTGTTTTAGTTTAAAACCGTTAAAATGTAAATGCACCAAGGTAGGATGAAAGGTGGAAATCGAAAGGAGTTTTGCTTGAGGTCTTGCAGCATCAAATGATGCTAGGACATCACTTGGGGTTTTAGGTACTGCTGTACCTGAGGGTTACCCTCTTTTTTCACTTTGGCAAAGCTGATGAAGGCGGTTCTGCTACAATTACTCCATTTCACCCTGATTTTAAGATCTGGATATAATACAATTTTGCCAGCACTGTGTTGAAACTTCAGAAAGCTGAGAGACAGATCTCTATGATGTCCCTCAGCCCAGCTTCTTTCCTCACTTGCGGTCTCCAGGCATGAGGATTTGGTCTGTGATTATGGCTCATTTCTCCAGCTCAGCTCTGCACCAGCACAGGTGGAGCTTTGGATTTCTCTCTGGCCTTGCGACCCTGAAGAGCACCACTCCAATAGCCCTCACAGAGTCCCTAACAGGTCTGGGGACCATAAGACATCTTCTCCCAGCTCAGTTCCTCCAGGGCCACGCTGAGCCTGCCTCTGACCTTCAGTTCGCAGAAGACACCAGCTCGGTTTCTTTGTTTCTCAGTGTGTCTGATAACATCATGCCTGGTTTGGCTTGTTAAAATCCAGACAACACTTAGACCAAAGGAAAGTCATCTGAGTCACTCTGAGTTTCTCCTGAATAAATTCTAATAGACCCATATCAGGCAAAAGGAGTTGAAGAGTGACTGAGGATGACATAAACTGGATTAGTAAGAAGAACTGGTGTTGGAGTTCTGCCCCATGATGTCTGAGTCCCTCCCTGAGATCTCATTTCTCTTCCTCTTCTTATGCAATCCCAGGAAAGGAGATTTCTCATGCGCCAAACTGTTGGGGAAAAAACCCACAAAGCTGGGTGGGAGCCTTGCAGTCCCCACCTCTGATCTTCTTCCCAAAGTGTCCCCCTCCCTGGGTGTTCCTGCAGGGGAAGGAGCCTTCCCTTTCTGCTGCGCAAGAGATTGCTCATGAACTCTCTCCTTTGTGCTTGAAACAGAGCAGATGTCTTAGGAAGCTGTCCAAGCTCGATTGCATTTGATGGGATTTCTCAGAAGGAAGCACCCACAGCAGCAGCCAGCACGATAACTTCTGGAAGAGCTTAGTTACTGTAAGAACTTAGAAAATAAGCCGCCTGCAGGAATAGCAAACAACCACCACCAGTTCCCACTGGGAAAAGATGAAAGAGGTAGGTCTATCTGTCTGCTCTGGGAACGTTTCCCATCCTTGTGGGAGTGCTGTAGTAAGTCAGAACTGGTAGTAGAGATTTTTTGAACTCCAGTAAGAAGTAAGACTTAAAAATAAAATCCATCTGCAGCTATGCCCATGGCATTCAGGGAAATTCGTTCTTGGAAACAAATTGCACCTTACCGTACACAGCCTTGGTCAAAAGTCCAGGTTGTTCTGTAGGTCCCTTTGCCACTGGGCCATGTCTTATGGATGAAAATCTACTCATCGGTGAATCAACTCACTTGGCCTGTGTTAACCAATGGACTTGTACGCAAAACTGCATCACCTCTTTGCTCACTGTGTCAATTGTACCTTTCTTGACTGAGGGCCAGTGGGAAAAATACACAAAGAATATTTGGGAGAGAAGGCAGAGCCCAGCTCCTCCTGGTTGAAGCCCCATGGCTGTTGGTTCTTCTTGCTCATTCTTCATGTCTACCTCCATGATTTTTGCTTTCCTCAGTGTCTGGTGACCCAACTTGAGCAAGAGAGACAGAGGAGAGCCCATTCCTCATTCTTTATTCCCTGTCCCTGCTGTCCCCTCACCCCAATTGCTCCATAGTTTGGTGGATATGACTCTCTTTTGGCTGGTGGGATCTACGGATTTCAACTCCCTTGGGCTGAGGAGGCCTGACTTTCTGTATTTTGACCAAAATTCAGCAGCAGGAAGGGAGGCCACCTCCCTCCCCTTGCTCTTCAGTAGCCTGACTCACTGAATATGATGCAGGAGCTCTGAGTCTCCTCTGGGATTGCTTAGGTCCCATCCACTGAGCAAGAAAAGAAGGGTCTCATCCAGGTCCACTGAATCACCCCTAGATTCCTGCTCTCCATGGACAGTGGAGGAGACATTGGCACTTATGATAGTTTTATCACCACACTGGGGGCAAGCATCTACTTTTCAGATATTGTGAAGCCTAAATAACCTGCCCAAGGGAAGTGTGGGCTTTTGTCCACCTGTCTGTATTAGCTGCTCCTGGCAAGTGGGTGGTTGTTTCCCAGCAAGCTTCTCACTGGACTGTTTGTTTCCTTTCTGTATATGCTGAGTCTCTCATTGCAGATATCGACATCCCTTTGACATCAGTCAATATGTAGCTCTTGTGTTAATAAATATTTAGATTTACTTGGATGAAATCAATGTGTCGTAAGCTCTTTCTGCTATCATTCATGGTTAAGCCCTGGGGCCAATGTGTGGAAAAGCCCTGTCATGCATTCAAGATATGTTCCTGCAATTGTATTTGTAGATAGAGGTAATTCTGTTCATGAAAGGAAGAGAAGGCTCTGAGGACACCTTGTTGTAGCCTTCCAGTACCTGAATGAGCATACAAGAAAGCTGGAGAGGAGCTTTTCACAAGGGACTGTAGGGATAGGACAAGGGGTAATGGCTTTAAACTGAAAGAGGGGAGATTTAGACTAGATATTAGGAAGAAATTCTTCACTGTGCTGGTGGTGAGACACCGGCACAGGTTGGCCAGAGAAACTGTGGCTGCTCCCTCCCTGGCAGCGTCCAAGGCCAGGTTGGTCAGGGCTTGGAGCAACCTGGTCTGGTGGCAGTTGTCCCTGCCCATGGCAGGGGGGGTGGAACTGGATGATCTTTAAGGTCCCTTCCAACCCAAAGCATTCTGTGATTCTGTGATCCTCAACTGTTTTGAATGCTACCTGGAGTCACCATGGTTCGTAAGATCACACAGAGAAGAAAGTAGAGTGCAGGGATTTTTTTTTCTTCTCAGTTCTGTTTGAATAGCTTCATGTTTGCATCAGCAGATCAATCTGTAGACTGAAGGTCTGTTGGCATCTTTGTAACACCATGTTAGGGTTTCCACTCAGTTCCATGTCTTTGGATCCCCAGATCCTCAGAGGTGTCTGCATCTCTGTTTCCATATAAACTGGACAGAATCAGAATCCCTTTTTGAAAATGAAAGCCAAACTGTGTGGCCTGTATTTACCCTGTCATTCCATGCGGAAAGAGTCTGCGTGGTGCACTCAAGGAGCCAGCATCTTGCTTGGATGTTGCAAGCTATTTTGGTCCCCAAAAATATCCCCAAAAAGGATATTGAAGTGTGGGTTTGGGCCCTTTATCCAGACACTCAGAGACTTGAAAATCCTCTTGGAGGAAAGTCTGGAAAATAAGACTAATATACACTGACAAGGTGAGAACTAAGGAGGAGTAGGGTAAGAGCTGTGTACCGTGCATACAGACTACAGAGACAGCTCTCAAGATGCAAACTCAAATAGCAATTTAGGCTAGAAGGGACCTCTGGAGGTCTTTGGTCCAAAACTCCAAAGTTATGTCCAACTTTCATCCCTCTTAAACACTTACTTAATGTTTTGCATTTGCTAAAGCTCCACTGACTTCACTTCTGCAGACGATTGTGAGCTTCACTAAACACCTGTGGACTTTGCTAAACATGTGGGTACAAGTAGGTTGCTGAAACAAACCCTGCAGTGACATGTGTTGTGGAAAAAAAAGGGAAGAATAGATGATATTTAGATATTTTTTAAACGCTGTTGTTGGAGAAAGCTGTTTACACATTTCTCTTTCTCTCTAAGCAATGCAACCTCGTTTCCTAGGCCCCTGCACATTTGTATCCTGCAGTAGTCCCAGTTCTTCCCACTGTCTCCTACCATTTCAGTCAGTAAAGGGCAATCTACATTATTGTTGATAGGGCCCCAAGGTACCAGCTGTGGACGAGTGAGCATTTGTTGGCTGATCAGCTGGCTGATCAGTTGGCTGCTGCTTTGCAGGATGAGTAAGGAACTGCCTTCCAATTACTGGGCCCACTAACATAGATTATTCTGCATTTAATTCTCCTTTAATTTACCTTTAATTTTCATTTCTCTGGTTGCTGATATTAATAAAACTTGTAGGAACTTCGTAGCCCCACAGAGTGGCAAAGACCCTTTTCTGAAAGTGGGATGATACTGGTCCACAAGCTTGAAAGTGTTGATGCTTAATAGCTACACAAAAGGACCACACGGGCATCGCTTTGTTCAGGCAGCAGGCTCAGTGAAAAAAAATAACTCCAGTCCCACAAAAGGCAGCATTTTTTCCATTCTTCTGCTTTTCTCAGTTTAAGATAAAATGGTTGTGAAATTTTTTTCCATCTTTTAATTTGAAAGAGAAAATTCACCCATGCACTGAAGCCGTGGAAGCAAGTTTTTAGCCCAAAGCACAAAATCGTTATTTGATTTAGTTAGCCTTTGAGCAGCCGAATTTCAAAAGAAGGCATTGACTTGAGGTGCTTTTTCTCGTCACTTGAGAAGGTTAAGCACCATATAGTGGGAAATAAAGACAACAGGAGGCCAAATACTAGGAAAATCTTTCAGCCAGTGGAATTGCCTGCCAAGGGAAGCAAGGGATGCCCTTGTCCTGATAACTTTTAAAGTTAGTTTAGGACAAGAATGAAAACACCTACTGCCTAATATCTAGATCCTGTTTCTTGTAATCTTAGGGAAAATAATCTGCCTGCAGAGGGTACAGCACAGCCTTCTCCCTTATCTCTCTGCTAATCACTCTCTCCCTCCTCTGAAGCTACCTATAATGTCCATTGCTATGGTAACCGAGTATGATATGTATCACAGACAAGATAACATATGCATCTTTTCCTGTTTTAATAGCTCCTCTGTTTAGGCTGCAGTCCTCCCTCATTGCCGAGTTCCCCAAAGGACACTCGTACGCTGACTTCATGGGTTTGCATCTCCTTGCGGGCAGCTGGCACGCTCACACGCTGAACCGCTGGCGCCACGAAGCCCGGTGGGTTGTCATTCAAACCAGCTTCGCACGGACCATAAATCTGTGGTGCGTTCCTCTGAGGTTTAATTACGTGTATTTTTTAACTGAGTGGCAAGAAAGTGTTTTGAAAGAAACAATGTTCATAGAGCTTGAAGTGTAATTACCCAATAGCTAAACATGCCTACAGAAATGGGACTTATTGCATTCTTGGCTTTGTCAGGCAGGTCAGTCATTAAACTTTAACAAATTAAGCCAATATTTTACCTCAGCATGTTTGCACCAGTGAACATTGATCCATTGGCTGTTTGTTCAGGCTCCAAAATACATGCCCATCAATGCCCTTGCGAACCCAAGGACAGGGTCATAACGAAGCAAGCAGACAGTTATCATCAATGCTTAGAAGATGGGACAGTTGAAGATGTCCCTGCTCACCACAGAGCGCTTGGGCTAGATGACATTCAAAGGTGCCTTCGAACCTAAAGCACTCTATGACTCTATGATTCTAAGATTTACATCATCTTGCAAAGAGTCAGCTGCAGAGAAAACTCAAGATTTAATGGTAAAGGCAGAAACTGGTCTTCTCCATCACAGGAGGATATGTGGGGTGGTATTAGGGTGGGTGTCAGGAGGATGGGGCCAAATAATTTCATTGGTGCCCAGAGATAGGACAAGGGGCAAGAGGCACAAAATGAAGCAGAGGAAGTTCTGTCTGAACATGAGGAAGAACTTCTTTATTCTGAGGGTGACGGAGCGCTGGAACAGGCTGCCCAGAGGAGCTGTGGAGTCTCCTTCTCTGGAGATAATCAAGACCCGCCTGAACGCCGTCCTGTGCTGCCTGCTCTGGGTGACCCTGCTTCGGCAAGGGGTTTGGACTGTTGACCCACAGAGGACCCTTCCAACCCCGACCATTCTGTGATTCTGTGATTAGCTGCGAACACAGCCTGTCTCCACCCTTGGGGTCCCTCAACAGCAAGAGATAAGAGCACCAGAAGCCTTTGCTGAGACGATAGCTGGATTAGTAAGAGATGATGCTTTCTGCAAAGAGCTTACATCTCAGTGGGGACAGGCACATGCATCTTTAGATGCGAAGAGGACATGAAGAGGGAAAGGGACTTGCTGAAGTCCCTGACATCAGCCTGACTTCACACCAACCTCAGCCAGAGTGACCTGAAGAAGTCCAGCAATAAGATACTTGTTCCATAATGCCGTGCAGCAAAAAAAAGTCCACTCATTTCCCCTCTTGACCACTGAGATTGGTGCATTGCCTTCCTTTTATTCATGCTCCCTTCCTCAAGAAGAAAACATGAAGGTTAAAGGAGCGAGCCTTGCTTGGCCTTGCCTTGTCGTCCAGAAACTGAATGAAGATACAGTTGCTCTACCTAAATGCACGGTGATGTAGACACTGGGGATGGAAATGAGCTACTTAAGCTGAAAGCTGCCTCTGGAACATGGACAACTGGATATAACGGGGCAGAAACGCATTATAGCTGGAAATGCAGTGTTTTCTGTCTCAGGCTGTGGGATAGAGCTAGCAAGGAATAGACATAATGGCCCAGAAGGTTTTGCTACTCCTTTGAGGAATATCGTATTTTGTATCTGTGGGCAGAACCATATCTATTTGGTGGGTTTCCTCTCTCTCCTTTACCCCCTTTTACTCTTACTCTGCCCTCCTGCCTACAGCAAAGCTCCCCAGGACCTGACTTCCCATCCCAAATCCCAAATCCCCAATCCCAGACCTCGAGCCCCGTGGTTTCCTCTGAAGCACGCTGATGACTAGGAGCGTGCCAGCGACCTATGCAGCAAAGAGTGGGCTCCGCAGGAGAGAAAATCTGCATCTTTTCAAGGAGTAATGAAGGCATTGGAGTTATCCCAAGATAAAACATTGAGGAAGACAAGGAAGCTCTGTTTTACTGGGAGGCATGTTTGTGGGAATGGGTGTAATGTATAGACACCTGAAGTCTCTCTTCACTGGACTAGTGGGGCTTGTGCATATTATTCCTTCTAAGGTAAAAACACACGTTGGTGTGTGCCAGCTGTAATGAGGCTGTATTTCCAACAGAGCTGGCTCTCTCAGCAGATTATCTTTTCCCCTGAATGGTACAAAGATTTTCTGCTATCTCTGCCTGTAGCCTCCTCCCACTGAGTGTTTTGGTGAGGCTGTTCGACTCTATTGTCCAAATAGTTTACAGTTTTAGACGTTAATTGTGGGTGAAGAAGTAAATAGCTGAGACCTGGACTTCCCAGGGGAAGCCTGCTTTTTCCAGGCCCAAGCAAATGTAATTACCCTCGAGCCCCTGCTGTTGGCCAACCGTGAGGTAGCATTGGCCAACAGCACATGGAGGGGAGAAGGCAGAGAGGAGAAGTGATGCAAAAAAACTAATTTCACAGAAAAACAGGCTAAACACGCACAGATTTCTTAGGAGCAAGGAGAAGCTCTGACTTACATGCTGAGATTCTCTTGGTAGAGGAGGTGTCCCTAGTAGTTTCTTGGTTTCTCTGTTCTTTTTATCTTTTGAACAGTGTGATGAGGTTAAAGGCCTCAGATGGACTGCAGGTTCCTGGAGGCCCATTTTTTGATCATTCCCTGATTGTAAATTGATTTTTTTTCTCATTCTAAATCAAGGTAGCCTGTGTTATCACAGAAGGCAGCTCCCAAGTTGGTGGCAAAGAGTTCTGTCTCATTCTTGCTCCTGGTGACGGTAAACCATGGTTGGGACAGCCTGCGGTTTCTTCCCACATGTGAGTCAGTAATGAGAAAAATTAGCAATACTGGCACTTTGCAAGCTTTATTAAGTGATAGCCGGACCCTTGGTGCTGCAGTGCCTAGGAGGGTGTGAATATGTGTTATCACCTCAGGGTTCACACAGGTGGGGTCCAATCAGAAAGGTGCATGAAAAATTCTTGTTTAAACTGAATCAGGTGGATTTTCTTGAATGCCTGGAAAGGTGTTAATGTTGCCCTTGTAGGTAAGCAAGAACCAAAGGATGGGTGGAGCAGACAGATACTTTTCTGGGTCTTTATATACACTGGGGTTTAGTCCTCTCTCACTGTGCACTCCCACCCAATAAGCCCGGTCACTCACAGGAGCTGGAGTGCATAATCGCTAGTGGCTGATGATGTCTTGACTAAGCCACACTGATCGAGCTGGAACGTATTTCTTTGGTCTTCTGCCATCTTCTTGCTTTGTCTTACCTCCACCATCTTTCAGTTGTTCCAGTTGGCTCCTTGACTCTCCTCTTCTCTTGACCTGAGTCTTCTCCCCTTGCTTCTTCGTTAATCTTAGAATTGTTCTGCTTTGAATCTGCTTTGTCCCAAAGACATCTATGGTTCCTTATGTTTGATAGCTACTCCACTGAAGGCAGATGATCATGTTGCCCAGAGTAATGCTGTAGGTATCTCAAACTGATACAGTTCCATGAAGACACCCTTAGTCTCTGAGGCTATGACTTTCTACACAATAGCATTACTGAAGGAATATGTCTTTAAAAACTCCTTCTGGAGGAAGTCCTCAGGTATGCTTATGCTGCCTGAGAAATACGAATTAATCTTTTTGCTCTCTTCCTGCATTTTTCTCTCTCCAATTCCTGTCCCTGCTCCTGCACCAGCCACTTCAGTGTTTATGGAATTTTGTGTTAAAAGTATTTTTACGCTATGTGAAGACCATCATCACCAGTTCTGACATGTCTGCCAGTTGCTTGGTGTCATTTGCATAAGATAAGGATCTTAATGGTGTAACACCCGCTGTCATGAGATTCATGTCAGCTTGGGTTGTTACTACACTGTATGGGAAAATGATGAAATGTTAACGGTTACTCTCCGCAGCCTTCTGACTTGAAGCTGTTACTTAACTTTCTCCCTGCTCTTACTGTTCCACAGAGCAATTGTAGTGTCAATGCTTTTAGCTGGAACATGTCTGATTTTGTTACTTTCTATGGTGCTCCTCTCAAAATCAAATAAATTATCCTTAAAAGCACCCTTAATAGCGATCTTCACTCTTTTTCTACTCATAGTCAGAGCACGGACATTTGATCTGACCTGCTCCCACACTTTAGCATTTTCCACCCAACCTTTGTAATTTACTTTAATCAGTCAACAATCACTTCCATTGTGATTTTTCCCACCGCCCTGTAATGTATGTTTTTATAGTTTCGGTGGTAGCAGTAACACGTGCATTATGTTTGACCGACCATTTGATACCTCCTCCTTTCCTTAGACGTGGGGCGATCTCTAGCAGTTCTGGGACACACACTGCTCAAAGGATGGAAGGAACTGTCGCTGCTATATAGTCTTTTCTAGTTCATCATCTGACAGTGGCTCAGGGTTGACAGCTATTTTTTCTTGCAAGCTATGCACTTGATGTTGGTCTCGCCTGATTGTATCCAGGTAGATGAGAGTGTTGAGTCAAATGCTCTTTCTATGGCTCCATCTTCTCACTCACATTGGCTCTCAGGCCACCAGGACTCCTCTTGGTGCTCCTAGCACTGGCAGGCTGCTGCTCCGTGGAACACAATCTTTTTCCATCTCAATTTCACACCTTGTTTTCCTGGTGCTTGTCTACACCCTAAAAAGGTTTGCTTGCCTTTGGAAATTTTCCTCTGCTTTGTTTTGTGCTTTTATTTCCACTCTCCCATAATCCTAGGCTCTGTTTGCATTTTCCCTTTAATACTCTTGTTTTTATGTTTGTCCAGCGCCTCCTTGTTTGCTTAGGCCTCCCAATAAGTTCCCTACTGTGTTTTCTATTGTTTCCTTAAATATTTCCCATCTGGTCTCTACTGAGATTTCTTTATCATTCCAGATTAATGGTCTGAAACGCTCTCCAAGCATTACCTTCTCTGTCTTCTCTCAAAGACCTGCCTTTTAAACTTTGCAGGATCAAATCTAACTCCAGTGTCACCCATCTTTCCCTTGGGCTTTAATGTGTTCGTCATGTTTCCAATGAGTAATTCATGATTGCTGCTGCCCTTCGGCATCACTATAGACTTTCGCAGCCAGCAGTGACTCTGTTGTGCCTTTTGCAGATAATCATGCGATCCATCTGTTTTTGTGTGTGACCAGCTGGTGACCCCTTGTAAATCCACGAGGGAGCCAAATGCCACCGGTGATCAGGCTGCACACCTCACAGCAACTACTCAACTTCTCACCAGTTCGTCTCCTCCCAGTCCCATGTGGCCCAACATATTCTTTTGCTTGTTATTTCTGCTTTCATCCGCTCTGTTCCCAGCTTTCACCTTCACAACTGCCTCAAGCTGAGGCCTCATTTCAGATGCCATATTGGTAAAATTTATATTCTCCCTTCTCAGCAACTTCTTTTGGTGCGTAACAGCAAATTACAGAGATCAGTGCAGCCTGCAGTAAGTATTGCTGTGTTGATCCTCTCAAGCATTAGTGTCCTGCTGTTCACAGAAGTTCTTATTCCTTTTGTGCATGGAGGCAATATTACTCATCTGGGAAAAAAACAGAAAGAAGTATAATATCCAAATTACCTGTGCCTCCAGGGTGTGTCTGGCTTGGCAGCTGTGGATGCTCAGCTGTGCTGTTCGCTGGGCAGGGGTAAGAGGCAGGTCCGGGAGCACATCTCAGAAGCTGCGTGGTGTGTTCAGCCATTCTCCAACCTCCATGACTGTTTCCATGTGTTTGGGTCATCAGTCAGATTGAACTGCAAAACTCTTTTTCAGCAAGTTCTGGGTATCATGGCTGGTTATGCCTGTCTGGTTTGTCTGAAAGCCTCGCCATCCTTTGCTGGACTCCTTGGCATGGATATCACTGCCACCTTCATATCTTGCCTTACACAACTGAAGTGTGGATTGCTTTGATTTAAAGTCCAAGTTTTACTCTGCATACACAGACTGCCCAGACAAGGTGAAGAGAACTTCTTTAGTACAAGATCCAACTTTTTATTTCGCCTTAGATAACACAAATTCATGACATTTTATTCAGTAATATTTGATGTGACATTTCCGGGTCATTCCCATCCATCACCTAAATATGGAGCTGCAAAGAGGCTGTATTCCGGCATAGGAGCAATCTGTCTTCCTTTAAGTTTTAGGATGTGCAGTAGGATGTTTATTAAAATATTCTGAAGTAGAAAATGAAGTGAACAGAGAGGACATGAAAGGATGGGGTTTGGTTTGAAATTAAGGTACCTACATTTATGTGTCTACGTCAGGTGTCTGCCTGTGAGAGACGCAGTTAAGCTTCCACAGCAGTGACAGGAAATGCAGTTGCTGCCTAAATGCAACCATCCAGTGCTATGTGAGATGCTGACTGAGCTTTCCCCCTGGCCTACAGCTGTCAGTCCCTTAGGGTACAGGAGAGAGCAGGTCTTGTGTCATATCATCCGGCACCACGTGGACGTGTCAGACACCCGATGCCACCTTAAAAGGCAGTCAGTGTTTTCATTTGCACTAGCTGAGCCTCTAGTCAACACCACGAATCTAGTCCAGATTCAGCTGAGCAAACACAAGGTGTTGGGTTGTAGAGGTGACTGAATCCCTTCGAAGACCCATCGACTGTGCAGACCAAATCTCCACTGATTGTGGTGAAGTCTCAGATGCCCATGGAGACACTTATGTTTATGTGCCTCACCAAGGTGCAACAGGGTAGTCAGCTACCTCAAGGAATGATGTCATCAGCTTAAATTAACCCTTTTCTCTTACTACCTCAAAACATCCAGAGTTTGGATGAACAGTGGACACTCGATGCAATTTTATAGTAGTTTATTGTAGAATCCGCCTAGAAACAGCCAAGCCCGAGTCACTGTTGCATTGCTCTCCATTTTATCACTTAAACCACTGCAAAATAATACGAGATATGGCCAGAATGGTGGTCTTTGATGCTCATTTTGTGGGCTGCAAATGAAGAAGTCCAGGACAATTCCCGAACTGTTTCACTAGGAATTTCCTACTAGTCACAACTGGTATCTTGCAGACAGGCATTCCTTGGGATCCCAGACTGTAGGGTTTAAAATGCACAGAAAACTGGAAAAAGCAATGATCCCTAATGGCATTTCTGAATGACTGGAGCATACCTGAAAACATTGTATGGAGGGAAGAGCTGAAATGTGACGAGCAGAGCAGCTTGGTCACATTCAGTGTAGCGAATGCAACATGTAACTGGTGTTTCTCAAGAGAAATACATGTAAGGCAAATCGTGCAAGTGTAGGTCAGCTGTGGTCTTGCTGTGATCACGGAGTTCATTTGCTTCAATATACAGCACAGCTTGGCCTAAGCAGGGCTGGAATAGGACAATGAAGGACAAAACCATCTCTCACTGATATTTTTTCTTAATCAGCCATAGCCAACATCCCAACAATGCTTCAGAGATCCCAGGGCTCAAGGAAGCAACATGATTGTCTAAGTTTAGCTGCTGCATCGTTAAAGCAATGTAATTTCAGTCATTATGAAGTCCACCAGTATGGGACTGACTACGCCAGAGCACATCTCCTCAGGAGACCTCCACTCTTGACTCACAGTCTCTTACAGGAACAGTCAATTCCTAAACAGAAGTATACACTTAGTTATGAGAGCAACTGATAGACAGTTCTCAAAAATACATAGCTCTGAGTCTGCATTTAGGAAAATCAATGAAATGCATCAAATTGCCAGAGCTACTCTACAGGACGTAATGATCAGTAAAACCATGGTCAGTCCAGACAGCTGTCAACACATGATTTCCTCTCCTGGTGACTTCTTTGATTGTTCTTTTCTGCTTATGCCTTCAAGGGCGGCTTGAGCTTCTGAGTGATGTCTTGCACAGCCAAGATGTAGATGCATTCATTGGCTTAGACTGTAAGATAGTGCAGACCAGACCATGGTTTACTCAGATTTACTCTTCCCCAGGCCAAGTCTTCTCTGTTGAAACTGAGCTTTTCTTCCAGATAGATCCGCATCTTATGGCAATGTTTTAAACAGCGACTTCTTTTCTCTTCAGCTACAGTTCACAAACCCTGAAACGGAACCATCCCAACAGATGCAGGAGAGAGCTGAAGGCAGTGATGGCATCTAGACCATTGAGCCTCCAATATTCAAAGCACTGGCCCACAGAATTCAATACCCAGAGGATGCCTAATTAAACCACAGTGAGTGTTACCGAAAGCCAAAGCACAGCTCAGCATTACTTGATGCTATGCTGTGAAGTCTGTGATGTTGAGTACAGCAAGATTCATGGTTTCCACTTGAAGTGACTTCAGTGACACTTTCCTCTTCCTTTTTCCACCAAAACATGTTAAAAGCAATAAAGTTTAGCACTCACAGGAGAGGTTTTCCAAGCAGCCTGTGGGCATCTGGATGCGTGTTTCCTATTTAAACAGACCTCCAAATACAAAGGCCACCTGGAAAACCCCATCTCTTTTCAGACATGCAAAGCAAGTGGTCTGAAGACAGGGTATTTCTTTCTTTGTGATTTGAGCACTTAACTTTCCTGTCTCAGTCTCAGAGCCTCTAGAACTGGCTCACATTTTTATGCATTGAATTACAGGGCCAACTCTTGTACCAGTGGCAAGTTCAGCCTGTTCTGACTTGGGATCCTGCTAGTCATTACAAAACTGATGCTGTTCCCATGCTACGCTGTTCCCAGTACATCACCCATCTGTCTACTTGGTGCCACCACCAGCGCTACATGGGGAGGGTCTCCAGGTGCTATAAAATCTGTGAACTTATACAAGATCTTCTTCTGCGAAGACAAGAGCAGGACGCTTGGCATGAAAAGTCTGAGAGACCAGAACTCGCTTTTTTATTGGATCTATTGTAGCCAGAATTGTTAATCTGCACAAACTGCAACCCCTGCTCTAATTGCCTCCAGCTTTAGGGGTAGAGGTGGAACAAGGAAGATGGATTACAGATTTAGAAATAGGATATCAGCTTTCTTATAATCATGGATTTTAAAAATGGAGAGGCATTAAATATCACCTTTCGTGCCTTCTTCTGGGGCCCAGAAGTTCCCATGCTTTGAGGGGAGCTTGTTACCAGAACCTAGGATGCTGTTGTTTTTCTGAACACGTAGACATGGTGAATGCATTTTAGAAATAGGCGTAAAATCTCTGCAGCGACTGAACAACAACATCCTTTGTCTCTCAACCTCTTCCCAAATGCTTATACGATTGAAAATGAAATTGCACCTCTGGGCTGAGCTGCAACCATGCTCCTCAGAGGCCCCTTCAATCCAATTGGCAAAGGATGGGGTCTGGCAAGGCTTCGTCAGCTCGCGTTTGCAAAATGCTTTAGAAATGAAAACTGCTGCGCAGCACTGAGTCATGCAGCTGTGACTATGGAAAAGTGAAGCCTGTTGAGCCTAGGAATGCATCTGGATCCCTTGTGGAGAGCAACTGGGACCTGTGGGTTAAGTGTAGAGTTCATATTAGCAACAATAACTCGTATTGAGCACTGGGGACCTCAGCACTATAGGCTGCTCTAGGAAAATTGAAGTCTTGGGTGTTTTTGCAGGCAGACTAGCCTGTTTCAGAGTGACAGGCATTGCACTTTGGGTATATATTCTGCTCCCCAGTTCAATGGCAGAAGTCTGGCTGTGCACCATGGAGGGAAGCACTGCTGCTCTGAATTAATGCTAACCTTGCACAGAGAAAGGAATGAATCTGGTCAGCAAGCCCAGGCATTAAACCAAAGAGAAACAAGACCAAATAATGTTTCTGTATCCATGACAGCTCTCATTGGCAGTCCTGGGCCCCTGTATCGCCTGACTGCCGTAGTAACTGGTGACACCTGTATTCTGTGCCCATTGCTGTGTTGGTGATGACTCCCATCTGATGGGTGAGGAATTAGGGCAAAAGGGCCTTTTTCAGACTCCCTTTTCTGATGCCTCTGTTCAAGGAGTGAGGAGCCATTCAGCCATTTCAGGATTCACAGCAACCCATGGTAACTGGATGCTGTAGGTGCCTCTCAGACATCTTTTCCATTTCTTCCAAAGGACCTGACCCAAACATGCTATAAGCCATTGGATTTGAATCAGTCCTTTAGAGGACCTGAGGGTCTGTCTCTCTGCTTCTTTTCTTCCAGCTATGCAGTTATCCAATTAGTTTCTTTTCTTCCAGTTATCTTTTTTTTTTTTTTTTGAGAGAGAGAAATAGAAAGAAATGCCAACTGAGGGAAAAAAAGTAGATGCTGCTGTTAAAAACCCCATTCTTTCTCTATTTTACTTTAGTATTGTGAGTGGATCCAAGTGAACCTCCATCTGCAATATCAATTTGGGTTGTTCCTTTCCTCTGTCTGCAGGGAGAAGTCTCTGTTAGCCAAATGATTATTCTTGGAATAATAAAAACTTGCAGCTGGAACCAAGAGCCTGGCTGATGCAGACAATAAAACCATGGGAAGGCAAACAGAAAGAAGAGATCGCTTTGGCTTGCCAGGCTCAGAAATCTCCCTGTCTGTGTGGCTGCTTGCTTTCACCCCCCTGCAGATCAAACCCTTCAGAATTAACCCAGCTGCCGATGTGGAATAAAAATGAAGAGTACGGAAGGAAAAGTCTACCTGAAATAGCAGTGATACCTTTAGCAAGAGGAGAAGATATGCAGCCTGCAGCTTACAGCCCACATGTAACACCTGGTGTAAAGAGGGAGGAACTGAAACAGAAACCAGAAAGAAAATACCACCCTGTGTTATTCTGCATATATGGGGATAACCTAAGTTTTGAGGTGAATAATGCAGTGAATAATATTACAGCAGGTGCTGTCATAGCAGAACTGCCTAAAACCAACAAGCTGGGATGTCTTCAGGATGCATTTAAGCCTAAAATTCCCTCAAGCATGGGCTTAAGTCCATTCCCTGCTCAGTAAATCAATATGTGCAATGTGTGCAACCACTTGATCCCCAAATGCTTTTTATTTCTTAGGGTCTCAAGGGCTTTTCAAGCATTAACATGACAAAACATGACACATCAACACATACATAAAGTACAATACAGGGGCTACCAGCTGAAATATGCTAATGACCTGCGATCTCATGAAGTGCTGTCATCTCAGCTCCTCTCTAAAGCTGATGGAAATGAGAGCTCATGAACCACAAGGCAGAAGATCTTGGTCAACTCTGGAGCACTGGGATGTGGCCAGGAGACCTGGCTGTGGTTTAGAGAATGGTGGGTGAACCTGAGAGAATTAGGTATTTGATGTGTCTAGGCTCTGACCTTTATAAAGAAAGTAGAAAGGGAGTCTTTTAAAGATAATGATGCCCAAAGTCTCAACATATATTCTGGTTAAGATTTTGATCCAAAGGTGCTGTGAATCCTCATCACAAAAAGGTGCCCAGCTCACAAGGAAAATGCTTTTTTGCAGTTGCTCCTCAACATTTTTCAGGCTGGCAGGGACAAGCTATCCCTTCCCTCTTCTCATTCTCCTTGGAGCCAGATGCCCTTGGAGCCTGCTTGATGGTTAAATGTTTTGAGCTGCGGGGATGCTCGCTGCCGTGCTGTGTGTCCGAGGCAGCCAGCCTGCTGCAGGGCTTGGCAAAGGAACCAGATTCCTTGGCCTGGCCCTCGACCACAAGTTCATCTTCACATACTAGGAGCTGTAACACTGCTCCCGGCTTTTCACAGAGCCAGAGCTGCCACTAGACACCAAATCAGGAATAAAGGAGAAAGAGTCACACATATTTGGTTTGCAAGACAAATGCAAACAAAGATGTTTTGCTTTTGGAACCACAAAATTCTGCAGTTTACAAAGAATTCCTAGCACTCCCTGTCCTATTCTCTTCTTACCCTTTCCCTGGCTCATCGTGTGCTCCTCCCTGTCCTACCAACCTTCCCTCCTCATGTACCGGAGAAAAAAGGAAGAGCAAAACATATCCCCACCAACACCCCAGCACCTTGTAGGCAAGCCAGATGTGTACGTTGGCTTTTTGGGGGCGTGCATGGAGAGAAGTCCAGATAGGCAGGGATTATGCATTTTTCAATCCAGACCCCTCCTGTCTTGGGTCCAGAACTACCAGTGGTATAAAGCATCTCTTAAACCACTGTGTGTTAGAGAGGGCTAAAAGGGCTTTAGCTCTTCAACTCCCCTCCCTCCCTATTGCATCCCAGTACTGACACCATCCCCACCGTTATTCTCCTCCGCCTTCTCCATCCTTTGGTCCAGATTTAGGAAAAGATGGGAAGATCTGAGATTGAAAGGGCTGCAATGCCAACAGGACGGCAGAATAGATGAGAGGGAGGTTAGCTGGGATGGGAACGTAGCTGCTAGAAGGGCTCTCTGGTGGTTTCCCTCCCTCTGTGCAACCCTAAGTGGTAGCTAAGTAGGAACTTGTTCCTATTCCAAACCCAATTTCCAGAGCCAAGCACTGGTTACAGACAGAGCCCAGCCAGGGCCCAGCTCCCTCAGACTTGGACACTTCAGGGCCTCATCAGCTCTATTTCCAAGTTTGGTGCAGCTCTTTGCACACACACATCAGGTCATGTCTTCCCTCACTGATTCCTTCAAGAGCTATTGCTCAGTGAAAGAGAGAAAAATAATCCGGTGTTCATCTTTCCTCCCTAAACCCTGCCTTGACCTTTCTCATGCACAAGTCCTTGTTGTTTCCAATACTCCAAACAGTATGTCTCTTTTACCCCGGCACCTCTATGTAAACTGATACCAATCCCAGCAAGCTGTTTCTCTTGCTTAAGGAATTTAGTTTGCCAAACTGAAATATGAGAAATTCAGACCCGAAAGAAATAGGAAGAGCAGTGGCTATTCCCCAAGGAACAGGGTTGCAGAGAGGCGTGGGAGGTCCTCAAGCACAGGACTGAAGGACTTCCCACCAGACAGAGCTTCATCCATCCAACAGCAATAAGTTTGGTTTAGGACCTCAGATAAAACCCCCCAGGGATCTGTACAATGCTTGAGGACTGAGACATACTGCCTGTAATACAACCTCTCCCATACTCTGCAGGTTGATTTTACCCAATAAGAACCTATCGAGAAGTGAAGAAAATTAAATCTCGAAATCCAAACCCTGAACCTGACCACAAAAAATGTATTAACCCTGTCAACTCTTCCACAGCCTCTAGGAAGCTCACTGGGCACCTCTCCATTGCCACTGAATTTGTGGGGAAAGTATTCAATTACTGCAAGTAGGGCACGGAGGGTAGGTAGACACAGAGGTAGATGGAGGGAGGGAGAGAGGAAGAGAGAGAGAGAGCACAAGCAGCTGTAATTTCATTTGTATTTGACTGCATAAACCAGATGGAGTAATACAAGATGAGAACACTTCACTAATTAATACAGCTCCACATGTGTAGAAGAGTTATGGGAAAGACTGGAAACTTCTTGCACTTGGGTCTTTCTTTTTATAGAAAATCTAGGAAAATCTTGAATTCTTAAATCTGAGAAGAGCCATGGCGGATTCTTTCCAGCCTGAAAGGAAAGCTGCATTGTCTGGGCAGTGGAACAGACTGAAATACCCAAGCTGAAAACATGCACCACCAAATGCTGGAGCAGGTGTAGGATTTTCAGCCTGATGGAGTGAAATAACCTATGAATGAAATAAGGACATAAATAGATTGAATATACTTCTTTGGTAAAACATTGTAAAGGAGGTATAGAGTTCTTCCTTGCCTCCTGTATTTTCACTGAATGGTAGGGGTTGGAAGGGACCTCTGTGGGTCATCTAGTCCAACCCCCCTGCCAAAGCAGGGTCACCTAGAGCAGGCTGCACAGGACCTTGTCCAGGCGGGTCTTGAATATCTCCAGAGAAGGAGACTCCACAACCTC
>Ga0065711_1007094_pt1 | contig 18805 bp, 13 predicted proteins | sample Hoacrofraction12_FD_59098 | JGI IMG/M metagenome (GOLD analysis project Ga0065711, IMG submission 59098) | Hoatzin crop microbial communities from Cojedes, Venezuela - Epithelial fraction 12 v2 (version 2) | ecosystem: Host-associated > Birds > Digestive system > Esophagus > Crop | place... | reverse complement strand
ATAGCGGCCGGGCGGATGCGGAGCTGCCGCGGCTCTCCTCAGGCCCTCACGGGTGGGCGTTTTAACGCGGTGTTGTCTCCGTGTGGCGTCGGCCGGGTGAGGCCAAGCGGGACGGCCTCGCCTGATGGCGGCCTGCCTTCCCTGCGCGCGGGGAGCAGCCGCGTGCAACAGCCGCAGGTCAGTCCTGAGGAGAGGCCGGAAGCTCGCGCCTCCTCAGAAACCCGCCCCGGTTATCTGTTAAGATGAGGGAGGGGGGAAAGCCGGCTGGTGGTCCGTGGCTTCGCTCGGTTTCCAGAGCGTTTCCCCAGAGGCAGGTGTGGCTCACGCGTGGCTTAGGTCCCGAGAGACTTGCACGTAGCTGACACACAGCTGCCTGCACACGAACGGCCTGCAGGAGGAAGCCTGGCCTTCCAGCTACCCTGGTGAGCCCTGTGGATTTCATACAGGTACAGGTGTAACAGAGATGTTGCACCAACACACAGCCTAACAAACATCGCAATTGCATAGCTGTAAGTTTGCTTTTTCTCTTTAAAACATCCACTGGTTTTCCTTTCAAGCATTCACCTTCTCGGGGCCTGTAGACCAAGTGTGCTTGTAACCTGGGAGCAATAAATACCCCCCAAGTGCTTTATCTTGAGACAGCCATCCATCGCCCAAGCCTTTTAGACTCATCAGTTCTTTTATAGTCAATAAAGGCACACAAATACCTCAGACACTTTTATAAGAAGTGATAAAAACGTCACTGCTGTGGGAAAACACACCAGCATAACAAGTGGATTTAAGCAGTAAGACCCAAAGCTGCAACCCAGAAAAGAGGGCAGAAGCACAAAGCTCAAGCACCAAGACACACAGCAACCCAGGCAGTGCCTCCCAGCACAGGCAGGACTGGGGCAGCACAAAGAAAACCCATTTCTCAACTACACACCCTGCCAAGGGAGGGGTGGCTGTTCTGCTGTTGTGTGCTCCAGTAGCTGGTTGCAGGAGCCAGTCAGCACTATCTCCTGATCACTTCTATCAGAGCTGTGAGCTGTGGCACCGCTGGCCAGCCAGCAGTTGTTGACTTGAAGGGTCAGTAATAGCAAACAATTCAAAATTCAGTGAAGCTGTGTTTCACTTACACTTTGTATCTGATTAGAAGAAGAAAGATGTGGATTCTCTCACTAGATAAAGAACTTTTGAGGTGCTTTTCATCACTTATATATCTCAACAACACACCTCCTGTTTTCATTTCTAACAAAATTGCCTGATGAGTGGTTGCCAAGATAGAGAGTGGTATTAAGTTTTCCAATGACCCAGGCTCTAAACCTGTTCAAGAGTATGATTCAATTTACTGATTATCTTAGGGAAACCTCCACAAGGGAAACCTGTAAAAAGTGATGACTACAGCTGTTTCACTGTGGATTACTTCCCATCCTCCCTCTCTCAAGTCCTTTAACAAAATACAATGCTTGATGTATCTGCATTTAACCTACTGCCTATAGATGATCTAATACATGTTGTAAAACTTCGTATCTTAGATCAAGAAAAGAGATTTTAGGGACATGTCTAGCTAATACAGTGAAAGTGGTAATTGGAAGAGTCCAGGAAACATTACAGTCCATCTTCTTCGTGCTGGTGTAGACACTGCTATGCTGTTGTAGCCTAGAGTGTTTTAATTAATTTCCCAGGAGATAAAAACTAGAGTTCTTTCTGCTTTTACAATTCAATTTCAAGTCTACTCTTGCTTGTAGGTTTCCCTACTTAAAGCAAGATGACTACACAGAGGCAGGTGTTCTGTTTTTATCACTACACAGCTGTGAATAGATACAATCAACTGGAAATACAAGCAGCCTTTTAAAAGGATTGGAGACCACCTTCAGGTCACTGCAGATATTCTCAGAGCCAGTTTTATGGCTTACAATGAGATTTCCTTATCTTTTAGTGTTTTTCTTCCCTTTATTGTCATTAGAGAATACCAGATACCTGGTGCATATCTGTACAAATACCAACCCAGCTTAGCTGTAGGAGGGCATCAGTGTAACTCTGCACGTACAAAGTTCTGCAAAACACATGAAGAAAAGTAATGGGAAAAGTAAAGCATTATTTTCTGTTTCCCCTTTATAATTGTTTCATGTTGGTGTCTGCTACTGGTAACAGTAGAAGGTAAAAGAAATAGATTACCAGAGTTCATTTAAAATGTCAGGGCTAAGATTGTCCCCCTAGGTTGTTTTTCGCTGTGTGTGTTACTAAACAGAAGTAGAGGTGTGCACTGTATAGCTGTAGGTCTTTGTTCTACTGGTTTGAGATATAGGAATAAAACTAATTGGAAGTACTTAATATCCATCTCCTGATGTTTAGTAGAGCTGAATTAAGAACATTCTTGCCCTTAAGTTCAAAGAGAAAGTGCTTTTAAAACATAAGGGAATAGATTGTGAAGACTGCTAGTGATAACACAGGCTTTCTGTAGTTGTCATTAAGGAATGCAAATACATATACTTTTGCACATACATATTCCACTTGGTTTGTGAGGATGATGGCGTAAATTGGGTGTTCTTCCCCTTGGAAGCGTTGCAGCGACCTGAGACCTGGAGCCTCGGCAGGGCTTGGTGTGCTAGCCCTGCACAGACTGCAGCTTCCAGTGAAAGAAAATTCAGTAGCCTGTGTTGGAAGCACCACAGATACCAGGCCCACATCCCAAAGCAGGCACAACAATTGACCCCGCAGGACTTTTCTTTGGCCCCTATGTTTATGGCTTTCTCTGTACCACAGCGAAGTTTTGCTTTTGATCCGGGTAAGGTGAAGCATACACGGTTGTAATAGCAGCCGTGACAGTACTGCTGCTGGGACAATCAGGAGCGGGGATGAGGAACGGAAGCCTTTGGCTTTGCTGCTGTAAGCAGAGCCGAGTAGACAAGCTGAGAGTGGGGCCCAGCGCAAGGTTTGTAAAGTGCTGTGAGGATTTCGGAAGCATGCTTTGCTAATGCGCTGCTGCTGTTCTTCCGTGCACATCTATTTAAATCTTGATTTTAGGGGGATAGCTTCTATACTTACAGTAGGTGAAAAAAAATGCCTGATACTGAGTGAAATGAAACAAGAAGCATAAAAATGTGTAACAGTTGAAAGACATGTGAGTCCTTAATGCAAAGTTCTCATTGTGTCAATGAGATAACAAGGTAAGAACTCAGCCGTTTACATTTCTGGATGAAACATTTAAGCAATATTTCCCCCCCCCCCCAAGGACATTGTGCATCATTCTTTGAGGATATTAAATGGTGAGGGCTGGATTTTATTATTTTTTTTTTTAAATGTGTAGTACAGACTTTGTGAGAGCAACATTTTGTAGGCAAAGAATCTAATCCAGGCAGGATGTGCCTGGGGGGAAATCCACATTGAAGACAAACTGCAGCCAATTACCGTCATTTTATTACAATAATTTTTTTCTTAGAAAAGCAATTCTGTGGCATTTACCAGCTTTCAGATAACATTTCAGCTGATTTGCTGCGTTCTGGAGATGGAGTGTGTGTGCTTTCATAGTGACAGTGCAGACAATTTTCGGAAGGATTGGTGTGGGAAGAATAGAGGAGAATGCCTGTGAAGGTTATCATGAAAATGTGTGCGTGAGAATTTGAGAGAAAAGAAGAATCTCAGTTTGGAACCATCTCTTTTTCTGCTCCTGCTGAACTTTCCCCCATGTAGAGTCAGGAGCTTGTACAAAAAGCCACTTAGAGGGGAGTTTTTATGCAGTAGTGGAGAAAAACCAAAACCAACAAGTAGGATAAATCCTGCTGTTGTTCAGCCTTGAATGATTACTTGAGATCTTCTGCTCTACCCCTCAGTCACTGAGGATCCCCAAGTGCTTTCCTCTCTTGCACAAATGTCGAGGAATTCTGTGTACCATCACCACCTAAATGTAAGCAACCTGAGCACTGTGTTTCTTTCCTTTGAGTGACTGTGGGTCAGCATCCTATTCCGCTTGTGCCTTGCAGGTACTGAGAAACACCCTGCACCTTTTCTCACTAAATTTTCACATCATCCAATGCGTTTACGTAGCCCCCCACCTCTTCCCTTCTTCATGAATTAACAAGAGGCCCGTGAGCTGCTCCAGACTCTGCCCTTCATCCCCATCCTCTGCTAAATCCGGTTTGGGTCCTGTCTGCTGAGGGGGGTGGTGGCTTCCCCGCTGGTGTGTTGGTTAGCAGAACTCATGCCCAGTCTATAAAGCAGCACCTGCCCCAGACCCGCCTGGCAGAGCTCTCCTGGCAGTTTGCCGAGTAGCAGTCACTGGGGTTAGAAGCCATCCTGATACCAGCTAAGAAAATGTTGCGCAGTTCCCTCATCGGTCTCAGTCCTGTTTCTCCAGCACAGTTCTAAGTAGCTCTTCTGCAGTGGTTTGTGAAAATGTCAAAACGTGCTGATGTTTTGTAGAAGTCATAAAGGAAAGCCTTGAAGTCTTTAATAATATCAGTTTTTATGGCTACATGACCCCTTAACCTTGTAGGAATTTAATTTGTGTTTATGTTATTACTTCAAGAATGTAAACACCTCTTAGACTATAGATAGCTCTTAATTTTGAGTTGAATATAAACGTTAAGAAGGCATGTTTGGAACACTGTTAGTGTAGAAATAACAATCAATTAACAGCCATCTATTTGTTTTTATTAATTGTTATAAAAGAAAAAATCTGTCAAATGGATGAGAGGATTGTGTGTAGCAGGATATGAGTAGCTGTAGCAGTAGTTGTAAGATGAGCATTATACTACTATAGGGTGATGTGCACAAAGAGCCTTTTTGCGAGAGAGAATTCATGTAATGTTAAATATGTACAAACAATTAAAATGTGTATGAAATTGTGTGATCTTTGAATTTTCAGAAATACTGAGCTTGGAGCTCAGTTTATTTGGGTTAGCTTCAAGTACAGTTTCAAAGTCTTGCAGAAATGTTTAATCTATAATTAACAACTAGTGCTTGCAACCATCTTAGATGAAGGCTGCAGCTTTAATGAAAGCCTATTTTATTTTTAATAGGATTCAAAGATGTTGTGTACAAAAATGACATAGCAGTATCTATTTCAGCTGTTACACCTGAGATGGTTAAGTATTGACACTAACTATGTATCTGAAGCTCTAGCCATAAATAAAGCCTTTGCATCTATAGACATGAGATATCCTGGCTTCAAACACAATTAATACAGAGAGCGTGAGGCTTGAGGTATTTTTGAACCAATCCCAAATTAGAGCCCTTTTGCTTTGCCTTTCATATATTATTTATTATCCTGTCAAAGGGTATACTGCCTCATGATATGTTAGCTAAGTTGTGCTTTTTCTCCCCCAGTCATTTGGCTTAAGACTTAATTAAATAGTGGATGTTAAGTACAGTTTAGGGAAGAGATTCAGCTGAGTTTGCTTCTTGCTAGCTCAGGTGTACAGGATGAGCACCAAAGCTGCTTGCTCCCTCCACTCTTTTGGTAGTAGGGGCTTCCGTGGTGTGGGATCCAGCCCATTCACTGAAGCACAGGTCTATCTGGATGGACTCTGCCCTGCAAACAGGAGGACATTCCTCTGGATATTTATCTTGTCTCTGAAAAGCATTTCTCAAATCATTTTGGTTACAGCTGTAATAATAATAAAAAACATGTTGTTATTCGGATGTTTTGTGGAAACATCGGTGCCTTTTGCTGTTCTTGCTCATGCTAATCTGTTGCCTCTTGGAAAATATGTGATGAAATGAAAAACTGGCAATGCCTCAGATTATCCAACAATTTCATCCCCGAAGGCTGGACATCCTTTTACTTTCTGAGTGGAAGGAAATAGAGGGGAACCAGCTAACTACATAGGGGTTTTATCAGTTTTTTTATCAGCACCGGGGCTGCTGGCTCCTCCTAGCACAGGAGAGAGCGCCTCATTCAGATGGCAATCCAGAGTGACAGGGGTTATGCTATGAAGTAATGATCGGTGCTGTGTCAATTCAGCAAGGACTCTGTCTATGGAATTTATTTTTGAGCTCATCTTATCATTCCTATTGATCCAACATTATGCATGCCCATATGATTCGGTTTTGTTTTGGCTTAGTGGAAATGTACCTCTGAATGATGAAACAATATGATTTCAACTTGGATCTTTTTAAAATATAGTTTTAATTGTGTGCTGTTTTACTGACAACTTTGGCATTGTTACATTTGTATGGCACTGAATGTGTAATAAGCCATTGGCATGTGCCTCTCTAATGGCCTTGTGCAAATCTTGTGACTCCTGTGCTGTGTGACATTCACTCTTGAGGTGATTTCTAGAAGGCAAGGTGGGAAGGTGCAAACTGTAGCTTCCTTTTGGGTGTAACAGCAAATGAAAGTTTGCTCTCATAGTTTAATATCTGTACTTTGTGTGCTAAGAATTTTGATTTATGGTGTTTCTCTGGAAAAAAAGTGGAATTTGCCTTCGATATGCCTATTTGTTCACATAGTTTTTATTGAACTCAGTTGAATTACTCCTGTACTTTAAAAGAAAACTGATTTTCTGACTCTGCTATAGACCTTTAAATAGCAGTTACTTCAGATGTATGCATTGTCTTCCTGGTTCTCTTGTCCAGCAAACTATTTCATTAAATCCCCCCCCAAACCAACTACATGCAGTTTTAGTGAAGCTGGTCTGAAAAACAATCCTTTTATCCAGTTGCTTATAATTTGTTGCTTTTCATTTGAGCTGCATCACAGCTGTGCCCAGTTTTTCTCACAAATTAGTTCATCAGATCTTTTATTCTACAAATGTGTAGCAGCTGTTGCTCAAATCCAGCCTGATTGCACATGCCCTCTGCAGTTTTACTCAATTGATTTACTCCAAACATTTTGTTACTAAATCATTCATTTGGTCATAACCATCCATACAAAGTGTGTGTTAAAATGCCTCCTAGTGCGGCAATTTGGAAGCCAGTTGCTCAAAAGATGGAAGGATGGGATCACAGATGGAGTATGGTTGCCTTACCGTGTGTATTCACAACTCCTGGCTGTTAGTAAAAGGCAGGTGCTTACATCAGAAGGGGAGAATGCTCAGGCTGGAGCTTTCATTGTAGTGGTATTTGGAAGCAGTGGGGAAACGTGAATATTGTACATGTTTTCAGGCATTTGTCTCGATGATTCTTGGTGCTTCACTCATTCTCTGCAAGCCTCTGAAATGCAGATGTGCCTCAAGTGGAAGGTGGCAGCTGTCAGGCATGTTAAACAACAGTCGGGAAAAGGGGATGTTGGCAGGAACCAAGGAAGAAACTGTCTTGATCAGTAGGAAATGTAACTAAATATTTACAAAGATGTTTTTCAGGATTTTCCTAGATGTTCTGTGGTGTCTGAAGGACTCCAGCACAAAGTGGCTAGCTTTTGCATGCACACAGCCTTAAGGCTGTTACTGCTGGTGTTAGCTGTGCTGCTTCCATCACCTGAGGCTGCACTGTTCTAATTAAAAATTTGAAATACAGATATTTCTTGACCTGGTAAAAAGACTCAGAAGATCCAAACAGCTTGAAAAAAAGAATAGGAGAACATACCAAGAAAACATAAAGCACAAATTATCCTTGGGAATAGTCCGTGGTCATCTCAAATACTTCAAGTTTCTGCAGAGAAGTTTGGGAAGTTCATGCATGAGATGATAGGAAATCACTAGGATTTACTGCCTGGTAGTGTCCTGCACCCAAGCACATCAGGGCACGTTTCAGATTGGTGAGTAATCACTCACTGGGTCTGAGATCAGGCAAATGTACATTCTGGCATGGGAGGACTCAAGGAGCTGTGTGCGGGCAGCTTTCCTGCGAGCGCTGGCTGGAGGGGAGACATGTGCCTGGACAGCCAGCCCTGCTGAAGAACGGAGGGGAAATGGCCCTCCTCGGGCACCCTGGTGAGGATGGATGGAGCTCCTCGGAAGCTGACCCAGAACAAGCCTCCTGCCTGGGACTGCTGCAGCTGGGAAAGCTCGTTTCCTAGTGACTTGGCTTATTACCTGGGTGTGAGCTGTTGTTTCCATCCTGTTCACAGAATCCTTTACTGTAATTTGAAGCAAAGCTTTGCAAATAGCCTGCTTCTGCCTGGCCGCTTGGAAGAATATGATCGACATCAAAGCCAGCTGGTGAAGTGTGGGGCCACAGTCTGCTCCTGCCCAAACCTTATAATTCCGCTGGAGTTTGAGAGTGTACATTCCCCATTTCGCACAAAGGTACAGGCATACCTTTGTGTAATAGCCATAGTCCTGTATCTATTAATAACTGAAAAATGTAATGAGGATTGGGAGCGACTGCCATGTGATCGAGAAAGTAAAAGCAGAGAAGTAATCCATGACATTGAGTCTAAAGTATAACGTCCTGTACTGCACAGGGAGAAAATAGCAAAAATCCATATATACCCATATGAAAACTTGCTTTCTTTAAGTGAATTCAGGAATCTGCTGCAGGGTGCCTGACTTACTAAAAAGAAAGTGGAGCAAGCCCTTCCTTCTCTGGATTCGAGTCCTGTCTTTCCGGATGGCTTGCTTGTGGTCTGATTGGGTTCTGCCACACGGTGGTGGTGGTGCTTTTTTCCTAAGCCTGAAAAGTTCCTGAGACGAGCTGGAGCAATGAATACTGCTTCGTCTGTTCAATTCAACTTAATGATAACGTGTTGATTTTAATAAATGTTCATGCAATTTTCGTGTTGCTTTTGCAGCCAGGGTGTAATACTGCGATGACATCAATATACAACAGATGTGTTGTACAGTAGCAGGGCTTCCCAGTCTTTTGCATCTAAGATTTTCTCTGCATTTGGTTGTCTGTTGCTACTTTGTCCCCACAGAGAAAGAGATGAGCCCTTTTTTTCAAAGACAGCTTGTGAACACTTTGAGTCATTAGGTATATTTTTATAAGATTAAAGTTTTTGGATGTAAAAAGAGGGTTTAGACATCATGTTATGAGGAATGTATTAGTTCAAGTTCATGCTGGCATAGGCTGAAATCTGCAAAGATATCTTTCTTGGCAGCCTGGTAACCATCTTGCTCAGGGAGAATGATTCGTGCAGTGATGCTCAGTAGCAGACAGAGGTAGGAGTAGCTGCTGTGTGTGGTCCCTCAGCTCCTGTAGTAGGCTGATATGGTCCAGATCTCCTTGGCCAAATGTCTTGCAGGCCCTGTACGGATATGGAAGCCTTCCTGAAAGTCTGGGAAGTAGCCAGCGAAGACTATGAGAAGAAGAGGTAATTGAAAAGTCCTTGAAATCCAGCAGTCCTTAGCTGTCTGCGTTTACAGGCTGGGATTTAGAGCAGGAGCTCAAGTAAGAATTCAAGTTTTAAAAAAGCCTTTCTTCTAGTCAATGGAAAAAACTGTAAAAGTGACATGGCATATGCTGCTCCATCCCTTGTTAGCCTTGCTCTGAAAGCTTCTTGTGGGCTGTAGCTTAGTGGGTTTTTCATGAACACTGTAAAACTGTTGACCTTGAAATAGTCCTCTGTTTTTGTCCCAGTTGGAAACAGAGTACCTCCTTGGACAAAAGGAGAAGGCAACAGAAGCAGCAGCCACAGTGAAAAGCCCTTGCATCACTCCTGTCCCCTCCCCAGTTATGGAGCCTTCTGGCTAAAGAGTGGCCGGGTGGGTCGAGACCATGGGAGGGAGTCCCAGAGCATCTGTGAGAGAAGCTGCCCGGGCTGGCAGCGCTGGTAGAATACAAAGAGTTTCTATTCTGTAGCAGCCAGCTCTGGCCGTCTCCTTCCTCTGTGATTTTGGTGTCCCTGTTGCTGTATTTCTTCCTGATCCATAGGTGGTGTGTATGCAGAAAGTTTCGAGAAGGTAGACCTTATTAATGCAAGTATTTTTCTTGGAGGGCTAATGCAGGAAAAAATGAACACTCCTAAATAGAAAGGAAACCACTTGAAAATTATCATGATTTGATTAGAAAGAACAGACTCTAAGAAAAAAACCTAGAGGGAAGACAGAAAGAACAAATTGGCCATGTGAAGCGAGGACAGGATTAATACACTGAGGAAGCAAGAGGCTTGATAAACATTCACACAATTAACATAGCAGTACCCCCCTTCTGACAAGAGAGGGTTGCTGTTGAGGTTTTTGCCATCTCCTCTCCCTTGCCCCATCGCCCCAAGGAAGTCATTCACTTGCACTTTAATGGCATTGCCTAATGATTCTGATCTTCATAGCAATATGTGCTAGTTCTTGTAAAGCTAAAATAAAGCATTGCAGTTGATAATACTGCTTGCCATGTGTACTCTGTTTTGTTAATATGTAAGTTCGTTTCAATATACCTTCAAAACAAGAAGGCGTTTTTGTAACTGTTCACTGTTTGGGGTCAGGGACAGCATTATCCTCCCTGGGCAGGCTCTAGCACTGACAGCACTTTTCTGTGAGCATTCTGTCAATGCAGCTCTCGCGTACTTGCCACAGACTCACAGCAATGCTATAATTTACTATGAGTAGGGTTTGAATTAGTTGCATGGAATTGAAGTTTTTCAAATTTTTGTACTTAATTTGCTTGTAAGCTATGGACAAAAATGTCAGTCTCTCTAATTTTTTTTCTAGGTCACTGTACACTATTATCAGCTGATGTCCTTTATAGCAGATTACAACTATTCAGTTTCTAGCCAACAATTTTTAAAAATAAATATTCACTGACTCAAAAAGAGGAGATGCTATTCTAAAATTGCTAGACCTTGTTGTTAAAAATGACCTTCATGCAATAGTAGGTTATTTTGCTTAAATAGAATGCTAACTACAAGTTCTCTGTTTCGGCAGAGCAGAGTTGGACAGACTGAAAGAGTTGCTCGACCGTTAACTGAACTGATGAGCTTGAGAACATGAAGATATTCTAGGACTGCTCCAGGTTTAGTGCCAGCTGTTGGGGCAGCCGAGAAGAGGAGGTGAAGGACTTGGCCCTGTCTGTGTGAATAATCGGGTTAGGAACAATCTTGTGAATAACCAGAGAGAGCCTAGGAAGGATGGAAGGAGAAGGGTAGATCTGCAAAGGGACCAACGTGATGGAACTGGGGACTGCTCTAGATGACAGCAGGGAACTTGCAGTAATCTCATGTTTCGTGTTGGACCCCATTGGTTAGTGTATCCTAACAAATGAGAACCTCTGTGTCCATCTCTGAAGTCTGGCTCCTCTCACCTTAGGCATATGCCTTAAGTGCCTCTTTCCTTCAAAATTCTGTTGTGCCAGTCTCTTTGTCCAGCCAGTCTGAGATATTCATGCCGTGTCTTCTCTTCAGCTTCTCTTTCTGGCCTGGTGAATATTTATGAGCAGTAAACCAGTCCAACAGGAATGACTTACAGACAACCTGTCCAGGATAGTTAGTAGCACAGAGATTATGGTAGATGGAGGTCGTGTCCTTGGTCCACCTAGGAGCTCTCATCTATCATCTCATACAAGCGCCTGAACTCCAGGTTAAATGGTGCTTTAGGAAAGTGAGGTTTTTGCCTCTGGGCTTGTATTTAAAAATTATAGGCAATCTCTTTTCTACCTGAAGTAGAATGGCAACAGTAATGAAATACCAGCTGTTTTCTGATGAGACCTCTTTCTGAAAAAGACCCAGTCTTCATTGTTGAGCAATCTAAATAACAGGAAGTATGACCAGCCCCATCCATAATTAGCTTGGTATCCATTTTTTTCAGCCAATTTTTTTTCCTCCAATAGCGCTTTTCCAACAAGTCTAATTTTAGACTAGATATATGTATGCAGATTCAGGAATGCCAGAAGTGGTGTAGTAATATGCTGAAAATTTATTTGATTTAAACTTGAATGATGCTGATGGAAACGTGCCAGACTACCCACATTTATATAGTCAAAGAGCAATCTGAAGGAGTCATGCTTTTGCGTTGCCAGTTAGGTATATTTTCAGCTTCGTGTGTGCAGAACAAATGTCTGCTTACCTGAGTGTTTGTCATAGATGTCCGTACGCTAGTCACCGCACTGAGCGCTGCTTTTCACCCAAAAGGGTCTATTTCTCCTTTTGTGCAATAATTTCTGTCATTCATGTTAACATTATTGTTTGCAGGGCATTAACATTGCTGTTAATGGGGGTTGTGCATAGGAGCTGACAGAAATGCTCCTTAAATCTGTGATCTGAATTCAGGCTGGGTAGAAGCTGCACAGTGTTAAACACTTTCCTACTCGAGATCAGACAAAGCCATGCAGTATTCACATTAATCCTGCACTTTCAGAGCACGTGCAAGGTTTTAGCTTCACAGTTACTCTTGATTTCAGTGCAAGTTAAACACTCGGTAACACTTTGAACATTTCTTTTTAGAAGTGCCAGATTTGGGCGGTTCAGCTTCTGAAGCCTTTAGATCATGACTCTTCTGTTCTCATATAGATGAAATTTTAAGCAAATAGGAAACTAATATTCTGGGGAGGCTTCTCCCACAGGAGAGTGACAGTTCCTCAGGACGTGTTTACCTACAATCCTGTAAACACAGGAGAAATGACTACAGTTTAACTAAGGATAGAAATCGCTGGTTTGGCTGATAAAAAGCTTTTCTTCTGTTTGGGCCGTAACTCTCATGGAAAATCAAACTCTTCCCTCAGCAGACAAGCATTTTAAAAGTAGTTTACTGTGTTTTAAAATATAGATAATGGTGTCATTTTTTTAACAACTGTAGAGAATAAACAGATGTATTATGAAATGGCCATGGCCATGTTTAGCTCTGGCTTTACTGAATTTAGGTGTTTTTCAAACATAACTATTGTCATTTTTGAAGGAAAGCGTGCAGGAGCCACATGCAGGAGAAGGTGGTCTCCAGGGCTCCCAGCAGCGGGACCGCAGCTCTCGCAGGGGGCTGGGGAGCGTTGGTCAGCAGCAGCTGGGCTGCGTTGCAGTTCGTTGTGTCTTCCAGGACGAGCGAGACTGTGCCGTTTGTGCGGCTCCGTGTAAACCTGGCTGCAGTAAATGAGCGTGCGTTTGCGTGCGGAGCACCTGTGGTAAGAAATGCAGGCCTTTGGCTCTCTCTAAGAGCCAGAGTCTGAGGGTTCGGCAGCACTGCATTCCTATCCGAGAGTGTTTTTATCTGTGTATTTGTGCTGTTGTATCACAGCACAAAAAGGGGAGTATTATGAAAGCAGGCAACCTGGAGTACGTCCTGCTGTCACCGGGGTCGGCAGCGTCTGTAGGACAGTGTCCTGCCACCTCCAGATGGAGAGACGGACCCTCTTCCTGCTCCGGTCTGTGAGGAGCTGCCCGGTGACCTGGGGAGTGGGGCAGGAACGGACATGCAATAGTTGATTTTTCCTAAAGGCTTTGTTTAGATTCTATCCCTCACTGGCAGTAGAGATGAGTTCAGAGTGTATAGCTCAAACCTGGATTTTGAACACTAGAAATCTGAGATCCTGAGTGGATCCAGGCTTTACTGCTGCATATTTGAAAAAGTGCATAGAGACAAAATTGGGTCTAAACCCAAATACAGAAATGGAATTGTGCAGATTTTCAGAAATGCCTCATTTCAAATCTGGCATTTGGCTCAAATCCATCGCTCTTTTTTGTTTTGTTTTTTTAAGGTTTACTGGAAGTTTCTAATGCCATATTAATGATGATAAATGGATTTAATATAATTTGGTTTCTTGTATAAGGACTCCTTGAGAGTTCTGGCAGAGACCATGAAGCAAGTGGTCACAAAGACCAAACGATCTCCCAGCTCTCAAAACTGCCCCTTTATGTGTGCTGCTTCCCTGCTCTTTTATGGGCAGAGTGAATAAAAATATGTCAATCCCTTCCAGACTATCTGTCTGACACCTGCAGACAGAGTTCAGTTTCTCCATATGTGCTCTGATTAAAATCAGGAAAGTATTTTGACAATACTTTAGAGCTTGCTATGTTTAAAGTGCCAAGAAAACTTTCGAGGAGCAGTGGATCCTTGAAAGAGTATGTGGGTACAGATTAGATTCAGTGTGGATTTAGACTGGTGTTTAATTTGGGGCTAAGACTCAGCCACAGCTTCGGTGATGTAACACTGAATGCTCTGCTCTTCTAAAATGGCAAAGAATTTACGCAATTTAACGAAATTCATTACATGATTTCTGATGTCTTAAGGAATATAATTTGCTGGTTACACAAGATTTCTGTGAAAATTAATTAAAAGCAATCTGAAACCAGTTGTTCCTTCTGATTCTGATAGGCACCAGTCCAACCAGCTCCGAGAGCAGGCTGAACTATGTAGTCCCAAACGCAGCCGAGACAAACTGAAGCATTCACACGTCAGGAAAACGCTCCTGGGTTTGTGAGGGGAAGGTGCTTTGGGAACTCGCTGTCCCCGTGCCATCAGCGCACGGTAAGGCTCGTCTGGCGGCAGATACTTACTGTGGCATCTGAAAGGGCTTGTTGCTGTGCTGAGTTTTGGTACTACTTTGGTCTCGTCCCATTTGCAGAATGCAGTTGCCTTTTGTTTGTGTTTAGGGGTAATTAGTACAATTTGTTATCCATCACACAGTCACAGGATGTTGAGCAAATGTACATGGGGTCCTTCAGCAATACCCTGTAATGCAGAGCAAGGGATGCAGAGAAGGTCTGTGTCACAAACTTCTATGGGCAGATAAAATATTTTTCAAAGGTATCATATGCATCCTGCATAGTTACAGTAGAGTGAATCATGCAGCACAAACTATGCTTAAAAAAAGGCACTCTGCAAAACTGCTTCATTATATAATAATGCTCTGTGATTCCTAGGGCTCTGTCCTACAAGATATTGAACAATGCTAACCTGAGAAATACAAAAAGTCAATTTATAACCAGCTACCTGTATTTGCTGACAACAGTTTTGAATAACAGTGCTTAAACAGTATTTTCTTGACAATTCTAAAACCAAGGGGTGATTATTTAGGGAATTAGCCTTGCCATAAAAATACAAATTAAAAGAAAGATTTCATTAGAATTTGTGATCTCTCAATAGATTTTTATTCTTTCTTAACTGAAATTTTCCCTTAAGTTTTAAGGGCTCACCTCTGTGTGAATTGTAGTTGTGGTAATTATATACTACCTGTCATACAGATACATTACCTACTGGTATTAAAGCTTTCAGAAATTATAATGGACAAGGACAGATGTTACCAGGTTTAAAAATAAAATTAAAACAACAGAAACAGCATATCAGCTCATCAGAATTCATCAGCAATCGGGGCTTAATTCCATGGTACTGTACTGTTATCTGTCAACCATTCATGCAATTAAGAGAAAATATCTCCCAACGTTTCCATGGTGCTAAAGCACTCCAGGAGAACAGCCAGCCCACACAAGACCCAGGAGCGATAAAATATTAATTCAGCACAAGCACATGTTCGATAATCTCAACATTTAATACAGGCTATAGTAATTCAGTCCTAGCAAATTATTCAGTTAAACAGAGCAGAGCCAGATAGTATACTACTTGGCAATGACTTTATTTGCAAAAAAAAGCCTGTTTATTGTGAGATTAGGACTGTAGATATGAGAGTGGTCCTTTTGTGTTCGCAACGCAGGTATGGTGGGTGATGACTGCAGGCCCAGGCTGAACAGTTCCAGCCAAGGTGGCCCTGCAAAGCTCGGTTTTCAACACGTGTATCTGTTTGTCAGATGAAGCCAGAAAGAAAAGAGGGTTTGAAATGCTGCATNGAGCAGAGAGTAATTAATCTGCTGCGTGGCTTGGAGATGAAAATGAAACTGGTCTCAATGTCTGTTGCAAGGAATTGTGTGTCACAGAGTGGATTTTGGGGGGAGACATGCCTCTTCCGTTGGCACCAGTGCTCATCCTGTACAGCACAGCCCTCTCCAGCTGTGTCCACCTCTAGTGTTGGCTGAACCTGTGCTGAAAACTAGCAAAAACATTTCCTGGCACTAGAAATGCCCTGCAGACCTCTTGAAGTGCACTGAGGGAAGTGAGGTTTGGTCGTAGCATCTTGTGAGTATGGGTTTGACTCTCATGACTCATGTCACTCATGAGCCCCTGCGGAGCAGAGTCTGGAGCCAGGGGCATGGGGAGGGCTCCAGCCAGGCTTCTGCCTCTTCTCCATTACTGGTTCCCTGCTTGTCTTTGCCATTCGCTTTCTGCAGTTTGGATTAGCTGCAGTTAGTTACACCAGGGTTGCCATCTTCTCACTTAAAAAGAAATCCTGTCCTGACATAAACTTTTCAGAAGAAGACTTTCCCTAAAAAGTTTCAGGTGGGATGCAGCATCCTCCGGACTCCAGCCCAAGGCACTGCCGGGTCTCTGCTGCTGCGCTTGTTGACAGCACAGGGCTGCTTCAGGGGAGCTCAGCTGCTTCAGGAGGAATCCGAAGTATCTGCCCTCCAGACATTTTCTAAGACCTGCGGATGAAAGGGTCGTTGCAGCCCCTCGGTTTTCCTTTCATCTGTTCCTTGTGGTTCTTCTTTTTGTTCATGTTGTTGCTGGAAAGGGAGAGCAAGCTGGAAGCTGTTAAGGGAAAGTCGCCCAATCAGTTTTTAGAATATGATGATACAATTAGCTGAATAACTTTACTCATGATCAGTTGCCTTGTACTAAAATGGACAGGTTCACAGCTTGTCTGGAATTACCGTCAGTCCAGGGTTGTTTCGTGATACATTTCCAGCATGAGCAAAGGGCTGTGAGAATTGAAGTTTATAATGTCAAATCGTAGTAAAATTGAGAATGATATTCTCTTGCTTATTTAATTTCTAAATACTTAGAAAGTAGGGTTCTGTCAGCTCCCTTAATGAGCTAGACCATGTAATGAATTAGGTACTGGTAACTGGAAAAAGACTTTAGGGGGTATTTATTTTAAACTTCTTAGGTGTGGGGCCTACAAAAACCTGAGAAAATCTGTGAAGATAAAGTTTCAGAAGAAAGGAAGTGAAAACTCTGTGGTTAAAAGGAAGAGGTTGAGAGGGAAATATTGTGAATTTCTGTTTTTCTTCCTAAATTTGACACTTCAGTGGCTAATTAACATTTCAGAAAAAGGAAGGCTTTGCTGAAAATCCACCATCCCTCCTTAAGGCTTGGCTTAAAAATATGTCCTTGGGATCTTCAAGAACTGTGTTTAAAAAAGAAAACAAAAAAAACCCCCTAAACCAGGCTAATATTGGCATTCCTAATATTTTAAGGATGAAACAAAGAACAAATCCAGCAAAGCTGGACTAGACAGTCTTTCAAGCCCACATAAAGAAACAAATTCAGAATTCAGGCAAAAGAAGAGTGTGCTTAAAATGCTTGGCAGCTCATCTCTAATAATTCCAGTACTCTTCCCTTATTCTTCTGAATAGTGCATCCTGGGTATTTGGTCCCTTCAAATATTTTTAGAATTACTCCCCTTTGCTGTTCAGCCAAGTTAATATACATAATGATGGCAGCTAAATGAGTTAATTTTTTTAATACACCAACTCCATCCATCTCTTAAATAATTTCAGTTTATTCGCTCTGAAGCCCACAGTTTGTTCCCCTGGCAGTGAGCTGGTGGAGCAGAGCACAGTGTGCAGTAACCAGGAGGTGGGTAACCAGGAGGTGGGTGAGTGCAGGTCTAGAGGCAGAAGAGGGAATTAAACAGATTGAGCCTAGAGCAGGATTTGGGGCTTGGGTCTGGAAATGTCTCAGGACAACCTCCCATTTCAAAGACTGAATTGGAAAAAAGAAACCTGCTTTCTGGTGGTTGGATCCAACATAACATAGGCTGATAGGACAGATCAGTGGATGGACAAACCCATCTGGAACGAGAACTATAACACATTCAAAATCTGAATTCTGGTTTTTAACAACCCCAGTTCCCACTCTGTCCAACACGGATCAATAATTGTGCTTCTCCAGCGATCCCCCGTGGCTTTAGTCGTCACAGAGTGAACAGTTTTGGCCTGGCGCTGGCTGTCCAGTATGGGCTGTTGCACTGCTGATTTCTGCCAGCTGCATTTGATAGTTACAACCCATACCAGTATATTGGAGAAGGAAGTACATAGAATCAGGCAAATGCTTTTCAGTAGAAAAATCAGCTAATCAGCTACTCTTGTTGTCCAGATTACCTTTTGCTTGATTTAGTCGTGAGCAAAATCTTGCCTTTGTTTATATCCCTCTAATATGACACAGAAATAGAAGTAATTAATAATATGAATAAATAAAGGAATCGTCTTGAGCAAGATTAACCAATACAATGTTCCCATTTTCCCTGCTCTAGTGAGAATACTTATTGTTAGGATGGGAAATGTAATCCTACAAATAGTTATTTTTCCCATCATGTGTTACTGCTAAAACAAAACAGATCTCAAATGAAAAAGGCCTCAGAAGACAAATATGATATTCATTGACATACTCTGGTGTGAGACTGACAGTACTGCTGAAAAATTGCAGCTTTCAGCTTATTTATGTGAAACTTTTCAGAAACCATTTATCACCAGTTATCTGCGGAATATTTTTTTCTTGTGCTGCTAATAAGATATTTCACCCTTAAGACCTTTTAAGCCTTCACTCATATGTTAATATGGCAGCTGGTTGTAAACTTCTAACATGACACTGAATTAATTTTGCTTGCGACAGCACAGAGATCCATGGTGGTGTTCTGGATTTCCATCTTCTGGACCCTCTTTCCTCTGCAGCATTTTGAAGTTTGTGCCCTTGCTTCATCCTCCCCAGGGAAAAAAAAGGGCTACGAGGATGGTGAGGGGACTGGAGCATCTCCCCTACGAGGAGAGGTTGAGGGAACTGGGCTTGTTCAGCCTGAAGAAGAGAAGGCTGCGAGGGGACCTTATAAATGCCTCTAAATATCTGAAGGGTGGGTGTCAGGAGGATGGGGCCAAGCTCTTTTCAGTGGTGCCCAGTGACAGGACAAGGGGCAATGGGCACAAACTGGAGCAGAGGAAGTTCCAGCTGAACATGAGGAAGAACTTCTT
>Ga0065711_1005926_pt1 | contig 18805 bp, 6 predicted proteins | sample Hoacrofraction12_FD_59098 | JGI IMG/M metagenome (GOLD analysis project Ga0065711, IMG submission 59098) | Hoatzin crop microbial communities from Cojedes, Venezuela - Epithelial fraction 12 v2 (version 2) | ecosystem: Host-associated > Birds > Digestive system > Esophagus > Crop | place... | reverse complement strand
TCCCCTGACTGCCATGACTTTTCAAATATCATGGAGAGTGGCTTGGCAACTACATCAGCCAGTTCCCTCAGGACTCTGGGATGCATCTCATCATGTTGATCCTTTCCATCTTGCCGGTTCCACTACTTTGACTGCGCTATGACAGCTCTTCTTGCTGACTTTTTACTTTTTTCTTCCCAAAATATGACAGTGAAATACCTCTGATAATAGTCTTTATTGCTGACTTCTTTTCCTTGTTTAGGTACCACTGTCACCTCTGCTGGGGATTTGCTCTCCCACCATACATCTGTCTTTTAAGACTTACATTTAGTGGGAAGATCAGCATGCTAGCCTCGGGGCTAGTCCACAGTTCACTGCTGTACGTGTTTAAGACACTTTGAGACAGAGACATTTATGCTGATGATTATTCTTACTTGGGCTCCCCATATTAGTCATACTGATCATAAGCAAAGCCTGTTTTACTCCTGAATCCATCATACTAACTGTTAATTGATAAAAGTAATTGCAGTACCAATCTTCAAATGCTATCCCCTCAGGAGAATCAATATTCAAAATGTGCTGGGATGTCAGCAAGCATCACAGCTCTTTATCCATTCAATGGTCATGCAGTTTGGGTGTCACATTAATACAATGAGTCTTAATATATTTGAGGAAAATGACCATGGTTAACAAAGATCACAGTTTCTTGGCAAGAAACATTCAATATTGAACTGCTGTATTCAAATGATATCTAGGGGCCAGACCCTCAACTAGTGAAGAGAACAGTGAGTTTCTACAAAAGAGATCTCCATGACATAGAAAGAGGATATTCTTTTTTCTGTATCAGGTAGCTTGGGCTTCATTCTGGGAAGATCTGAAAGATACCAATTAAAATACTTCACTGCATCACTTTGGCTCCCTGCCCTCCTCAAGGAACTCCCAAAAGCTAATGTCACTGCTTTTCTCTCAAGATTTTCAGGAATTTAAAATATCATTGGGAGTTTGTTCCATGTAAGCAAGACCATTGATGTTCCGTAGTCCCTACAGCCCATATGCTCAATTTGTGGTGAAGGTACTGGCCTCGTATTGCAACTGTAGTTGCAATTCCTCCCACTATTTTGGCTCTTTTTTAATCTGACGGCAGAGCATATAGTTAGTACTCTCCATATATATTCTTAGCATCTCTTTTTCCTGACACCTAAACTTTGTTCCTGCCTTGTAGCTCACAGGAGAGAAGTAAATACACGGCCAAGCACTTGAGGGCTGTAACAGCTCTGTGACAATCTGAATTCCGAAAGTCATAAGCCAGATGACCTCTCTGGTGTTCCTGCTCTGTGGGCTAGTGTGTTTTGATGATGGACAAAGACTAAACCCACCATCTGTACGAGTTCCCTTAAGCACATGAAACATCCTTCCTCTCATCTGTGTCAAACAGCCTTTGTGTTTCATCTACTCCACGGTGCAGATTAGGGTGGAAAAAAAAAAAGGTTAAATGACTAAAGGAAGGCTGTGGGACATATTCATAAAAAGCATGTGACGGTTTCATCCATCTGACTTAATGAAAGCAGGAGGTATAGTTAGTTGCTTGTAACTATAAAGCACATACGTATCTGCTAGTAAATAATACTGAATATAGGGCTACAATTGCTGTCCTGGGCAAGAGTCACCTTGTTGCCCTCAAAGAAGAGGGAAGAGGAGGAACTCCTGGGAAAGCAAGCTCTTGGAAGGCCTTTCATTCTGTACCGGTACTATGAACCTTCCCCTCTTCTCTCCCTTATGCTCTGCTTCTTGGACGTAAGCAGTTACAGCAGGTCTGTGAGAAGTTAATGCTGCTTCTGAAAAAAAAAAAATCAAATCCCACTGGATTTCTCATTTGAAAGCTGGATAGTCAGCACGGTTTGACTGAGAGTGTATTTGTATTACTGTCAGACCTCTTTAGGAAGTAAAAAGAGCTTTTGGGAATCTTAAAGAGACCAGGAATCTGCAGAGTAGAGAAAACAAAACTCTTTTGGGTTCCCTAACCTTCTACAGAGAAGCTGGAGAAACACACTGAACTTAGTTCTGCAGCACTTTCTGTCCTGCGTTATCAGTCAAATTTCAGAGTGCAAGATGGGCAACAGGAGAAGGTACGCAGACTATGGTCCAGCTTATTTAAGAGCACTGTTCCATTCCCTGTGCACCTGGTGTTCTTCTTGAAGGAGAGCAGCGCAGTCAGGTTGTTGTCCTGTGCAGAATGCATTCGCTTTTTTGCTACAGATACTGCATGGCATGAAATGACACCCTCCAGGCCTCTTGAAAGTTATCTGCAAAGCTGCTCAAGACATTTGCAGAAAATTTGCACTATACAAACAACCTTTGCTGAATTCTGTGTTCTCTGGAATAGATAGTACATTCTTTCCAGTCCCTGTGAAATTGTTTTTGAAGTTCTAGACAAAACATCAGTGAAGCAAACAGCAGTTACAGTATGTCAGTTTTTCCCCCACAGATGAGCTTTAAATGTCTGCCCAGCAATCTTAAACCCATGAGTTATGAGTATGATAAAACCTTTCTCTTATTAAGAGCCCAAATCCATTCCTGGAGTAACTGCAATAGTATTGAACTAGGGATGAATTCTCAGTATGCTTTCATGTATTCCTGACCCACAGTCTGCAATTCTGCTTTTCTGTTTCTTGACAGCTTAGTGCAAGAAACCCTCTGTATGCTTGGAGATATCACATAAGCATATATTATTCTTTTCTCTCTTGGTATTTCAAGCGTTATCATCACAGCCTAAAAGCAGGCTGTTTGCCCAAAAAAAGGATAAAGTAGCTCATAATGAATAAACAGCATGAGCAAAAGATTTTCTAAACATGTCACAAAATGACAGGAAAATAAGTGGGTCGGAAGAGTCTGCAGTAATCTGTCACAGTGACTCAGCCCCGATACGTGATTCTGTGGTCCAATTACCAGAAGAAGAATACTCTGAGTGCTGTCGTTCCCATAGGATCCACAAGTAAGGTGACAGCATGAGTCACCTCTGCGGTGCACCATCTGGACTCAGAGGGAGCAGGGCAAGGAAACAGAGAAGAGTCCTCTCATTCAGCTGTGCCCTGGCAGGTCTCTGAGGCTGTGGAAGATAATGGCAGGCAGGACTTAAAAAAGAAACACAGACAAAATGTTTTGTACTGTTTCACTAGAAATTATTCCATAACAGCTAAATGTTTCTGTCTTCAGCTGAGGAAGAAAACCAAATTCCCTAGTGTAAGACCTAGGTACTATCTAGAGCCATGAATGGAAAAAAAGCAAAAACGATAGTAAAAGGCAGTAGGAAAATCACTAAAGGCTCACCTGAATGCTCAGCCAAAGAAAAAGATGGCCAACAAGTCTGTTGAATGCTTAAGATTTGAGAGTAAGAGCTATTAATAACAGCTACATAAGCATCAGATATCTTTCTCTTTGATTTCTGGATAAGCAGAGCAGCTCAGTGTGTCTAGAGAGCTGCTGCCTTTGCTGAATGACTTTTAAAGCTAGAAATAGATCTGTGCTCCCTCTAGCGCATCTGTAAGAGGAGGTGTGAGATTCTTTTGTTTTCTGTTATTGCATTAAAGTGCTTCAAGTTAAAAAATTAATGTAGAGTGGTTTTGCTGGTTTCCTTCCCTGTCTTCCAAGAAGGTTTGCAGGCACTTGGGTTATTTTTAGTTCTGTTTTAAGATATTGCTGTCCCAGAAGTAAAATGCTTGTAACTGTTAGAGTTTCTGAAGAATTTGATAGTGCCAGTCTAGGAGATGGCCTAAGAATCAGATGTCATGCTAAATGACAAGTTGACATGATTACATCTGTCTGGAGAAGGTCGCAATATAGGGATAAGAAGATCATCTCCTTGGTGGTGTCACCAGTGAACATGCTGAACACCAGCCAAGAGCAACCAGCAGTGATGGAGAAATTTGGATTATTGAACTAAAGAGCTGTGTAGAAATAAAAGAGAATTGCTACAGAGATGGTAATGTGTTGTCAAGCTGCAGATTTGTTAAAGGACTGAGGTGGGGAGGAGGGACATCAGTGGAGGCTGCCTTTGGGGACTGCAGGTGTTTAAGGCCTTGCTAAAGCTGTGGGGAATCTGGAATGGTGAAAGTATTCCGGTAATAGAAGAAAACAAGAAGATTACGTGTATCCCTCTTTGACATTTGACTCCATTTTGTCCCTGTCAACTCATCTTATTTTCTTAAAGCTTCTAATTATAAATCTGTGAAATCACAGGCCACATTTAATGAATATACACAGTGTCTGAGTCATTATGATCTGTGTTTATCACCTTGTTATTTAGCTCAGCACCTGGTGCTGCTCAGGCTGGCAGACACAGAGCTGGCAATTAAGATAACAGATTGCTGACCAGCCTGCTTGGCAGGTCAGGTTAAAAATCAAAAGTTCTATGATTAACTTTAACCATTAAAATAAGTGTGTGTATCCTGTCTTGTAAAATGTGCTCTCTGATAGAGGAACAGTGGATAGAAGCACTGGAATGCAAGTTGCAAAGTAATGTTGTAATTCAGCTGTCATTTCAGACAAGTGAAGGTGGCAGGACTTGAAAATCTCAGTCCCTGGAGGTCGTATTTAAGGCATATTTCACAGAAAGTCAGAACAGTGTCTAAAGAAGCTATCTGTATTTCATTCTCACTGGCACTGTTAAATTCTCTTGGGCTTCGCTATCTCCTCTGCCAGTTATGAAGCTTTAATGTCAACCTGAATGGTAACAACAGGAGTTTTCCTGGAAATGCCTCACTGTGGAGAGGAATATTCCTCTACATGGCAAAAATTGACTAAGTTAATTTGTCTAAAAACATGCAATAGAGGAGTTAGATTCAAATTCAGAAAGTATCTAACCCCATTGCAGTAGCATACAGAAGACTCCATGTAAAAGCATAGGGCCAATTTATGTGCATGGTTCATTTAAACTGGTCTGATAGGTTTTATTTTTTGTTATTAGGCATCAGAAGTAGGAAACTAGGTTTGGCTATGTATCATCTCTAGCAGAATCAATGATAGATTTCCTTCTTAATTTGCCTCCATATTTCACCTTTTCTTATGTTTAAAACCAGAATAGCAACTATTTGGTATCAAAGCTGAAAAGAATACGAAGTTGAAAAAAATATAAAGGTACCTGGTATAAAATGAAACACTGACAGTCAGTCCATTTCAGGACTTTTCAATTCACTGTTGAATCATCACTGATCTATACTCTCCTATTTATAGCAGAAGGCAAATAAGACAGACCACTGAAATAGCACAGCTCAAGAGTTAACACCTTACTACAGAGCATCCTTGCCTACAGGAAGATCAACTGCGCAAAAGGGTGGGCCACAGTAACTGCGAGTACTATATGGGCATGATGTATTATCTTGGATACATGGTCTCAAGGGAGACAATCCATTCTACCATCCACTCGTGCAAACCAGACCACAGGCAGATAAGAACTGGGAAATCAAAAACAGTTTGGGATTAAACACATTTGGAAATACAGTGCTAAATTACTGACCTAAAAATGACTAAGTCAAAAGATTAAAGATACCCAGAGCTGCTCCCTCTTCCATTAACAGCAATTTGTGATAACCACTACTTATATTCAATGTAGAAAATGCTATTTAAAGAAAATTTTCTATTAAATAGTTATTTTCCTAGCTGTCCTACAGAGATAATAATGAAAATTCCTCATTTTACACTTTTTTCTTCTGTAAGACACAAACATCTCAACTAACAGGTACTAAGTCTACAATTCATTAAATACTTTGCTAATGATATGTCATTATACACCACTAAAAAAAGTGCTTTTCCTTTCTGAGCATTTTTACTGCCACACAGTTGAAAGTATAATGTTGTATTTTCCTCTGGGGTTGATTGTCTGCTGTCAAACAGGGCAAAGAAGATGGCTCTGCAGAGAGATCAAACTGAATGATGGCATTTTTCTTTCCTCTTTGAGAGCTGATTTGTATTTATACTTTCAGCTTAGAAGTGCACAGTTCGGAACTTTGCAATTCTGTCCTGAACACATGTTCCTGAGGCTTGCAGGCTTCCATCTGAAGAGTTGTGAGACCCTCACCAGGGCTGGACCTTCCAGGAGTTCCCACTTCTACAGTGGGCACGCGGACATCCTTGAGCTCTCAGATCCGTGGCAGCCCTCTAGAAATGCTGTCGCTAATCTCAGAAGCCTCAAGCTTCGAGTATCTTACAACCTTCATTACAGAAACCAGGTTGTGCCATTTCCCAGTTTATAGGTTCCTGGTTAATGCCCGAAGGACTCTTGGTATTTGCAGGTGAGACACCACTGCAGTGTGCTTGGGATGGGAAAGGTGAATGGGGACATATAGTCAGAGCCACAAATTAATCCTGTCTTGCAGAAGAGTGTGAGCGACTCCAGGCAATATCAGTGGGACAGCCATAGTATCTCTCATAAAGTTGGGCTTGGTATTTTCACTAATGGTACCTTATCTTATGAAGCTGACAACCTGACATGTATATCTGTTGAAAAATATACATAATCACACAACTGCTTCCTTCTCCACAGCATCCCAAAGTGCATCCTATGTTCCTAGCGCAAGATACAACCAGGAAAAAAAGGAAGGAACCCACAGTAAGTTATATTGTATTGTTAAGATTATAAAACTGTGAAGGATAAAAGATGTATTACTCCTTTCCAAGAAAAGACGGATCTTATCAGAAAACACTGATGACAACAACTCTATTCATGAAAAAAAATCTGGTTTTGTTGAGGCTATTTCTTTGCACTATAGTAACAGCTAGGTGACAAACTCAGAGAAAAGTACTAGATGCTGTACATGTAAGTGAACAGTCCTAAAAGAATTCCATGCTTAACCTTAGAGGAGAGAAAACAGATAATATACAGTACAAAGACAAAAAGTAGCAGAGAAAGAATCAAAACTAGCCCAGAAAGCAAAAGACAGAACACCTGCTTATCAAATTAGCCAATGAGTTACCACTGCTATTCACACCTTTGACAGCCTGTTTATCTCTTTACACTCTCCCTCCCTCTCACCCTTACCCAGGGTCATGTTCAGTGTGTGTCACTGTTGCCACACATGGCATTAAGCCACTGAGAAGTCACAGTTGATGGTACGCTAGTGAGTCACTAGAAACAGAGATAAAGTATTTGGTTGAAAAAGTAATTAAAATCTGAAATGAACTTTGTTCACACAAACACAGCAATGACTGCTGCCTTTTCTCACGTCAGAATGGAAACACTCCACATCAGCATGCTCTGTAGTACAGTATTACTTTTCAAGTTTAGCCAGTAATAAGAAACTGTTTGTTTCATGTTCCCACTTTGTGTGAGTCTACTAGATTTACTGCACTCATTCTAAATTAACACATAGGCTTTCTAAGTTGGTTTATTGAAGGTTATCATCACCAAAGGAATGAACCTCTCAGTTCTGTGGTTCTTCTGTACCTTGATGTTGCTTCACTCTGCAGTGGTTGCATAAAGCCAGCAGACATACCTTTCTGTACTTTAAAATATGCTGTGCATACTGCAAAAGGCATAAAGGTGAGAATCCTATCTGACCTCTGTTGATGTGTTACTGTCCTTAGAAGGAATATGGACTATAATTTTTTCTCCATGATGAATTTGCCCTAAATTTGAGATTTGGCCTGAATTTGACCATTATGTCCAACGCTCTATAGAATGACCATTACTGACTATCCCACCACTACTACTACTAGCAACGGGTACATCAGTGTCACAGCAGCAGAAGAGAGATTTATGGGTTTTTTTGCAAAGTGGAAAAAGGATAAAGGTTAAAAAGGCAAGTAAAGAGAAAGTAAGCCTGATAGGAAGCAAGAAGAAAAACCAAAACCAGGGATTAATTATGTACTCTGGACAGCTAATGAAGCTGTAGGACTGCTAGTATGAGTTTCTTACCAGGGCAAAGTCAAATTGCAGCAAGCTTACCTACATAAAAGGTAATTGTTCCCGGGATTACAAGTAAGCAAACATAATAGTATAAAATGGTCTAAAAACGTGAATGGACCTATAGAGAATCTGGATGGTGTAAGACATTATGAGCACTCTGGAGAAGAGGGAACTGTCTAATAAATAGCATGTAGTGACAGTGTACAATGACCAATTTTAATTCTGCTAAGTCAATGTGGAGGTGACTTTGGCTTTTTCACAGTATTAGTTTAGCAATGTAATAACCACACAGACATTAAGCAAATACTCTGTGTGTTATATTTGTAATGTTTTTACAGATAAAGCAAGTTTAATGAGGTAAGTAAAACTGTTTTCAGCAAGTAGGGCTTACTATTTACTATCTTACATTTGCTATACATTAAAAAATTGCCATTCAGTATCACCTACATGGCAGAAATAACCCCTCCCAAGACTGCTATCACAGGTGGAAGCAACTTCCAGTTTTAGTTCAAGGTCATCCAATATAGCTGGTTTCAAGTTTTGCTTTCCATCTGGAAAGCCAGCAGTATCAGGTACTGGCAGATTTCCCAAAGGGCATGTTTCATGATGACAGTGAATGCTATTTTGCAAGAACTCCATACCTCTTCCATTCACAGGCATAGGCAGTAACTGTGGGTGATTAAGGTCTCACCGATACTATTAATATTTACTGGGTCAGAATACGCTAATACACAGTAAAATGCATGAATTTTGCACTACGAATTATTTTGAGGTTCAGTTTTGATCTGTTCCTGTATCATATAGTGGTCTGAAGTTTTTCTGCCTGTCTTCTCTGTCAGCTAAACTGAGCTAACACATACATTATCTGCTTTTACAATCGTGTCTTTCAGCACTGTAGCTTTCCACGTCCCCTGGTGAAATGAATCCTTAACTGCTTCTGAAGCCACACACCAGTACCCATAGCAGTAACACATTAAATGTGCAATGAAGAGGATGCTGCCTGAACAGCTCCCTTGGCTTTTGGGTCTGTTATCTCACCAGGAAAGAAAAATAGGAAGTGGTACAGGAGAATTAGAAAGGGAGAAGAGAGTGTGCATGTTCTGAAGTGGTATGTTTGCTTTTCTTAACAGCAAAGACAGATTGAAAATTTACAGTTTGACCCAAAACTCTTTTTATAGAGAACATTTTAAGAAATGAGCTGAGACAAGCCTGAGAAGCAAATGAGGGGGAATGCTGGCTAGCTATAAACTGATGCTTTTCCATACATATTGTCTCCTTCATATCAATGCATGCTGAGCCCTCAGCTTTTCTGAAAATAAACCCAGAAGAGCTGGAGATAGTATATGATGGTTTTAAGCTATATTTTCATTTCCTGGGTTGGCTGCAGATGGGCACAACAGCTCCTGGCATAATTTTATGAAATGTCACAGTATCAGTAGTGTAGAAGGAGAGATGCTACAAACAGCCACAATTGCTACATAACGTTGACATATCATGAGGAGGTCCATCCTAGGCACTAACTGAGGCAGGGTCTTGAGACAAAAGTACAATTCAATAATGTAGTTACAGAGCAAATCACAGTGCATCTGCTCTGCTGTGACTATGGTTGCCTGAGCTAAAATGTGATTGGACAACGCAAATTGTGGCATTACCTAATTGAGGAAGGCTTGATTTTAAAATCTGAAAATTGGTTCCATGTAAACTTTAGGTAATTCTTCATAGCAAGCAGGTATTCAATCAGAAATAGTACAGACTTCCTGGATATGAACAGTACAGTTGTCTTCAGCTGCCCTCTTTTTAAAGGAAGAAATAACATCATGGAGCAAAGCAAAGGACAGGCTTACAACGGCTAATATCTGACTTGCAATCTGCACCAAGGTCTGAGAAAACATCACAACCTGTTAATCAATCGCTTCAGCTGATTTTGCTTTATTTCTTTGTACTGATAAAAAGAAGAACAAGAATTAATCAGAAATCTGGTCTCTTTTAATACATTCCAAGATGAATGATTTCACTGTGGTATACAGCATGTAATCTGTTAAACAGACAAAAGAGTTCAGCTGCTAGTCTTGCTTTTCAAATAAAAAAAAATCAGGGGACAGGCTAAGAACATGCTGTCACACATCTAACTTTATTGAGCTTCACTCAGCAAAATTAAAACGCTGTGTTTTGCAATAAAGAAGCCCCACAAATTTGCAAATTGGAGATGTCAGTTGGAGTTTCCTATACTGTACGGTTTTTTTGCTTCACTTGAGAGTTCCACAAAGTCACACTGCTTAAATGTATCTTTAAGTGCTTTAGTTTTTAATTACTGAAATAAGGTCTCACATTATGTTTATTACACCAGTAAGGAACTGCCACTTCTATCTGCAAGGCAGAGACGAAAGAACATACAAGGGACTAAAAGGCAGTATAAAAGAGAGAAAAATCACATGTATTGAAACTGTATGGATATTTGTGATCTTCACTTAAAATTTTTGGTGTTTCATTTTTGAATAGGGTAAATCCTGTTTCCACCATTCTCACTGAATGTTCACTTTTTCTGTATTTTGGGGAAGTTTTTAACACTGTGCTAGGCAGACTACAGTAATATCTACATTTGTCTAAGAGCAAACACAGGTATTCCCCTGTGTCACGGTTCAAAGCAGGGCGTCAATAAACTGAGTGGCAGATACTCTCTATTAACCCCCGCCCTCCCACCAGAGGAAGGGAAAAGGAGGAAAATAGAGAGAGACTTACAAATTCAATATAAAAAGTTTTACTAATAATACTAATAATATTAAGAGAAATAATGCAAAATGTACCAAACCGATACTGAGTTTCCCGGAGCTGGGTGCTGGGGTGCGGGCGTCCCGCCAGCAGCTGCCGGGCAGCACCAGGCAGTCCTGGACTGACCCAACAGCAGACGGGAACTGGACCCAGGGATGCACGGATCGGAACCTAAATCAGGATTGCCGGCAGGACAAGGAGCAGGGTCCTCTTCAGCAGCTGGCCATGGACAAAGAGCCCAAGACCCTCGTGATCCCCCAGCTTTACAGTGAGTATGGCGTGCACGGCGTGGAATACCTTCTTGGTCAACGTGGGGTCCACTGTCCTGTCCGACCCTCCCTGTGAGTGTGGCCCTTTACAGCTCCTCGCTTGTGGGACCGAAGAGATCTGTCGGTGGCCTCAGCTGCTATATTGATCATTATAAACAGGGGCCTTTTTCTGCATTCCTTTCCTACCGTTACCTCAGTGTAACTATAAACATGAGGTATTATCAGCTTTGAAGCAGACGCTCTCTGTAAAATATGCAGCCGGCTTCATAAAAATGCAACTACTTAGAAGAACTTAGCTGTAAGGAAGATTCACTAAAAGAGAATCGGTTCTGTTTTAACCGAAAGCAGGACACCCTTCAACAGTAAATTATTGTCCTGTCTCTAAGAAACCGCATGTATTGCTCTGTGGGTCTGGTATAGAGATGCAGACAAATTGCAACACCTTCTTAAAAGATATCTTCTGAATTTTAAAATAATTTTGATGGATATTCGCACATATACCTGACTTGTCCACCAGTAAGGAATGATGCAATTTCTGGAAGCTCCAGCAGATGTCTGACAGAGAGTTTAACCTTCAGAGCCGTGCCCCGTAAACTGCACTCAGGTTTGGATTGGCGTACCTGGCCTTCTTGGGTGCTGCAATTGGCACGATCTGAGCAGTGAGTGTTTTTATTGAAGGACAGGTGGAGCACACATGCATTTAACAGGCCTGCATCCAAATGTCCCCTGGTTTTCATGAAGGCCAGCTGGGACGGACTCACCAGTGCTCCACTGCCTCCCACCGGAGCCAGGGGCATTGGAGGTGGTTGCTAGAGAAACATAGTTTTTTGAGGGCCTCAGCTGGCAGCTCACAGCCCTCTACGCTACACAGCCCAGCAGACAGCAAGGGATTGTGAGGAAGGAAAAAAATTCCACAGAGCTGTTGCAAGAAGAAGGCGGGTGTCAGGGGAAGGGTGGCTGCAACGGCCTCACAGGCAGGGCAGCCATTTTGTGTTGTGTGGTTGAGCTGCCACAGAATGGTGGCCATTTTGTCTCATGCAGCCACAGAGCTCATTTCACCTGTGAGGGCAAGCAGTGAACACTGTCTTGCATGGCTCCACAGTGGAAGGGCCCCTATGTAGGACTCCCCCTAAACTTTAAAAATAAAGTATACCCCTTATTACAGGAATTTTTGCTGCCCTTTCCCTTCTTTAACCAGAATCATAAATCTGCAGACAGGTGAACTCTTCTATCCGGTGACTGACTTCAGTATTGTATGAGTTACTGTTGCTGACTGGTGTCCAGATCTCTTTCTAAAGGTGGAAAAATTCTTCCTGAGGAGATTAACCTTTCTGTTGATGGCCCAGAGCAAAGATTGTGAGTAATTTTAATATCCAGTACAGCATAAAGCAACTTGCTTATTCACAGTGTGACTGTTGCAAAGAACTGAGGGGAAATTAATTATCTAAAAAACCAAGCTTTTATGTTTTAACTCAATACTTCATCGCAGAAATGTATGTGAAATTTGTTCAAACATAATTGAAATTTTCCAAAACTGAAAATCTTGTTCTGTTGAACTAATAGTATGTTTGATAAACACAGGCTAACAGATGAGACACAGAGCCTGCTTGGATATGTATGAGAACACTCCTCCTCCCCCCGCTGCCCCCAGTTTTGTATGGTTTTTGAACACTACCCTGTACCACTTTTTAAGTCTAATACTATTAAATCCTTTTATTTTTTAGTTTAATACCACCACCTGATTTTCAAATAATCTAGGACTTGCTTTGAAATAATAATGATAATTAAGTATCTGTCTTTTATTTCTTCACCATCCCACTCTTTCTTTCACCTCTACAGGGTGACTGTTCTAAAGCTTTTAGGGATGATGAATTGTTCGGTAAAGAGTTTATTTAGAAACTAAAGCGTTACCAACTGTGAGTACTGTAATGTAACATTTGTGTAGTGACACAGGAGCAACACATTTCATTTTATCCCTTTTGTGTTGTCCTGCAGACTTCACTAGTCATTGGTGTTACTTTGTTCATGGGGAAAGGGAATATGGACCTCATAGTATTACTATGGTAAAAATAATATATATAAAATAATAAATAAAATAAAATAAAAAAATACTCCAGGTCCGCTGAGCATCCAGACCTTGTTAGGGGGTTTTTTTTGAGTTGTTTGATGGGTTTTTTTTTTCTTTTTTTTTGTTTTTATTTTTGTACTGGCTGATACACTAACCAGGAGCAGTTCACTGCCAAATGCCCTTATTTTATGGCTACTGCATTTGTTTGGGCAAAATGTTGACATAACAGTTAGAGACGTGTTGTTGCAGAGCCGTTTCAAACATCAGTAGTGGTGAGCTTTATTATTATCCCATCTCAATCTTCTTTGTGCGTCTTCTTCAAGGAAAATAGTAATTTCAGTTAGCGGTCTTAGAGCAAGTTCCTTACTCAAACACCTGCTAGGCAATACAGAGTAAAGAGTGCGATGAGTGTGAGGACGGGAGAAATGAAAAGAACATGCTGGATACAAGAACAAACAGAACAAAGTGAAGCACAAGCAAAACAATGACGAGCAGATGTCTGCCATGGCTCTCATTCACTGGGACAGTTTATTTCAGTGCTTTGTTTGATATAGAAAATGTCGAGAGAAGTACAGGAGTCAATGATGAGGCTTCTTCCGGACTAAATTTATGTACAAGCCAAGCAGTTATTTGACTACCAGAAGCAGGTGTGAAAATGTCCCCTTTACTTTATTTGTACCACTACAGCATTATTAAAGGTCAGTGTCACTATTACCAGTCCTTACTTGCAAAGGTGTCTAAGCAGCAATTGTGGCCTGAAGTCTTCTAGGATAATACTCAAATACAGATAGATGTCTGCTGTTTGAGGGTGAGGCTTTCAACTTCTGGCAGCGCGAGTCAGGGCCCTGAAATTAAACTCCAGGTGTAAGGGTTAAAGTACCAGTCCTATCTTTGTATTTTAAAGGGAGAAGAGAGAAAATGAATTTTTTCAGGCTACTGTAGCTTCATTAATGCCAAGGGTCTGGGTTCAGCAGGATTTAAATCTACTGAGGTTCTTGGCCTGTCAGCAAAGGCATTAGTTTCTGACTTCAGGTACAGACACATGGGACTTCAAAATAATATTCTCCTTATTAATAAAAGTTCTGGTCTTCTAAATTCAATGATTTAGGAATATAAACCCTATTGACTTCATAATCAGAACAGGATTAATATTCATTAACCTTCAGTGAGGCTCCTATGCCTGACCCTTTTGGCAGTTTTGAAAATCTCTCTTGGATCATTGCTATTTAACTTGATACATCAAAATGCGGTTTGTGCTCATAACTTAATGGCTTCCATTTAACAAATGTCAAATCTTGGCTGCTATTAGTCCAGAAAACAGTGTGCTCTCTTGCGACATGAACCAAGACCCCTAATGAAGTGAGGAATAAAGCCTGAATTAGGTTAGACTGTGAAAGCTCCAAATCCCCTACCTGTTGATATTTTCTTCAGACAAATGTTATTCCCACAAAGGATTGAAGTCAGGTATAAAAATATGCTCTGTAGACACGTACTTTGCTGAAGTTTCTGTTTGTAAGTAACAGATCCCTTTTATGTCTTCTGCAAATCATGCTGAGTAAAAAAGGTGCTGAATAAAAAAGGTAATTTCCTTTGCAACTACAAAAATCATTTCCCAGTGGCATTTTGCAAGCATTCACCTAACTGGGATGCTCTTTATCTTTCTTCCTTTTAAAATGTCAAGCAGATAAAAGTCTTCTAAATAGCATTCTTTTCTGTTTTGATTAATTTTGCATAGTGTTTTCCCAGAAGTATTGATACTTACATAAACCTGAGTTCTGATTCTCTTCTGACTAAGACTTCCCGAAGTCTCTGGATCTTTGCCATCTCAAGCTCAATTTCCTCAGGCATCATTGTTGTTTCAGCCATTGAAATAATATCAAGTTGATCTGTGTGTGAAAGCAGAGAAAGTTAATTAAGCTAGTTAAACTGTCTTAATGAGTTTTTTAGGAATGTAAATGTAATCACAGAGCTATCTGACTATGGGGTAATTCATGCAAGTAGTAAAGAATACTCTCGCTGAATGCTACATTGACTGGTTTCTCTGTTGTTTTACTTACTACATTCAGTGTAACCATTTTGAAGTGAAAGAATCTCTAAGCCAAACTGACGTTCATTTTGTTAGTCAGAATCTGTCATACCTCTAAGGACTCCCAAGCCAGTACATAACTATAGCTACTGTTCCTTAATTAATATCACTACAAACTTTGAAAGAACAGCCACAGACTGCTACGAAACTCACTCAAAACAATTACTTACAACTCTGAAGAGGCCTATCTTGGCACAAGCAATGTAAACTGATGAATGTTTCCCATCTTTAATTCTTGTAACTCTTCATGCCATTCCACCATCTCAGCTTGACTAACAGCTGAAGCCCAGACCCACTGGAGAGGAGCCACGGATACGATTAGAAACGATGTAGGGCCTAATCCTTTGAGGGGCTGAGTGTTTCTCACTAGGGCACTGAAATCAGTTGAGGAGACAAACAGCACTCTGTAGTAATTACTTGGAAACTGGTAACGCCAGGGTCCTTCTATGATTATTTCTCTAGAATTGACATATTACCTCTCCTAATCCAGAAAGAAATAGGGCTATGAACTGCGTTCACTGAAGGCAGAAGGAACGAATTTACAGAAGGTGGATTTGGGAAGGAGCAACCTGGCTTCTGGAAAACCGTATTCCAAGGGTTCACCATAGTTGGCCTTCATTTTGAACAAGAATTTAGAGACTGAAAAATAGAGTGCCTGCATGTTTTGGTACCCAAATGGAGACATATTCCTGAAAGCAGGCCTATTTCAGCTGTATTGGTTTAAAAAAGGAAAAGGGAGAGGTCAAAATGTACTCGGCATGATTATGCACAAAACAGGAGACAAAAAGCATCAGAAAAAAAGCAGTTCAATTAATTAAGAGGAGATGAATTCCAAAGTCCCTCATGACAGACTAAGCACAAACAGCTAAGAATTTCTGACAGAAAGTTGGAGTAGGAATGAAACTACAAAATCTCAACAAACACAGCCCCTGCACGAGCTTAGTTCACAAAGACCTGTTCTCCCAAAATGGAAGTGAAGAAATTCTATAGGATATAAATTTTCTCTACATATAAAATACAAAAAATATATGGTTTTTAAGTTATCCTGCTAGTACTGTCTGCAAGTTTTGTTTTCACTTCATAATGAAGAAAGCAGGCAAATAAATATTAAAAATCACTATTTTTTTCATGATAACAGAATCTTGAGGGAAAAAAAGTGACACAGATTCTGAAATGTCTCTCACGAGAGAACGATTTCTCCATAGCCATTTTTATAACTCATATTGCAAAACTGGTTGGTAAAGTAAGGCTATCTTGTGTGTCTAAAAATACAACTACTACCTGTAGAAGATGGATTTTCCTATTAGAAATCATTGTGTTTGTTGGGGTAGTTTTAGTTGAGGTATAGCCCACATGTCCTAAGAAGTATTGTTCCAGCTCTGTTATCAACAGCTAGCTTCACAGTGTAAAGCACATGAGCTTTTTAAAATCCCAGCCACTAACTTAGATGTTGGAATAGAACCTAAAAACATCTGAAATTCTAGATCTGTTTGAGGAAGGTTGAATACCGTTGAAAATGCTTTAGGGACCGTATTCAGGCCCACCCCTTCCCTCCCCTCACACGCTTACCTGGGTGTGTGGGAATGAGGAACCATAGCAGAGTACCTAACATGCTGTGCTACCACTAACAGATGGGCAGAATTATAATTCAATATTCACTAGAAGTTTATCAGACATCAGTCAAAAGAAACTAGAACAAAGATTCTGTAAGTATAGTTTTGCCTCTTGCTGCTTTTCGGGGTTGCAGAGTTATTTTAACTGCTTGCAGCATAATTGGCTTTGTTTTCCAAAAATATTAAGCAAGAGATAGGAAGTTATTCTGATGCTACTATGAATTAAAGACAATAATACTGATAATGAGAAAGATAAGCCACAAGTATATTACACATACATGCATATTTTAAAATCACTTCTCAAGAGCTCAGAAAACAGGGTGAAAAAATAGTAACACAACAAGCTGCAACTCCAGCTGTGAATGCCCCAGTGGTACCCCCTGGATCAGATCAGCTATCATACTGTGATTTCAATAATTCAGGAGGGGAATCATGAACAAGCTGTATGCCCTTAGTATGTGCTTAAAGCCAACAAAAGAATTAATGTGACAAGCAGTAGTCTAGTCTAACCTCTTGCAGAACAGTCACAGATTCTCTTTCACATCCCACTCCATGTGTGCTTGAACCAGAAAAAATATTTTTGAAAGCTATCCAAAATTTGGTAATGTTTTCAAAAGAATCAAAAACGTAAGCAAAGCACCACAAGTCTGAAAGCAGAGGGAAATAAATATAGAAACCATAAAATATTAGTTTGCAACTTGTCATCAAACTTAGAGATGGAGATACAGCGATACAAGGAGGGGGTTAGTTTATCTTCATAGCAGTACATGTGCTGTGAACATACTGTAAGGTGACTAATTCTCATGGAGATCTTAAACTGAAAGGAGGATTGGCAAGAGCTGGATTAAGGGTACTTTGAGGGGAAAAACCAGACCGGCCAGTTGAAATGGGAGGAAATTTGTAAGTGAGGATATAGAGAATTGAGCATGGAGACACTGTGGTGCTGGAAGAAGTTAAAAGCCAATTACAGAGGAGCTGGCATGGTCTTCCGAGGAGAAGGAACTGAAGTCAATCCATACTTTATGCATGTTCACCTGTGCACTGTTAAAGAATGACATAATTTTTGCATCAAATCTGCAACTTTGCTACACCTCCCTTCCTAACAGGTAAAGACTAAGTGAGCTCCTTTGACAGCTGCCAATTCGCTTTACATAGCGAACTATTTTTGAGCATACATTGTTATTAAGCGCTGTTTCTGGTAATGAGCCAAAATTCATAAAGCAAAAGTGGAGACAACACTGAGATTAGTCACAGCCAGTGACAGGATGCAAGTATTTTGTCTGCTCTGCAATCTCCAGGATAATTTTCAGTGACAAAGAAACAAGTAAAATATTATTGCTGTATGCACAAAAAGATATTAGCAGGAAAATAATTACTATATAGAAACAAAATTATCAAGTCATTATATATAACGAGAGGGACTGAAGAGGTAAACATGAAGCTATTTATGCATATTTTTGCTTCAGTTTAAATGCAGACTAGTATAGTTAAACTGGGTATTAGCTTAATGATCACATTTCATCCTCAGCGTGCCATCCAGAAATGGGACATTAGCCACCTGTGATGAAAAGCTATTAAGTCAGTAAGTGCAAAGAAAACTTTAAAAGAAGCCTGAAGTGGTAAAATGAGAAATGGGAGAATGCATTACATCTGGTGTCAATAGTTTCAGACAAATTGGTAAGGAATAGTATAAGGAAAACTAATTATCAGCAAAAATCCTGCTGCTGTCACTTGATGTGAGTATATTGTTTACTGAGAAGCATATTGTGCTCGACAACCATTAGCTGGTTTAATTCTAATTTGGGGGTTTTGTTATCACCATTTTCGTAAAAGACAGAGGCATGGAGAAGGTGAGGTGTATCAGTAACACAAAGGGTCCCAAACCTATGCTGCAGGAACCCAAAACTATGTCACAGAATCACAGAATCACAGAATGGTAGGGGTTGGCAGGGACCTCTGTGGGTCATCTAGTCCAACCCCCCTGCCGAAGCAGGGTCACCTATAGTAGGCTGTAGAGGACCTTGTCCAGGCGGGTCTGGAATATCTCCAGAGAAGGAGACTCCACAACCTCCCTGGGCAGCCTGGGCCAGGGCTCCGTCACCCTCAGAGGGAAGAAGTTCT
>Ga0065711_1038399_pt1 | contig 18807 bp, 15 predicted proteins | sample Hoacrofraction12_FD_59098 | JGI IMG/M metagenome (GOLD analysis project Ga0065711, IMG submission 59098) | Hoatzin crop microbial communities from Cojedes, Venezuela - Epithelial fraction 12 v2 (version 2) | ecosystem: Host-associated > Birds > Digestive system > Esophagus > Crop | place... | reverse complement strand
AGGTCCTGTGCAGCCTGCTGTAGGTGACCCTGCTTCGGCAGGAGGGTTGGACTAGACGACCCACAGAGGTCCCTTCCAACCCCTACTATTCTGTGATTCTGTGATTCTGTGATCTGTCTTGGAGCTGGCTAACATTGGCTGTATTGGACATAGGGGAAGCTTCTAGCAGGTTCTCACAGAAACCATCCCTGTAGCGCATACCCCGACAAATACCTTGCCACACAAACCCAATACAGACAGTTTCAACACTTATAAAAATTGTCCGTAATGTCATGTGCCTGATAGAGTCCAGATAGTATAGTTAAACTGAACTGATGCTGGTACAGTTACAATACTCCATAGCTGGCCTCATGGTAAATCTTATTGCTGAAAGCCCATTATAAACAGTGTGAGTGGAGGTGTCAGGCTGAAGGTAGAAAAATTACCTTCTTTGCACTCATAAACACGATGAAAGTACCTTGCAAAACATTTCTTAATGTTAGTAATTTTAAAAAAAAAAAAATTATTATAGCACAGAGGAAAAGAGTTGTCTTCAGTTTATACAATGAAAGGCATCTATATAGTTTCAAAGACCAGCTCAGTTGTAAGAATACATAGAGACCAGAAAATAACATGAATTAAAAGAAAAACAGACACAGATTTAAGAGATATTGCAGTTCATAAAAAACCCAAAATCAAACGAGAAAGAATATTTCTTTCTCTTTTATAAAAAATGAAATACTTCAATAAAAGCTAACCAGCTAGTGAATAGATGGCTGCAGATAATGGATTTCACCCAAAGTCAAGACACAAACCTTTTTCTAACCAATGAATACAAATAATACGTGTTCCAGTATCCAATAAACACAATACTATGAGAGTTTTTCGAAAAGAGTTGTTCAAAAATAAACAGAACATAAAGTACTGAGGGATTTCTACAAAATAAATTCCAAAGCACTAGACAAAACCAAGGCTACAACTTCATATTTGCTTGCTGTATGTCCATGATGGTTTGCTCTACCAATATTGTGGCATTCTGAGTGCATCTGGTTGCAGATATTCAGATTCTTACGTTTTCTAAAAATAACTTAGATGACTGCTTAAGTAAATAGAGAGTTATTTATTTGTCAGACCTGCTATTTAACAGAAATAACACCTCTTTATGACTGTGCAGTTCATTAAGTATGCAAAAAAATAAAACATGAAACTGTTCCTCTTGATTCTATTCTTTGTGGTAATGTTAGGTATCCATAATGTAGACTGCAGTGAAATGTAAATTATTTAAGATTACCTTATAGTCTGGTTGTTATGGAAACTACATTAAAATGTACTATCCTTCTATACAACATAAAACACTAATACTCTTCTAGTAACTTTTACAGCATTGAGATTGCTATTTAAAAAACATTCAGGAACATAAGTAACTCAAGAACTCACATGTATGTGAGGTTTTTTTAATGCTGACAATTTCCACAATAGTAATAATGTCATATAATTAGAATTAATTATTCAGCATCTTCAAAGAAGTTACAAGGATTTTCTTTTTCGTATCAGAACAAGCTGTGTAAGATTTTTCTGTCTATGGTCTAAAACTTGCATCATATAGCTATACACTTCACACACAGCTCACAGGGAACCTGAGGGACTGTACTGGGTTTATGTGGCAAGGCTTTGGTAGCGAGGGGGCCTGCAGGGGTGGCTTTTGTGAGAAGCTGGTAGAACCTTCCCGTATGTCTGATGTAGCCAATGCCAGCCAGCTCCAAGAGAGGCCCACCGCTGGCCAAGGCCAAGGCCACGGCCACCAGTGACAATTGTAGCACCTCTGCAATAACATATTTAAGAAGGGGAAAGAAACCTTCTTAAGGCCATTTTCCAGCAGGAGAGAGGAGTGAGAACTCTGCAGACACCAAGGTCAGTGAAGGAGGAGGGGGAGGAGGTGCTCCAGCTCTGGAGCAGAAGTTCCCCTGCAGACTGTGCTGAAGACCATAATGAGGCAGGCTGTCCCACTGCAGCCCATGATGGAGCAGATATCCACCTGCAGACTATGGACGAGCCCATACCAGAGCAGGTGGATGCCCAAAGGAGGCTGTGAGCCCGTGGAGAGCCCATGCTGGAGCAGGCTCGTGGCAGGACCTATGACCACATGTGTGACCCACATTGGTGCAGTCTTTTGTGAAGGACTGCACCCTGTGGGAAAGGCTCACACTAGAGCAGTTTGTGAAGAATGGCAGCCCATGGGAAGGACTCTTATTGGAGCAGTTCATGGAGAACTGTCTCCGATGGGAGGGACATTACCCTGGAGCAGGGGAAGAGAGTGAGGAGTCCTCCCCCTCGAGGAAGACGGAGTAGCAGAGACAACGTGTGATGAACTGACCATAGCCGCCATTCCCTGTCCCCCTGTGCTGCTCGGGGGGGAGGAGATAGAGAAAAATCAGGAGTAAAATCGAGTCTAGGAAGAAGAGAGATGTAGGGGGAAGGCATTTTAAGATTTAGGTTTTATTTCTCATTACCCTACTTTGATATGATTGATAATAAACTAATTTCCCCAAGCTGATTCTCTTTTTCCTGTTACGGTAATTACTGAGTGATCTCTTCCTGTCCTTGTCTTGACCTACTAGCCTTTCTTCGTATTTTTTCTCCCCTGTCCAATTGAGGAGGTGGAGTGACAGAGCAGCTTTGGTAGGCTCCTGGCAGGCAGCCAGGCTAAACCTTGACAAGCACTCATGACTAAAAATCATTGTAGTCAGTGTGCTGATTGTGGAAAGTCTGAGTCAATCTATTGGAAAGAGCAAAGATAGAGTATGACTAAAACTGTTTCTCTGTCGTGGATTAAACTGAAATGCGTCTGCATCAGCTTGTTGGATAGAAGAGGTTAGACCAGCTAACCACTTCGCTCCGTATGTTGTGATGTTGCAATGCATCATTTTTTAATAAACTAGTAATCAAAAATTTGTCAAATAATGAAGGATGCTAGACTTCTGACTGTCCTTCTGAGAAATGTGCCCTTAACAGTGAGATGTAGCGTAGACTGAACCTTCCTTTACAATTGAAACTGAGAACTCCACATTCCTGACATTCAGAGGGTGCGAGCAGGAACAGGGATTATTCTCCAGCCTTCCTGGAGCAAATCCCTCAGTCCAGTTTCTGTTCTCAGGGCTGCTTGCACATTAAAGATAGAATATGTTTGATGAAGTAAATACAGGTAAATTTCTTAGTATATAAATGCATAATCTTTGTATGCATAGCCACCCAGACCACACAGCAAACTTAAGTCATGCCACAGAAATAGGCGTGACAAGGTTGCAAGAGAAGGTGTTCTTCACAACAACGTCAATCTGAGCACTTTCAATAACATGGTCATCTGCCTTTCTTTATTGATGAAAACTTAGGTGGATGCATATCTTTAAACACATAAAGCATTTGGGGTTTGTGACAGACACCCCTAGCTACATCTGCTGCTGAAATGTTATTTTTATTTTGGAGAAAGAGAATAAATTGAAACAGAAAATCATGTATTAATACATGTAAAGGCATTTGGACATCTACTCTGTTTCTAGTACCATGGATGAGCAAAGGCCAAAACATGCAGATATTTTTTAATTCTGTATTTCCAGAATTTATTTTGAATGTACAAAAAGGATGGTCAGCAGACTGCAGCTTGCTCTGTACATGTTTGGCAGTGAACTTATTCTCCATTTCCTACCTTCATTTCAGACAAAATATCCACTATCACTTTTGGGTATGAGACAGATATGACAGTGACATACAATATAAACAATAAAAAAATGACAAATCATCACTTACACTACTGCAATTCTTGTTACCTTAAAACTTGGTCTTGGAATCTACAAAATATCTGTTTAAACTGGCATATATGATGTAGTAGTATCAGAAAAGTGACCAGTTTGTCTGTAACAAAACTCTTCTGTAATGGACCTCTTAAAGCCGGGAGTTGACATTTTAATGTAAATAGGAATGGCAAAATTTTACTGATGATTGACTAGCCCTGTAATTATACTTCTCATATAAACTTGAACAATTTGACAGAAGTCAAATGCATGCTCTTTTTCTCTTATTTGAGAAACTCATGCTGAGCTACTGGCAAGTGCATAGCTTAATTTTCTATTGATCTGAAATATATTTTGTGTTAAAGCTATGGCATTTTAAACAAAAATATGGTTTTCTCATAACCACATATCTGTCGGCTTCTTGTTTCTTTGTTTATATAGCACGTATTTACTTTTAAACAGGTTATTACATTTTTCATAACATGTTGGAACCTTCTTCTGTGAGGTGGCTTAAAACCATAATATTTATTATACCTTCTTATTGACTGTCTGAACATATGTCTGGGAATATATTGCTCATAGTATAATACTCTATGAATGAAGGATAGATTTGCCAGTAGGGAAAAACATGTTCAGTATCAGTCCAGTTGAATAACTTTGACTTTTTAAGCATTGAACCCATAAGGCAAAAATATGTAAGCAGTTATTCTCACTGCAGGATCAGAAATTTACATTTTAGTGGAATTACCCCAGGGATGAGTGAGAGTCAGGAATTTTAAATGGCATGAGTCTTCAGTGAAGAAGTGTAATTGTTATAAAAGGACAAAATCCTTCTCAGGCACCATGTCTGTTCAGGAAAAATAGAAAATAACGCTCTTCTCCATGTCATATCATCAGGGCTTAGATGCCGCAACCATGGTGAAGACAATTCATGCCTGACAGAACTAAGCTGGATCTACAAGACACACACAGGAACGGGTCATCAAAAAAAGGCTCAGATACTGAATACCCAGCTTCCTCCTGTTTAGCCCTGACCTTATAAAGTGAAATGTGTTCAGCCTCTGAGAACTTACACTCAAAACTCATCTCAGGAGAAAAGCAATTGACCCAGACAGGACTAAAACGCTAAGGAAGGCTGGTGAATTAATTTTCCCATTGCTGTCCCATCAGCTGCTGTCTTTTCTATCTAGAAAAACTAGACTCTCCTCTATGCTAGATACTGAGCTATGAACAAACTCCTAGAATTAAGTAAAACAGCCTGCTCCTGAGAATGAGGAATAGGCTGTTCGATAGCACACTTTGGATATGTTATTACATACATGTCACACAGTAGCAGGCCTTCATGTCAATTTGCTGTTTCCCACTTCTCTGGATTATTAGTTTGTCTTTTTAACAGCACAATTAATACTTAATTACTGAAGTAGTTAGTCAGGACCAATTGCCAAAAAACTGCTTCTGAGTGTCAGTAACTGAAGCATTTAGGACTTTACTCCAAAACGTGGGAAACTGAGGTTCAGTTCCCTGTAAGGGCTATGTAAATTCAGAATGCAGTGGATGTGGATCGTATTTTCCATTGAGTTGTCACTCAAATAATGTCTCGGAGATCAGGAAGATCTGTTTCATGCCCATGAGTTGAAGTGTCCAAGCTTTTGCTTGATGTGAATTGTAAACTGTAACATAACCTGTAAAATAAAATAATGTAGGTAATGTCATACTTGTCACAAGAGTTTAATATATCATTTGAGCCCTTAGAGGCTTACAAAGGATGTAGACAAGGATGTTGGTAGATCCTAAGAAGGAGCAGTAGATGGTAAGTAGTAGGTGACTAAGCATAAAGATGACCGAAGATCTTGAGCTATGACAACAGGATAGTTGATTCAGCTGATAAGAGGATATGTTTAAATCCTCACTCCATGTTATGCATATCCCATATGACATATAGCTGTTACAGCCCATAGTCCTGAAGCTATACAGATGTAGTCTGCCTGTAGTTGTTCTAGACAAGAGACAGCTAAAACTCCCATACCTGCTGCGCTGCAGTCAGAATAAAACTGTAAGATCAACATTATACATATTTCCTACAATGTACTATGATAAATATATGACACCAAGGTTGAATTCAGATTTCTGAACATGCATTCCTGTTGAACACTATTACTGTAACACTGATTTAGCATAAAATGTTGATGTAATCAGTAATGGAGGAAAACTAATGGTCCCATTAATGCTTTGAAACATTAAGAGGAAGAACCGAGAGATAATCTTTGGTTGGTTTGTTTGTTTGTTTGTTTTTCTTTCCGAAATCTTAGGAAGTCAATGAAAATCTTATCCATTACTTGTGCTCAGTGGTTTGGAATTCTGACACATTATCTATTTATATAAATTCTCCCAACTGCAAGTACAAAACAGTTTTTTTGGTGGACACTTATGTGTTCAGTAAGTTGTTAGTACAGCCACAAATCAAATAAAAAACTGTCTACCCCTTCTGAAAACAAGCCAGGAAGATCTTAATATCCTTTGCAACATGAAAAGGAATATTAACAAAGGTCAACATTGGGAATTAAGTAAGTCCTAGCTGATTTCAAGTCTCCTCCTGAAGAATGCAACTTCACTTACAGAAGTTAACCATATTTCTGTGCAAAAAGTTAATGCCAATACTATCATTTAGATTTTATAAATCAAAAGCTACCATATTCAGGCACAAGAGGAAATTAATTCACAATCATTGATTCATAAATGATACTTGTATGCAGAAGTCCTTAGATATTTTATATACTGTATATACATATAAATCCCAGGTGTGTTTTCTGAACACTCTTGCATTCTCTTGTGCTTCTGTAGTTTCTTTTTGCTTCACTGGGGACTGCGAATGTGCAAAGGATGTAAAAGAAGAACTTTGGGTTCTTAAGAATACCATAGTACATACACACATGACTTTCGTCAAATCTGACTCAAAGTGTTGTAATTCAAACTAATGAAATTTTGTATGCATCCCTGAACAAATTTTAAAGGTACAAAGCCCAGAGGGACATAGTTCCTAATAGAAGTGCTGACACAGCCTCATGAACGAGCATAATTATTTCAAATATAATAAGCAAATACCTTTAATCAACATCTGAATGGTAGCATGCTGTGCTAATTATTTCTGGTTGATGATGAGAAGAGTGATTGCGATTTCCTCATTAGTTTACTTTTTTTCCCCTTCTGTATATTTCTCCAGATTTACATATTTTCTTACTTTGACAATTGTTATCTTCTTTCTGTAGCAGTATTTTTGAGTCACAAAACCTATTAAGCCTCATACGCCTACCACCTATATTGGGGAGTCATAACAATTTTTTTTGCAGAGAGAACATATTCCCACATTTCCAAAAAAGGGTCTAATGGCAAACCATGGTGTGCTACTCTGTCTCTGTTACGGTTGTGGTAGTGTTGCAAAGCAAATAAATCAAAATAAAACTCTGCCCACTCTTTTAAAAGAATGTCCCGAAACAGGTCAAATAAATTAAACAACCTTTCACTCAAGAAAAGTATACAGTGTATTTAAACACAATGATTTTCAGTTTTGTATTTTTTTCCCCAGTGAGTAGGTTTTGGATCTTTTGATAATTTTTACTGATTTTTTAATAAGGGTGAAAGAAAATGAAAATAAAAAAAATGACTAGATTATTTTTCTTCCAAGTAAAATTTTTCTCTGTGTGCCTTAACAACAGAACGGATGGATTGAGAGAGGAATCAATTGCCCCAAATCTCAACATTATAATTTAGTATTTTCACCATAACAAGTGATCTCAGTTTTGAGTCAGTAAGGAACTGCATAAGTGATTTATGTAAATATGAATAATGATTATTAATATATTCTTTTGCATAAAAATAATTTCTATGAAAAAATATTGTAATCTAAGCAGAAATACTTAGGATTTCTTGCAGGAGGTTACTAATGTGCTTGTGGTTACTTAAGCCCCAGTTTCTATCCAAGAAGTTGTATTTACTCCCTAAATAAAGCAGAAGTTGATTTTGTCCTACCAAACCTAAGCAGAAAAATTTCTAAAAGTTAGACAAGTTAGGAAGTAAGTCTTTGGGAAAATAGTGAGGTCACGAGAGGGTGGTCAAACACTGAAACAGGCTTCCTAGAGAGGTGGTCAATGCCCTAAGTCTGTCAGTGTTTAAAAGGCATTTGGAGAATGCTCTTAATAACATGCTTTAACTTGGTCAGCCCTGAATTGGTCAAGCAGTTGGACTAAATGGTTGCTGTAGGTCCCTTCCAATGGAAATAGTCTATTCTATTCCAAACATCCTGTTATGCTATCTTAGAAGACCTCCCTTGCTGATAGGGTTTCTCTCTGAATGGAACTGGCACACCAGAAGGTTTGGGTGGGCACGTTGTTGATGTCTCAAAAATTCAGTTGGCTTCTATGAAGGCAAACTCATCTTGTAGGGTTTACACAAGAAATGGATACCCAGTTGGGAGGCGAAATATCTCATGGTTACTTAAGCAGTATCCAGTCATGCTTCAATCAATCTTAGCTAGCAAATCTGAGAAAGGTGATCTATCCGTTATCAAATGTTTTCTTTTTCTTTAAACCTGACCTTACCATCTCTGTAACTATGCTATGTACATGTGGGTTGTGCAAATAAGCTCTGTTTTATTGTGTGAGGAGTGGACCCAAGAGTAACTAGAAGGTGTTAAAGCACTACATTCCAATATATTACTCAACAACCTAGTAAAATTTGCCAAAGAAATCTAAGTAATATTAGGGTGAAAGAAATGTGTTCTGGTCCCTAGAGTTAGGCCAGGAATGCCTTTGATGAAGGGGGATAGTGAGAAGAAGACTTAGACTTTTTGAGTGCCCTGGCTTTTGTTATAATGAATGAAAAAGTCAGTGAGACTATAAAATGCCTTGTAAGACCTTTTAAAATGTATTATGAAGAAGTAAATCTCTGAAGGCATTGAGTAAATCTATCTTATACAAATCAATGTACAATTTAAAAAGCTGTTGAAGTGATTCTTCTGTCGCTTCATAATTTCCATACCACCAAAGAGTGAAGTTTAATCGTGTAATCCAGCAAAGTAATATAAGCATTAGTTCATATTAAACCACTGACTTTTTACTCTTCATGCTGCATTTTGCACTTACTGTTGCATAGAAGTCAACTGTGTGTGTGTACAGATAGACAGGTATTTAAGTCTTGTATGCCAATTACATGGCAGATGATTATCCATCAACTAACAATGACAAACTCATAAGACTCTTAAATAAACTTATCCCAGATAAGAGTGAAGAAGCCTTGATCTCCTGTGGTCATGTAGTGTGTGTTATACATGCTACGTAATTCCCATGTGAAAAAACCTTAAAAGGAAGTTTCAGTCCTTCTAGGTCACACTATAGGTTTACTTGTAATACTCCATACACAGTGCTAGAAATTTAGTGTCATACCTGTGTGAAGGTGTCCTGGTTTTGGCTGGGATAGAGTGAATTTTCTTCCCAGTAGCTGCTATGTTTTAGATTCAGTATGAAAAGAATATTGATACTACAGTGATGGTTTTAGTTGCTAAGAAATCAAGGACTTTTTTTCAGTTTCCCATGTTTGGCTAACGAGTGGGTGTGCAAGAGCTGGGAGGGAGCATAGCCAGGCAGCCAGCCCAAGCTGGCCAACAGAAATATTACACACCGTAGAGATCGTGCTCAGTATATAAATGGGGGATGACCAGAGCGGCAGGAGCTCAGTTAAAACCGCTAACTCAGTGAAATCCATGAGTTCTGTGAGTTCGATGATCACTGCTCGGGGACTGGCTGTGCAATTAGTTGTGAGGCGGTGAGAAAAAATGTATTGTGTATTGCTCATTTTGCATATTATTTATTATTAATTATTAAATATAATTCATTCTTTCCTTTGTTGTCTTATTAAACTCTTTTTATCTCAACCCATGAGTTTTTCTTTTTGTCCATTCTCCTTCTTATCCCACTGCCGAGGGGGAATGACTGCACGAGCAGCTGTCTGGTCCTAGTTGCCAGCCGCCGGCTTAAACTGTGACAGAAGGAAAGTTCTATCTTCAGCTTCTCTAAAATTACTTTGGTATTACTTAAGTATGTATTTAGCTGTTTCTATTATTATGGTAGTTGGTTATCACATCCATGGAGAACGCTAGTGTAAGGTACCTATGATCTGGATTACACTCAGTAGGAGAGTAGTGCAGCAGTGGCCCAAGATAGCCAAGTGGAACTGAGGTCTTTGGTGGTGGATGTCTCACAAACAGAATACAAAAAAAAATCCAGCGTCTCAGAAAATGGCCAGATAAAACACAGAGGAGAGGCGAGATGTCTATTAGCATGAAAAGTAACAGACTAATTCATAAGTGATCTGCCAACAATATTTGAAACTAAGTTCAGGTATTTTGGGTCCAATTTTAGTAAAGAAGAAAGATCTGTGACTTAACAGGGATTTCTCCAATATCCTTGTGAGAGGCAGCAACTTATGTGTTTCTTTCAACACTGAAACTTGATATCCAGAATAACACCTGAAGAACCCGAATAACTTCAGAGGCAATATATATATAATGAAAGGAGAACAGTCCTGGGTTTGGCTTCCTTAGAATGAAGAGTACACATGCTACATATTTAATTTATTTAGGAAACAGTTTGCTTTAAGCCAAAATGCAGATTTTGCTTAGCCTTACAAAGTTCAAGTTCTACCAAGGTTTTTATGTATGCTTAGCTCTAGGCAACTTTCCCGAAACTGAAGTAATGTTTGTTCTTACTACTAATAGAAATACTTTGGATTTGAGTTTCTTGCAACCAAGGTTATGACAATAACTGTTTCAGAGTAGAGAACAGGCCAAAAACATTCAGACTGAAACATGGAACTCAGAAGAAATCACATGGAAAACAATCTGATTTCCTTTGTATAATCTCAGAGTTATGATTGGCATTTCAACAAAATCTTTAACTTCTCTGGATGCTTTTTGATAATTGACATCACATAAATCTTTCAGTTCTAGTATGCTTACACCTAGTATTCATGCTTAAACTTCTTTTGTGTATCCTGCTTATGGTTGCACTGCTCCTGCTGTTCATTTTTTACATTGCTCGAGCATGCAGCATTCTCAGTCAGGATCAGAGCTGTATTATATAAAGTGCATCTGGAAAATATTTACCAGTAGACTGTCTTCTGTCCTAAGAACCTAAGTCAAATTGCACTAAAATTACCTGGAGTCTTTCTATTAACTCATCTGGAGACTTAACTCACTTGATTTGGGATTTAACCTTAAAAAAAAATGCTGGAACAAACCCCCTGTACTAGAGGGTTTGTCTGTTTGTTTTTTAAAGATGAAGAAGGAAGTAAACAATGATAATCCCCAGATCAGCCAGGAGTTGAGGAATATGGCATGTGGGAAATGGATGTTTAAATCTCTCTCAGATTCATCCCTGGGGCTGTCATTTTGAAAATGAGCTGTAGGCTATTTTTAGCTAATCCTCTTTTGTATTTTGTCATGGAGCATGGGTATTTTCGCAGTCTCTTGTTTCTGAATTGCATAATATGTCTCAAAATCAATAGTTTTCAAAAATTAAATTCTTCTATTTCTGATCATGTCTGTATAGGAACATTGAGGAAAAGTACAAACCCAAATAAATTTTTTATGAAAAAATAGATCAGCTAAAAGGCTGAAAAATGCCCTCTAAGAAACTTCTTGGAACTTTTATTTCTACAATTTTGGAGACTGAGGAATTTAAAAGTCATGAGACTGGAAACGGAGAACTTAACAATAACCAGGGTGGGAAATAACTAGGCACTAGGCAATATTGAATATCTGACCAAAAAAGAAAAGGATACAATAATAAGCATGTCGTCTTGTTTCCTGGGCCAAGGCAATGCAATACAGAAAGGAAGAAAGGGAACCTTTCACTTCATGAATGAAGCTCAAATAATTTGGCACAGTCCCCTTTGCTGTCTTCTCATTAGAAATACATATATCCCACTATTACAACTTTAGCTGTTCAGCCACCTTACATTCATACAAGATATTAGGAGGCATAGCTTCAGGTCTACATGACTGTCAAGTACATTCACTTGCTTTTGTGTTAAGTTGCTCTCCTTAACTGAGTACTTCAAAAAGTTTTTGAAGAGAGAAGCCTTTTCTAGAATATTCATAAAAGTACTTCTCAAGGGTGACTGTGTACATTATGGAATGTCTGACAGAAACGGAAAACACAAAGATCCATCAGTAGTTTGTGAAAGTATGGCAAAAGGGTTTAAAACAAAGATTTCTGTTTTTCTGAGCCAAATATTTTCCATTTTACAATGAAAATCATATTTCATTCAACCATCTTTCTGAGATTAGAATTAGCTAATCATTTTTCAATATTGGAATAACCAACAATGGAGAAAGCTTACCTTACTGATAATGCAGTTCCGCTTCCTCACCCTACCTCCCCAGGCCAATTTTTACACCTTAAAGGCTATCTAAAAAATCCTGAACTGTTCTTATATTTAGCTTAATAAGTAAACTATACACTTACATTTATGACATAAAAGGAACAGAGCACTGTCTTTTGGACAGTCTTCACAGCTTTGTAAAGTGCCTGAAGTTCTCATTACATGGAGTGGATTTTTCTTACAATGACCCTTAGTAAAAAACTAAGTGTTAAAGTCTAGAAAAATAAAATTGGCTGTTAAGCATATGCCTAGAAACATAATTCCAGAAAATCTTTTGATATTTAGGATACAGTACTTCTTCAACAGTTGAAATGTCTGTGGTTGTTGTAAAACAGGAGAGCTAATGTACCAGAATTTATGTGTGTTATGCACTGGATTGATTGGAAAAATGTTAACAGAATAATCTTCTAGTTCCTTATGTATTTTGCTAGGAATATAACAAATCACATAATAACATGGAAATTTCAAGAACTCTTGGTACCTTACAATGAATTATGGCAGGCATGTCTGGCAACATCACACTGAAAGCACTGAAGTTGTCTGAAGGCTAGCATGGAAAGACAACAGGTACCACACTGCCATTCTTTTGGTTCAAAGGAGACAATCTATGAAAACACAGCAAGGGCACAGTTTTACAAATGAGCTGGTATTTAACCTATTTGTGATCCATCAGAGATGGTTATTAACTAATTATCCCTTACCCACGCATAAAGATATTTGGAGGATAGGCTTGCCCTTCCCTGTTTTTAGTTTTACACTATAGGTCTGACCTTGACACAGAACTATAGCTCCAACTCAGTGTAATTCTAGCATAGCTTTGCAGGGACAGTTCTTCCATATTTATTTTGTTTCAGTTTACTATTATTTTCCTACTGGAAGAGTCCCACTTTTACCAGTCATCACCCACAGCTGGCCAGGAGGTCACAGCCTTCTTGAATGTATGAGAAAAACCTGTCAACTGCCATCTGACCTGTTTGTTTAGCCCCCTTTAAGCCAGACTTGTGTTCTCACATTCTTTAGCTGTAGTGACTATAAATTGGACTATTGTACATATTTTCTTTTGAATAGGCAAAATGACATTTGAAGTATGATGTTTCTTTACAGATCTATTCTCAGTGGTGTTTTGCTAGATATTTATTCCTGGTTCAAGTTGTGATTGAAAGAAGAGATCAGTCACTGGCACAAGTGACACAGAAGCAGCAAAAAGCCTAAAGTAAAAATTGAAATCAATATGCATAGATTTCATACTTCTGTAGTCTATATGTACTACACTTTGAACTAAATGTGAGAATACACATTTCTGGGTTTTTCTCCGGTCATTATGCAATAAAGCAAAGGATCTTGATTTTAATGTTTTTCCTTGCTGGTCTCTGTGTCTATGGTTTTGAGTTGGAGCAGGATAATACATATAGCAGTAGAGAGACAGATATTTTACGTACCAATAATCAGAGAAAAACCCTTAGATTAGAGTCAGACAATATTCAACATTTTAAGGATCCGTTGTTTTGAACGTCGCCCTCTGCTTTGCTTCCACTGGCTTGTCAACTTTACTGACTATGCACCACAGGAAGTGGGCACGGACTTCTCCAAACCGAAATGTTCTTACAATTAGGTTATAGATATTTTTATGACTGATAATGGTAATTCATATTAGAAGGGTCATAGACCATGAATGTTATCAGAACAACAGAGTCTTTTTCTCCCAGCTAGACTCATTCTATTCTGAAAGATTAGAAGCATGTGAAATTACACAAGGTTCTTGTTTGTAACCTTTATTTCCTGAAAAGAAAAATGGGAAAATACTTTTCCAGAAAAAGTTTTGTTATGTTTGCTTTGGTCAATCAATTTTATTACACTCAAAATTTTTATAACGACAAAAAGGGAACGCAATTTATTTGAGGAGACAGTAGTGTGTCGTTAGAGTAATTAATGTTCTAACAGTCCAATCAAAATACAGCAAAACATTATTATTTGTGAAGACACAGTAATACCTACACTTACAGTCCAAATCATTCAGTTATTATGGGTCGCCTTGTTAATAATAGTAAAAATTGCTATACACAAACTTCTAAGTATCTACCCCTTTTCTCTGGTGCAATGCACAACTTTTCTATGTCTCTCTGGGTCCTACAATCAACAAAACCTTTTGCAGATGGATGGAAAGATTTGGGGGTTGCAATCTGTCATTGGCATATTCAGGTATTCACCAGGGTATGATGTTCATGATGGGGCTTTCTTCTTTCTTAGTCTTGGATTCATGAGGACAGTCTGCTTCCTTGTTTAGTCTTGACTGGTTTGAACTTCCATATTGTTTCTATTTTACTGTTCTTATTCTTAAAACTAGTTTCGTCTGATTCGCAAGGTTGCACTCCTGAAGTGACCAGTGTGATTTTCTGCCTCAGCCTGATTTCTTCTACATGACATTTTCTTTCTAGGATCATAGATCGCTCCAAACAGAATAACTATTTGCTATTACTGTCAGTTAATTAACAATAGGTATTATAACACAAATGACATTAAGTTAACCTACAGTAAAAACAAATGCAGGCAATAATATCTGAGCACTAGGCAATTGCTATTACAGCTAAATCAGGTCAAGGCAATAGAAGTCTAGACAAGTCCTGAGACTTTGTTATGTCAAAATAATGTCTGTGGCATTTTACTAACAGTAGCAAAACTCTGTTTTCTTTCTTAAATCTCAATAGGGTTAAGAGTGGTCTTGAACATGTTCTATTAAGGTATTCTTCCTTGAGAATCACATTGGTGTATAATTTTCCTTTTTATGCTGCATGTCATGAATAGCATTCGTCATGTTGATGTCCAGGGTTGAGTCTGTTGCAGGTGCCCGGAGAGATTTTTGCACACTGATCCCTGTTCTGCCCAGGCATTTGCTAGGTCCATTATAATATCTGTTTGTGGGCTGCTGATTTGTTGATGGGTCAAGTAATTTGATGACGGGTTATGCAATGTCCTAGTGGTATTTCCTACTGGATTAGCAAGATCAGACGTTGAAAAGTTTCAAGCTAATTTCTGGTGATCTCTCCTTGTACATACCCTCCAATGGCTTCAAGTCAGCATTGAGCAGAGAAACCTTTCATTCTGCAAGAAAAGTTTACGTATGGTTTTTTTCTCAAGAAACTTGCTAATAAGAGCAGTGTGGTGTTATGTTATAATATTACTATGTTATTATATTACTATGATTAAATTTTCATATTACTGTGCTACTATAATTTTCATATTACTATGATAAAATTTTCAGCAGGCTCACATTTTTGTTGGAATCAAGGGGAGGTTTGCCTCTCTCATTCAGGTCTTCCAGGGAAGAGATAAATGTCTGCTACATTCTTTCCTGGAAGAATAATATGTTCTTGCTTCTGTAGTCAAAAGAATAGTAGATAGAATGATGTCTACAATTTGTAACCCTGTCACATCCAGGGCAGACAGAGTTGAGCTGCTTGAAGTAAGTGCACAGGACTAATCCTTCAGGTCATCATATCAGGTATAGCTTTAAGTCACTGTTTCTGGAGTTGTTTTCTTTATAGACATGACCATCTGAACATCTGACTTTAGTTTATATATTTTCTTTTCTGTGAATTGTGCAGAACACTGTGAACGCATTCTCATGATTTCCACTATGACACAACACTAACACTTGGTGCTTCTTATTTAAATAAAACACCCATAATGCTCAGGAAATTGCAGATTGATCACCTTTCAGTTAGGCACCTGAATAAAGTGAAAAGTTACTCTAAATTTCTAGAAACCTGTACATAGCCATTTGAGTGCAGTGCACTGATTTGTGAAACAGAATGCTGGAAGCTCTGGAAAACAAAGGAAAATGTAAACTACTGGTTTTTATATTGTGTAATTGCATCTTGATTAGAGTGGATTTCCAGAAGCCCAAATGTAACAGAAAAAAATCCAGCAGGCCACCTCTGTGACTACTACTTTTCCCAGCAGAGACTGAAAAGGGAAACACAGGAGTAATAAAAAAGGAAGTCTTGAGTCTGTGAGGGGAAAGTGATAAGGGGTATCAGAACGAGTTAAAAATATTTCCCATATCTGCAACATAAAATGAAATACAGTTTCTTTTCAGATTTATCCAAGCATCTAAAAATTAGAGGTTTCTTTTGCCTTTTTCAGAATTTGTGGTTCCCAGTTTTAATACAATAAAGGGTTTTAAGGTAAGTTTTACAGTAGAACAAATAACTTACACAGTTCAGGCTACAGGTGTATATAAACACTTTATACCTACACAGCACAGTAACTATACAGGATGTGCTTATGTCTATATTTATATTTGTGTATGCTGTAAACAACAAATGGTCGTTATGTCTGAACATGATGTAAATAATGTAAAGATGCATAACATCCCATAAAGTCACTGATGAGGGGAAGGATTGAATGTTTTTTTTTGTTTCTCTTCTACAGTGCTTTGAGAACCTCACTTGTAAAAAGACTCAGTAGAACAGCAAATGTAGGAACCTTAAACAGCAATGCGTATAGAGACATAAAAGGAAAACTGAAAATAAAATTAGATTAAAATATTTTTCTGATTTAATATATTTACTGATGGAATTATGTAAAAGATAGGATGGTATTGCTAATCCAAAGATGATCAAATTGTAACAAATGTAAAATTTTGGATTTTTCAAAGTTTGGTGGCTTTTGTGTGTTTGTTTTGTGTAGGTATTAGCTGTTTTGTTGTTTTACCAAAAAAACCCCAACCCCAGATCCAAACCAAAACCAAAACCTGAGGAGATTGATGACACGGACTCCGATATCCAAATCAAAGACCCTTTATTTATCAGAAAGCTGCGTTTTATACCCTTACAAAGTTGTCCACGTGCTCCAGCCCAAATGCTTATTCCCTAACGTACATCGTTCACGCGCCTCTCCTAAACATTCAACTGGCTAGCTTAATTGTGCATGATTTCTCCTTCGTTTGCTCCAGGCGTTCTGCCAAAGTTCTCTGTTGCAAGTGATAAAGTCCTTATTTTAGACTTGTTCAGAAACTCTCAAGGACATCATGACCTTCGTTAATATAGTATGTTCCCACAATTCCCCCTTTTTTGTTTTCATTGACCAAGGCATGTAGTTGTTGATGTTGTCGTTGAATCATTCTCTGAATACACTGCAAGAAACAAAGTGATATCATAACAACAATCAAAATCATCATTCCTTCAAAATCCTCACCTCCATGTCCTCGAGCTAATAAGAAATCTATGACTGCTCTATTCTGAAACGTTGCGTGCCTCATTAAATTTACATCTATCACTAATTCTGATATTAAAGCTGACATTAAATTCACTTACTTTGCCATCCAACATGACAACCTATCTATACTATGTAAAGTTTTACCTACATCTACATGTGGAGAAAACATAGCTACCAATACTCTCGTTGCTTCACCCCAATTATCTACCTCTAAGTTCTTAAAATGCCAGTAACATTCACATACTCCATAAAACCTCTGAAATCATTCACCGCCTTTCCAATAAGACATGTTCTACATGGATCTCCGGGTGGGGCTGATGACAAACACAGCAAGTCTTGCCCTGTTACTTTTACAAAAGACAACCATAAGTTTTGCCTTGTTTGGATGGTCCATGGTCCTGCTGCCGTTGTCGTGATGATCACTGCTCCAAAGATGATTCATCCAACAACGTTCCCTTTTCTGCCGCCGGTTTTACCCATTTTTCCAGGATCCACGTAGGTCCACTATCTGTAATGACACAAGAACAGCCTCTTCCCCGTGTTACTAATTGAAACGGTCCTTCCCATTTTCCTTCCTTGTTTTTCACTAACACTTTAAGTTGCTTTTTATATGTTGACATTCCTGTTGACATAGCTTGCACATGTTTCACAATAGGAGGAATAACATCTTCCCCTTTTTAATCATAAAAAGTTCATCACATATTGTACTTTCATTAATCTGTATACTGGTATCTCCCCAGATTCCCCCTCTTTTTGTTTCAGCAAATAATGTTTTAATGTTTGGTGTGTACATTCTATAATTGTCTGGCCTGTCAGAGAGTGTGGAATGCCAGTAACATGTTGTACTCCCCATTTTATAAAAAATTGTCCCATTGATTGTGAAACATATGCTGGGCCATTATCTGTTTACCTTTAATGATTAACTGTGCAAATACTTCTGGTCTGGTTTGTATACAAACTTGTTGGTAAATTGACATAACTTCTGGAGGTAAAGGCAATTGCTATTTTATCCGAAACTTTTTGTAAAACAGTTTTTGCTTCTGGCGTCAATCTTCTGGAAAATAACAAATCTCAGTCCTTTTTAACAAGGTAAATAGAGGGGACAATTCTTCAGTCATGATGCCAATATTTTCACCTTTCGACAGAGTGAACAAAATTATCTAGAAAGGCCATCTGAACCCTGGAAAGATAATAAAGTCCAGCTGTTTGTCCACAAGGAGTTCTACTGCAGTAATTGAATTATACACACTTTTTGCAACCAAGGCCTTGAATGTCAGGAAAATCACAGAATCACAGAATGGTCGGGGTTGGAAGGGACCTCTGTGGGTCATCTAGTCCAACCCTCCTGCTGAAGCAGGGTCACCTACAGCAGGCTGCACAGGACCTT
>Ga0065711_1006366_pt1 | contig 18807 bp, 15 predicted proteins | sample Hoacrofraction12_FD_59098 | JGI IMG/M metagenome (GOLD analysis project Ga0065711, IMG submission 59098) | Hoatzin crop microbial communities from Cojedes, Venezuela - Epithelial fraction 12 v2 (version 2) | ecosystem: Host-associated > Birds > Digestive system > Esophagus > Crop | place... | reverse complement strand
ATATACAATGATGCAAAGTTAATCATTTCAAATCGTCACCGAAAAATATATGACATAAATAAATACAACACAGTTATTTACGAATTTATTAGTCAACTTTTAGTGGACACTAGTGAAATGAGATATAAAAAAATATAATACACAAAAAATTATAAAATATGGTAAGAAAAATATTAGAAGCAACAGGTTTAGATAAAACCTTAATTGGAAAATCTTATGAAAAGTATATTGGACCTATACTATCAAAAATGAGTCGTCGAAAGTTTGTAAAGAAAAGAAAGCCAGCAATGGATAAATATGGGATAGAAGCCCTTGACAAACTATATAAATGTTGTAAGAAAAATAATGTTCCTATTTGGTTCGAATTCGGAACCATGTTGGGTGCCATACGAGAGCATGCATTTATTGCTCATGATTTTGATATTGACACAGGTATGTATTATAAAGATTATTCAAATAAACTAGAAAGAGACCTTTTTGATGAAGGATTCACTATTAAAAGAGAATTTAGACTTATCAAAGACAGAGATATTGAAAATAAAGTAATGACGGAAATAGCATTGTTCTATAAGGGTGTATTCATTGATATCTTTTTTTCTTTTATTTATGATAGTACACGTTCTAATTATGGCTGTGGTTCTTCTTTAGGAAAAGAACTAATGGATAAAAATTATTTTAGTGTAAAGAAATATGATTATCCAGTATCAGATATGAAAGAAATAGATTTTATGGGTATTCGGTTTATGATTCCATCAAATGCGGATTATTGTATGAAATATGTTTATGGAGATAATTATATGACGCCAGATCCTGATTTTAAGCCTTTCGCTAAATTTGATCTTCCTTATCCAGAATTTTATGGTGAAATGATTGGTTCTTGGGAATAAGAATGGCAGAATCTCTAGGACATAAAACAGTTAAAAGTTCCGTTTGGAGTATTCTTGACGTATTGATGCGTCAGGGTATTGGATTCGTCATAAGTGTTGTCTTGGCGCGTCTGTTGACACCTTCTGACTACGGAACGATAGGACTGATAATGATTTTTATAAGCATTGCCAATGTTTTCGTTGACAGTGGATTCGGTGCGGCTTTAATCAGAAAAGTAGATAGAACGAATGAAGATTTAAATACTGCATTCTTTTTTAATGTATTCGTTGGAATAATCGTTTATTTAATATTATTTGTATCAGCACCATATATTGCAAGCTTCTTTAATAATTATGAGCTCACTGACATTTTACGGGTATTAGGACTCATATTGATTATAAATTCCTTTAATATAGTCCAAAATGCAATTATGATATATAGCATGAGGATTAAGAGACTTGCTTTGCTAAGTGCTATATCGCAAATAAGTACAGGACTAATCGCAATTTATTTTGCATATCAAGGATTGGGAGTCTGGACATTGGTAATACAACAATTAGGAGCAGCTTTGTTGAATGCAATTCTATTGATTGTTTCTACAAAATGGAATCCGAAGTTTGTTCTCTCAAGAAAATCGTTCGATTACCTTTGGGGTTTTGGCAGTAGGTTATTGACAGCAACATTAATTGGTACAATATTTAATCAGGGATATTCTTTTGTTATCGGTAAAATGTTAGGGAAAAGGGATTTAGGACTTTTTACTAGATCTGAGCATTTCACACAACAACCAGTAAACATCGTTACAAATATCATAAATAAATCGCTTGTACCTTCTTTGGCTCATTGTCAGGATGATTTGCATAGGATGCAATTAAATTATAAGAAGATTGTCGAAATAATAAGTGTTATCATCTTTCCGTTGATGTTCTTATTGTCTACGCTTTCAGAACCATTATTTATTACATTGTTTGGTTACAAATGGATTGCAGCAATACCTATTTTTAGAATATTATGCATAGGATATGCTTTTGATATATTTTCGACATTGGGATTGCAGCTTATGCAAGTAATGGGAAGAACAGACTATACATTGAAGTTGGAGTTTATAAAGAAACCTATATACGCATTAATAATAGTAATATCTTTGTTTTATGGATTGAAAGGTTTAGTTATAGGCAAAGCTATATATTGCCTTGTAGCTGCTATGATAAACAGTTCTGTCATCAAATCTCTACTAAAATACGATTACTGGCGACAGATGTGGGATATAGTTAAATACGCTTTCATTTCCATAATAATATTGATTCCTGTTTATTTCGTGATACACTATATATGGAACAATAATATATTTCAAATACTGTCGGTATCTGTTATATTCATATTATTGTACATATTAGTTTTGAAACTATTAAAAATGCCTGCATTAGCTCTTGTCTGTGATGTTATAAGATCATTTAAGAAGTGAAAATGAAGGATTATAACACAATAGGGGATGCTTACATGTAATTTAGACTTTTATGCAAAATTCAGATATAAAAAGATACAATCTCAAAGCTAATTCACACATAATAACATTACTAGGTGATGAGCTTATAGGAAGCGATAGCTTAGCTCTATTTGAAATCGTAAAAAATTCGTACGATGCTGATGCCACAGTCGTAAATATTCAGCTGAATAATATGTTTTCAGAAAATGCTGAAATTATAATAGAAGATAATGGAAATGGAATGTCTTTGGATGTTATAGAAAAGGCTTGGCTTACGTTAGGTACGGATTATAAGCGTAAGATTGTAAAAGAAAGTCCTGTATTCCATAGGACGTCATTGGGTAATAAAGGCGTGGGAAGGCTTGCAACACATCGACTAGCAAATAAAATAATGCTCGAGACGCAAGCAAAAGGAGAAGATCAGGGCTCAAGATTGGTAATTGATTGGAAAAGGTTAATTAATTCAAGTGATGTAATAGATGATTTATATGTCAATGTAGAACGAAACGTAAAATGTTCGTTTGTTAATAATCAAGGAACAAGGATAACATTGTCAGAACTTAGAGAGAAGAAATGGACTCAGTCAAAAATCTCTACAATGGTGAGAAAACTACAAAATATAATTAATCCCTTTTATATAAATGAAAATGACAAATTCGGAATAAATATAATATCCAATGTGAATCAGATTCAAGAATGGATTGATTCTGTAATGTCTCCTAGAGATATTCTATCTAGCGCATTATATCAATTCAACTTTAAATTATATAGAGGTGATAATGAAATCGCTGTAATAGAATGGGAATATAAATTTAGTCCTAAAAATTTCTCTCAACAATCATCTATAAAACCTCATGCCGAGTCAAATAAAGGAGATTTGCTTATACGAGGAAATCTTTTTAAAGAGATAGATTCTAGCTCTAGGGCTCAACATTTATTGAAGAATAAAAACCTTGATGGAATAGAGAACTTTAGTGGGGAGTTTTTTGCCTTTAACTTAAACAAAAAAATAATTGATTCGATTTACGGGTATGGAAATAGTGGAAAGGTCAAAGATCTTATTGAAAATTTTTCAGGAGTTAGAATATATAGAGATGGTATACGAGTTTATAATTATGGAGAACCTTCGGATGATTGGTTACTATTAAATCAGACAAGAAATAAGAGGTCTGGTGATCATTTTTCCAAAAACCAGGTTGTTGGAGCTTTGAATTTAGATTTGGGAAAAACGAAAGACACATTAATAGAGAAAACAAATAGAGAAGGTTTTATAGAAAATGAGTGTTACGAAAGACTTCGATTGATAGTTCAGACGATTTTTGAAAAATTTGAAAAGATAGCATTGCATGATAGGGAGAATGTGAGATTGTATATACAGGATCCCAAGCAGAAAAATGATAGAGCTTTTGAATCTTCCATACAAAAAATCGAGGATTACATTGATGAAAAAGGATTAAAAGAGGATTTAGGTGTTTTAGTTAGTAAGGTCAAGAAGGGTTACTATGAAATGCAGGATGTTATGCTAAATTCAGGCTTAAGAGGCTCAAACTTAGCCATAGTTTTCCATGAAGTCTGCAGAGAAATGGGGTTTATTAGTCAAGATATATCTAATAATCGTATTAAGATAGAAGATATAAAGATAAGAGTACATTCCTTGATGGAACTAATTGAAAAATTTACACCTCTTCTTAAACAGAACAAGCATAAGACATATAAAGCATCTGAAATTATTAAACGTGTTATTGATATACATCAAAGGAGATTCAAATTCCATTCAATTGATTTTGAATGTCCTATTCAGCAAGGAAATACAATTGATGATTTTACTATAACAGGAGATGGGGGGCTGATTTTAGGCGCAATTTCAAATATAATAGATAATGCTATTTATTGGGTAGATGTGAGACATGAAAAAGAAAAGATGGTAAAACCATCTATTCTTTTAAGTATAGATCTACGTTCTTTTGATGGTCCAGCTATAGTAGTAGCTGATAATGGAACGGGGTTTTCAATGGATTACGATGATATGATACGTCCGTTTTATACATTGAAACCAGGTGGAATGGGTATAGGTTTATATTATGTTAATATCGTGATGAATAGTATAGGAGGAAAGCTTCTTTTTGTAAATGGAAAAGATTATGATCTTTCAGATAAGTATGATGGTGCTTGTGTTATATTAGTTTTTCCAAATAAAAACGTTTAGATTATGTTGAACGAAAATAATGAAATAATTATCGTTGATGATGTGCAAGATGATCTCGATAGATTGGCAGCTGTTTTCCATGAAAAAGGAATAGGATGTCGTGCCTTTCGGTATGACGGTATAGAGTTTCCACAGTCTCCTTTACTAGGTGTAAGAATGGCTTTTTTTGATTTACATCTTATTAAGGGTGTTGATGACATGGCACAATATACAACACTAGCTGATGCTTTAAAAAAATACATATCTCCATCAAATCCATATTTTATTTTGATTCTTTGGACCAAAAATGCTAAAGAAAAAGAAAGTTTTATAAAATTTGCGAGAAAAAATACTTCAAAAGATATTCCTAGTCCCTTAAAAATTATAACACTAGATAAATTACAATTCACAGATGAAAATAAAAACTTAGAAAATAAATTAGGCGAAATTTTTGATGACTTTGATCTAAAAAGTCTATTTTATTTCGGTGATGACGTGCAAGAGGCTGCCATGACATGTTTTGATGAAATATTAAGATTGGTAGAACGGTGTGACAAATGGGGAGAAAATGACGAATACATGAAACAAGTGAAAAAACTATTTTCAGCTATAGCTATTGAAATGATGGGCCTAGAGCATGCGAAGAAGAAACCAGGTAAAGGCATAAAGGAAGCTTTGGCTCCTATTTTTTTACATGAATTATTGAAGAAAGATGATTCGAATTGGAATGTTTTTTTAGATTCAAAATCTTTCACCAAAGATACAAGTGTTTTAGAAGATGGGCTGAAAGTAAAATTAAATAAATTCTTTAATATTGATTTAAATACTGAAGAAAAAGATGCAAGAGGCAGTGTTAGAGTTGTTAATATAGAAAATGAGACATTTAATAAATGTTTCAGTGTAAATTCAGATGTTTTTAAGGAAAAAATGTTTGTTGACGGTACTATGAATAAGACAGAGTATGACACGAAGTCCGTTAAGATTATAGCATTGGAGGTAAGTGCGGCTTGCGATTATGCTCAAAACAAAACACGTCTCCATAAATACATATTAGGTGTTTTATTTTCTGGCAAGAAAGATATGGCAGCCGGTGACTATATTTATGAGTTGCCGTTTGATTTTAACTATGACGGAAAAACTTGTTCATTGGCTTTAAATTTTAATTATACGTTTAATGAGGAGGACTCGGAAACAAATAAGATTCTGGGAGAAAAATTGTTTAGTTTGAAGGAAAACTGCTTAAATTGTATAATAAGTGAATATGCTAATCATATATCTAGATTAGGTTTTACATGTTTCCGCAAAAAACCGAGAAAACATGGTAAACGTACTGAAAAATAATTGTAGAAATTAAGCTATGTCAACATTTGCCTACACTAAAGATCAAATAGATTTGATATTTGAGACAGCTAATAAACAGGGTAAGATTCGGAAGGATTGGCTTGATTTAGATGGGTGGGATGAACATAGCATTATTGTGAAATATGCAGAAGACGCGAAGACTGCTAGAAATAATATAAGAAAAGAAATTAAAAAGAAAAACGACAAGGATGATAACGTTATAAGAGATAATAAGAAGGAGCTAGATAAAATAAAAACGGCGAGAGAAAATGTTGAAAATGAAATAAAATCAGACATTCTCAGGAATATATTAGATCGGAAATTTGAAATAGAAATAGAACCTAAATTGCATGAAGATTCTGGAAAAACTATTTATGTGACGGGACAAGATAGAGATTCCTTTTTTGCTTGTAAAATAATCAATGAAGAACTTCAGAAGATTTATAAAATAGAACAGCCTAACAGAAATGACATTGTAAAATGTTTAAAGCTACTATTAAGCGACAGGGTAGATAAACTGTTGGTTAGATGCGACATTAAAAGCTTTTTTGAAACAATAGACAGGGAACGTTTACTAAGAAAATTAAAAGAGGATAACCTTGTCAGTCGAAGGTCTTTGAGAATTATGAAACGAATGTTCTATAAACTATCCAATGAGTACGGTTATAAAGAAGGGATACCTAGAGGTATTGCTTTTGCCCAAAGTCTTGCTGATATATATCTTCATAATATAGACGAACAGATCCGAAGTATAGAAGGGGTGTATTTTTATCGACGTTATGTGGATGATGTTATCATCATTGCATCACCTCTTGTTACCTCTCAGCTTGCCGAAGACTTATTTTCACTAATCGCAGAAAAATTTAAGGAATTAGGTTTGGAAATACATTCAATGGATGATGAGAAAAGTCTAGCGGAAGATATACATTATGGTGACAAGAAGCATATTGAATTCGATTTCTTGGGATATCATATTGACCTTGATGAATTGTCAGGAGACGTCGCTATAACTCTTACACAGGAACGTGTGGAAAAATATAGAAAACAAATAAGAGCGGCAGTCTCATTCTATAATAAATACGCAACAATAAGACCTCGCGTGAAAAGGAATGGAATAACAGACGGCATGACTTCTGATAATGAAAATAAAAACATAATAAAACGTCATAGACAACCTCTGTATAAATTTCATAAACTTCTAGGATATTTAACTAGGAATTATAGTCTCGGTGGAACAAAAAGTAATATCTATAGTGGAATATACTTTAAACATCCTCTGCTTACTGATACGACTCAATTGAAAGATTTAGACGAATATTTATATAACGAAATAGATCGTCAATTAAAGCCAGATAGATTCGCAAAATTCCCAGAACCTTTTCTTGATAATTTAAAGAAAAGAATACATAGTAGATATTCATTCGTAGAAGGATATAATAAACGTCGTATGTGTAGAATGACGTCTGCGAATTTTAGAATGATAAAAAAAATAATGAATAATCATGAGACTGAAGAAGATAGAACAATCGACATATAGGATGCTTTTTTCGGATGTCTTACCATACGAAATACCTCTCTTTATGTCAAATGAAAGATTCTTTCATCTGGCAAATAGGTTACATCTTGCTATAAATGACAAGGGAGAAGTCGTATATAGAAAATCAACTAAAAATGAAATACAGAATCTGTGGGCTGAAGCCTTTAAGGAGTTATTAAATGGTACAAGAAAAGAAAAAATAAGTTTCAATTACTATATTAACAAAGATAATGTCAAACATAGAGAACTCGTTATAATTCATCCATACGTACAGTTGAAAATGATGGATTTCTATAAAAGATATGATTGTTTGATAACCAATTTTTGTCGTCAGAGTCATTTTTCTATTAGATATCCTGATAAACGGGCAACTTTTGTAAAACCTAGACGATTATATTCCAAAACAGTAGAGGAACTGAATGATTATAAGGCAAATGAGAATCCGAAACATTATTTTCACTATCTAAGATATCAGAATATCAATGCTTTTTATGAAGGTTCGGAATTCCAGCGATATGAAAAGAAATTTTCTCATATTTTTCGAACAGATATAAGACATTGTTTCGATAGTGTGCCTATAGAGAGATTAAGTGAAATCATCTATGGATTAGATAAAAATAATGAAGGATTTTCGTTTGCCAATGAATTATCCAGTATGATGATGTCAATGAATCATAAACTCCATGCAGATCCTCAAACAATGAAGAGAAATACAAAGGGAATCGTAATCGGGCCAGAGTTTTCGAGAATTGTTTCCGAAATTATATTGCAACAGTTTGATAAGAAAATAGAGAAGATAATGCAAGATGGTATTACTTCTTATAAATTTCATAAGGATTACGAATGTTGTAGATATGTGGATGACATCTTTTTCTTCTATAATGATTATGATGTTTATTCTAGATTTTATGATGCATTACGTAGAGTGTTACGAACTTATAACATGGAAATGTCTAAAGACAAGACCTTCGTGTATGAATTGCCAATGGTAAGTAAAGAGACTATTGCTAAGCGAGAGTTGAAGAAATTAATAGAAACAATCTTTTTTGATAGACTTAATTCTGTTAAAGGATTAATTAAACGAAATGAAAATGACACTTATGATTTTCCATACAAGATAAAATCTAAATATATAATAACGGATATAAAGACAATACTTTATAAAACAGGAGTTGATTTCAATAAAATTTCTGCAAGTATATTATCTTATCTACATAGAAAATTAGCTTCATCACTTGATTATGTTGATGGTTTAATGGACGTCTATCGCGAAGCTAATTCTGAAGGATTTATAGATGATAAAGGAAAAAGGATTTGGATAGGATATGAAAAAGGTCTTGTCTATTTCCTACGAGAAATCATAAAAATCCTCTTTTATTTCTTTGATAATGATATGCGTATGAGTACAAGTATAAAGGTGCTGACGATACTTGACATGATTGTTAGTTATTGCAAAGGAAAATTATTCGATGATACGAGAGACTTCTCAATGGAATTATCCTCGGATTCTCAAATAAAAATATATAAGAGCATTGTAGATGAATTGTCACTAATCTTGAAATATAATAAGGTTAGTAGCAAAAACGGATTGGAAATATGTAATTTATTACTGATTCTAAAATCTATACCGAAGATCTATAAAATAGACGAATCTGTTATAAGAGAATTCTTGGGAAATGACTTGAAATCATATAAGCGTGATGGTGCCATCAATACTTTAACGGTCTTGACATTGCTTATGGTAATCGAGAACGATGCTGATAAAAAAGATATCCATAAAGATGCTGTAAAATGGTTGATGGCTTGTCTTGAAGATCATGAATGGTCGATTGATGATACTGAGAGTTTTATGATAATAATAAACTTAGTAACATCACCTTATGTGAATGAACCGTATAAAGACGAAATTGCAAAGAATTTACCAGATAATATTTCTAAAGCGGTAAGAAGAATTAACATGAGATTATCTCCATTCGTGAAATGGAATAATTTTAATCTTACAAAAGAATGTCTGATAAGATTTCCTGCAAACGTATATTAATTTTTTTCGATCCGGTCGTAGGCAGATTTATTACACACAATACCGGTTAACGTTTTTGCTGAGAAGTGGGGGCGTTATAAGAAGAGGGAGCCTGCACCTCTTTCTTTTAAAGAACAAAACTATGCTAGGTATGAAACGTGTAAGAGAAATACTTGAAGGAGTATTAAGAGACTCTAAAGTACAGTCCGCTAAAGATCTGAATGGACTTCTAGACGAGGCAGAGAATTTTCTTAAGAATCTAAATGGTAGAGTTGAGTTCAGAAAAGAGTACAGTCTGACCTCTAAATTTTACGGGAGTGTAAAAAGTTCATTTGAGGAAATCGTAAAATCTTATAATAGCGGAAATATAATTGAGGCATCTGAACAATTAAAAAATTTAATCATCAAGAAAAATAGGGAAAAACATATAGATATAATTTTGGAAAAATCTGTATTAGAGAAAAATACCCCTGTGTTTCGGATGAGAGTTCGTAATGATTATGGATTATATGAAAGAAAAGAAATGTTTCATATTCCAATTAATAAAATAAACAATATTGCAAATGTAAGATATAGTATGAATGGTTATCCTTGTTTATATCTTGGCGCGTCTCTATATGTTTGCTGGGAGGAGATCAGACGTGGCGACATTGACAGAGTGAATTTTGTAAAGATGAAACCTCTAGAGGACATTCTTCTTTATACAACTCTTTGTCCAAATGAATTCACATGCAAAGAAGATGTTATCAAATTCTATCTATTTGTATTATGTACAAAAAAGGTTGATAATGATAATGACAGATTTAAATATCAATATGTTATACCAGAATTATTACTTCATTCGCTTATTAAACATCATTTAAACAATAAAAATAAAGATGTATGGGGGATAAAATATGTTTCGTCTAGATATTTTGACAACGATGGAAAATTCAAATCGAAACCGATCTTTTACAATTATGTAATACCATTTATCCCTCCTGTAGATGATGGGAAAAAAAGTGATAATCTTTCTATAAAACTAAAAGAAACATTTTATGTTTCGGAAACGGAGGCATCTTATGTTGAAAGAGTTTATGAAGATAAATCTGTAAAGACGAATGTTAGACCCCATGCATATTATAACACGTTCTTTTGGAAATTAGAACAGAAACTAAAAGCAGAGAAAAGATTAGATGATAAAGATTAGCAATAACGTGACAATAGGACAGAACTGTGTGATAACAAAGGATATCCCAGGTGGTACTACTGTCGTGGCGGCAAAATATAGAGAGATATGAGAATAATGTTTTTGATGGGCTATGCCATAGCAAAAGAGGAATCTATCAGTTTGATGGATTTGCTAATGCATCGTACCAAGAGTGCATCAAAAGATAATACTTCCAAAATTACTGGGAAGTTCACATACGGTGGTTGGACTATGTCACTGATGAACCACTTGGCAGAGAAAGAAGATGTGGAGATAGCTCTTGCTTATCCTTCTCGTACAGGACTTAAACCTGTTGATGACCGTATCACGTTCTATCCGATATGTTTTAGGACTATTAAAGAAATGGTTCATCGCAAAATATTTGAGAAGTTGCAGATGCGGATAAAGTCAGCTCATATTTATGATAATCAATTAGTAAAAGGTTTGTTGCATGCCATTGAGGATTATCATCCTGACATCATTCATGTATGGGGTTGTGAATTCCCGATGGGATTGGTGGCGAATTACACAGATATTCCGATCGTGCTACATATCCAAGGTATTCTAAATCCTTATTGTGATGCTTTTTTCCCTCCAGGAATGAACTTTTCTTCGTTTCTAAAATACGGCAGTTTGAGAAAGTTGTATAGTACCTATCGTGGTTATCGTGTACGAAAAGATAACGACATGAATAGGGAAACGGAGATATGTAAACATATAAAATATTTCATTGGTAGGACAGCATGGGACCGTAATGTGATGAGAGTATTAGCTCCCGATGCAAAGTATTTTCATGGTGATGAGATGTTAAGACCTGCTATCCTAGAGTCTGAGAAATGGCAGTATCATGAAGGACGTAAGAAACTGGTGATTAGTACTACGATAAGAAACTCTCCTTATAAAGGTGTGGATGTAGTTCTTCGTTCTGCAGAGAAGCTGAAACGACGTTATAACGAGGACTTCGAATGGAATCTATATGGCGTTGGTGATATAAGATTTTTTGAAAAGTTTACAGGTATAAAAGCAAACGATGTCAACGTAATATGTCGTGGAATTGTAGATGCAGAGACGTTACGTCAGTCACTTCTAGATAGTGATGTATATTGTCATCAGTCATACATCGAAAACAGTTCTAATAGTATATGTGAGGCTCAGTATCTCGGTGTACCAGTTATTGCTGCCGATAGTGGTGGAACAAAAGATTTGTTAAAAGATGATAGTGGTATCCTCGTTCCTACAAATGACAGTTACCAGACCGCAACGTATATCATGGATATCAAGCAAGACCGTCAGTTGGCAGAGCGATTGAGTAAAAATGCCGTCACCGTTGCTGAATATCGTCATAATCCGGAACGGATAGTAAGTGAGTTACTAGAAACTTATCGGGAAATATTAAATAAGGATTTATGATACATTAAAAATTAAATAGCATGGACTTCAGGTACTATCTTTATAGAGCATTGTTTAAGCCATACAATGTTGTAATTCCAAGATTTTGGAAAGTGTATAACTACTTGATTTTCAGAGTGGGGGGGGTAAAAATGGGCGCAAATTTTTGTGTACATAACCATGTCTATCTGAGTAGAGGGAAAAACTCTGAAATTACAATCGGAGATAATTTTGTATTTTCAAGTAGTGCATGCATTAATCCGCTATCGAGAAACATAAAGGGTTGCATAGTTACTAATCCTAATGCAAAACTTAATATAGGTAACGGTGTGGGTATCTCTTCTACCTCAATATGGGTTCATGAACAAATAACGATACACGACAACGTGAATATAGGAGCAGACTGTATTATAATGGATTCGGATGCACATTCTCTGAACTATCTGCACCGCAGACGTTATCCGAAAGAAACAGGAGAGGATGCGAAGAATAAGATAAACCGTCCGATAGAAATAGGCGAAGATTGTTTGATTGGTACTCGCTCTATTATTCTAAAGGGTGTACATATAGGAGCTAGAACGGTGATAGGTGCAGGTAGCGTGGTAACAAAGGATATCCCCTCGGACTGTATTGCCGCTGGGAATCCGTGTAGAGTGATAAAGACATTAAAAATTAAGTAAATTCAATTTCGGTAGGTACACTACAGTACATATATATTGATAATGGCAAGAGAAATTTATACAGGTAAGAAAGTACACATAACGTTTTACGAATATGTATTGACATATATGTTTGCGGTCTTAGGATATATGACTGCTGTATTTCAGTATATACCAGCAAAGACATTTATACTTGGATTTCTGTGTCTGATATATATATATAAGAATAGGCGTAAGATAGAGGATAAGAAACCTTTGATCTGGTCGGTATTGTCATACGTCATAATAGCATTCATACATAAAGCATATTACGGCATGTTTGATGATCGCGTATATCTAGAGCTGCCGTTACTTATTCTATCTGGTTATTATATAACCAAGAGGTTAGGATGGAGATTCAGATATGCTATGCTTGAGGTAATGGGGATATTAGGAGCGATAAGTCTATTCTTTTATTTTTTAATGGTCTTTACAGGGTTTGTACCTAGTTCGATGTTCGATATTATGGGATATAATAATATTCTTATATATAATATACGTCTCAACGAAATAATCTTGCAACGCAACTGTGGACCATATTGGGAACCTGGTGCATGGGGCGGATATTTGCTTATAACTCTTTTGTTCTTTTATGACGACTTAGGACGCCTTTTGAAAACTAATAGGATATTATTCGTAATAATCATCATCACAATACTTACCACAAGAAGTACACAAGCATACATCGCTTCATTCATGGCTTTTGTCTTGTATTTCGTAAAAAAGAGATTTCAGGTAAAATATTTAATCATATTGATGATACTATTTTCTGTTAGCATGATCGTTTATCAGGAAGTTCCTTTCTTAAAGGAAAAGGTTGATGATCAATTAGAGTTAACAGAGGATTGGGAGTCAGATGAATCATTGCAAAGTGCTAATCGTTTTACTACGACGATGGTTGACATATATTATATTCTTAAATCTCCATTAATAGGAAATACGAATGATCCTACAATAAGGTATGGAGATCATCCAGTTATTTCCAATTTATATTTATATGGGAGGTATTATGGATCAGGCTCAGGTATTACTAGTCAGATAGCCTGTTACGGCATACCTTTATTTATGATATGGCTCTTTCTATCATATAAAAAACAGGAATACAACTTAGGAAGAAAATCTGCGTTTTGCGTAATGATAGTATTATTGGCACTAGGAAATGGTGAAATGTATTCTAATTGTATATTTTATTTGGCGTTACCTTTTATAACATATAAAAAGAAATCATGTGTATAATAATTAAAAGAAAAATTTCGGTCGTTACTGTCTGTTATAACGCTGCATCACTGATAGGAGAGACAATCCTCTCGGTGATAAACCAAACGTATCCAAACCTAGAATACATCATTATTGATGGTAAATCAAAGGATAATACCGTCAATATCATCAAAAAATATGAATCTAAGATAACCAGATGGATAAGTGAACCAGATGAGGGTATATATTATGCGATGAACAAAGGTCTCAAGTATGCTACTGGTGATTATGTCATTTTTATGAATGCCGGTGACACTTTTTGCCATGAAAAGATCTTGGAGGAGTTTGTACCACAGATAGATGAAGATACTATTGTGGCTTATGGTGATATTTATATGGTAAAAGAACATTATAAATATCGTGCTGCTCATATGTCTGAAGAATTATTAGAAGAGAAAATGCCCTTTTGCCATCAGGCAACATTTGTGAGATTAAATTATCATAAGAAACATCCTTTCGATACGTCTTTCAAAATAGTAAGTGATTATAATTTATTTTATCATGCATATTTTACAGAAAAAGTAAAGTTCCAATATGTACACTGTGCCGTAGCAAACTTTGACAGCAGAGGCCTATCAAGTGCTAACTTTCGTCTGACACGCCGAGAATGGCTTAGGGTCAATGGATTACAGCATGATTGGATATACAGAATAAAAAAAGAATTAACTTTTATCTCTTGGGACATAAAAAGGTGGGTTAAACATCATCTTATGTCTGAAAAATCTGTAGCAGAAACAGAGATAAAAAGATTAAGAAAAAAGGGGATAAAAGAAATAATAATTACATCAACTGATTTATAATATTATTGCAAAATTAATATGCTTATGGATAAGAAAATAGTTCACGTTTTCTGGGGACTTGGTTATGGTGGTATTGAGACTATGCTTGTGAATATTGCAAATAATCAGGTAAAAATGGGGGTAGATGTACATATTATCATAATAAACGAAATATACAAAAAGGCTCTACTGGAATCTTTTTCACCTAAAGTAAAAATTCATCTGTTGAAAAGAAGACCTCATTCTCTTTCGATGAAATTCATACATGATTTCAACAACTTGTTGGATGATATAAATCCGAACTATATTCATCTGCATCAAAGTAAACTTTATTTCTTTCTTAATAAGAAAAATAAAAGGCGTGGAGTGTGTTCCACGCTACATGCTATGCCGCAAGGGGTGATAAGATATAAAGGAGATTTTCTTTTCAAACTATGGCCTATACTTTATCTGAGAATAAAAAATCTCTCTTACGCAATAGATAGGGTACCTACTGCATTTTCAATAAGTAAAGTTGTGCATGATGAACTGAAGAATAAATATGGAGTAGAATCTATAGTGATTGAAAACGGAATTCTTACAACAACATTTTTACAGCGTCCACAGAATATGCCAATTGATGATTTGCGAATGGTTCAAGTAAGTAGATTAGTACATGACACGAAGGGACAGGATTTGCTTATCCGTGCTGTAGCGGCAACAAAAGGTGTAACAGTAGATTTTATTGGCGAGGGAGAATCTATGGACTTTTTACAACAACTTGCTACCGAATTAGGCATCAACGATAGGGTGAGGTTCTTAGGCTCAAAGAGTCAGGACTATATTCGTGAACATTTGAAGGACTATGACCTTTTTGTTCAGCCCTCACGATATGAGGGATTCGGGAATACCGTAGCTGAGGCAATGGCGGCAAGGGTTCCCGTACTAGTGTCGGAAGGACAAGGACCTGCGGAAATAACTTGTGGAGATAATTTTGGTTGGACTTTCCGAAACTCTGATGCAGATGATTTGGCAAGCAAAATAAAATATATTTGTGAACATTATGATGAAGCCTTGGCAAAGGTATCACCTGCATATAAGCATGTAAATGAAAACTATGATGTCTCCGTTACAGCAAGGAAATATCTGGAGAATTATGGAACAATAACGAATAAAAAATAGACCTATAGCTCATTTTTTTAGCCTGATGAAGGGATATAAAACAATTTTGAAGTCTTATCGATAGGACGTTTGTCGATAGGCATGCTTACGAGATATAAAATAATCAAATAACAATAAATTAATCAGTTATGAACATAGCATTAATAATAGCTGGAGGTTCGGGTAACCGAATGGGACAGGATATCCCCAAGCAGTTCATGCATGTGGATGGAGCCCCCATTATTATTCATACCATGATGGCTTTCCAACAGCATCCCGATATTGATGGTATCGCTGTGGTATGTTTGAAAGGATGGGAGACGGTGTTACAATCTTATGCCAACCAGTTCAATGTAACCAAGTTGAAATGGATTTTCTCAGGCGGTTCAACGGGTATGGAGTCAATACATAATGGTATCTATGGACTGAAGGATGAAGGATGTAAGGACGAAGATTTGGTTATGATACATGATGCAGTCAGACCTCTACTTTCGCAAGACATCATATCATCTAATATAGCCACTTGTAAGGCTTATGGTTATGCCATAACAGGTATCCAGTGTAAGGAAGCGATATTAGAGAGTGAAAATGGATTTGAGGCAGAGAAGAGTATTCCGCGCGATACACTTATCCGTACGCAGACCCCACAGACGTTCCGTTTGAAGAATATTCTAGCAGTTCATGAGGAAGCAAAAGAGAAAGGTATAACCAATTCTGTCTCCTCTGCCACATTAGTTGCAGAAGTAGGTGGAAGAACCATGCACATAGTACCAGGTTCAGAGAAGAATATTAAGGTAACGACCGTTGAAGACCTAGAGATGATAAAGGCTTTGATGCATGTTAAGAAAGATAATTGGTTGAAATGAATTCTTATAATGATGATATAAAGACTGTCGCAACACAATCCTTAGATTGGAATTTATTAACAGGTAAAAACATTCTTATTACGGGAGCTACGGGACTTATTGGTTCATGTCTTGTAGATGTCTTAATGAGCGAAAATTTAGATGCTCAGATCTATGCTTTAGGTAGAAATGAAGAAAGAGCGAGGAAACGTTTTTCTACTCATTGGAACAGCGATAAATTTCATTTTTTATCATACGACGTATCTCAACCGCTATCTTGTAATATAGACTTTCATTATATTATTCATGCAGCTAGTAATGCAAGTCCTAATTTTTTCATATCAAGCCCTGTCGAGGTAATGAAATCCAATATCTATGGAACAGTGAATTTGATGGAATATGGTATCAATCATAACTTACAGAAATTTCTATATGTATCATCAGGAGAAGTGTATGGTGAAGGCGAAGGAAAGAAGTTTAGTGAGAAAGACAGCGGATATATAGACTGCACATTATCTCGTTCCTGTTATCCTTCTGCCAAACGTGCAACGGAGACATTATGTATCTGTTATGCAACAGAGTATGGCGTCGATGTGAATATTGCCCGTCCTTGTCATGTATACGGACCACATTTTACAGAAAGCGACAATCGTGTATATGCACAGTTTATTCGTAATGTACGAAATGATGAGGATATCATAATGAAGAGTACGGGAGAACAGTATCGTTCATGGTGTTATGTGGTGGACTGTGCCAGTGCACTATTGTATATTCTACTCAAAGGTGAGAATGGACAGGCGTATAATATTGCAGATGAGAACTCCTGTATTACAATACGAGAATTGGCAGAACTGACAGCCAAGATAGGTGGAAAGCAAGTCATTATGCAGTTGCCTGATGACCAAGAGAAACGCGGTTATAACCCAGTGAAGACTTCAACATTCGATACTACCAAACTGAAGGGACTAGGATGGAACATAAAGGGGAATATGGAAGAAAAGATGCGGAGCACTATTGAAACATTGAAATAGAAAGAAAAATAAAATTTAGAGGAACTTGTGAGATAGAGAAAAGAGGTCTTATCAAACGAGAGATTTGAGATAAGTATAATTAAATATGAATAAGTAATCAGAATATGGAAAAGGATTTATCACATTTGAGTGAATTACAACGGGCAGAGTTAAACGTATTTAAAGCGTTTGATTCTATATGCAAAAAACATAATATAGTTTATTATATGACGGGTGGTTCTCTGATAGGTGCCGTAAGACACAAAGGTTTTGTTCCATGGGATGATGATATTGACGTTTCTATGACAAGAAAGGAGTATAACAAATTTGTCGAGCACACAAATGAGTTACCAAATAGTATGTTTCTAAGTTATTTTGATACACCTGAACATGTTTGGCTCGTACCAAGAATTATCGATAAGAACACACGATTCTATCTGAATAATGCTACTGAGAAGAAAGAGATAGGAGCATGGATGGATATTCTAATCATGGATGGTATTCCAAACAAGGGAATAAAACGAACATGGATGAAGATGAAATATCTTCTTGCACGTATGTTATATCAATTTTCTAATTTCAGTACTGCTGTAAATCTGCACAGAGAAGGACGTCCTTGGTATGAATATGCTGCAATTAATTTTGCAAAGTGGTCACATATAGAGAAAATTCTTGATTCAAAGAAAATGGGACATTTCTATGATAGAGTATGTCAGAGCTATGACGTTGATAAATGTAAATATGTTGCAGCTTTAAGTGGAGCCTTGCAGTTCAAAGAAACTTTCCCAAAAGAATGGTTGGGTAAAGGATTAGAACTTGATTTTGAAGATATGAAGGTTAGAGGATATGAAGAAACGGATAAGTTTCTGACATATATCTATGGTGATTATATGACACCTCCTCCTATGGATAAAAGAAATCATCATAACGTAACGAAAGTTGAATAAAAAAGAGAAAATATGAGTAACAACAACAGAATACCGCAACCGACGGATGCGTCGATAATACTTACGTATCGCTGTCCGATGCGTTGTATGATGTGTAACATCTGGAAAAATCCAACG
>Ga0065711_1005925_pt1 | contig 18807 bp, 9 predicted proteins | sample Hoacrofraction12_FD_59098 | JGI IMG/M metagenome (GOLD analysis project Ga0065711, IMG submission 59098) | Hoatzin crop microbial communities from Cojedes, Venezuela - Epithelial fraction 12 v2 (version 2) | ecosystem: Host-associated > Birds > Digestive system > Esophagus > Crop | place... | reverse complement strand
GTAAGCATTTATTAGGTCCCCTCTCAGCCTTCTCTTCTCCAGGCTGAACAAGCCCAGCTCCCTCAGCCTCTCCTCATAGGAGAGATGCTCCAGTCCCCTCACCATCCTCGTAGCCCTGCACTGGACTCTCTCCAGTAGCTCCTCATCTTTCTTGAACTGGGGAGCCCAGAACTGGACAGAGTACTCCAGATAAGGCCTCACTAGGGCAGTGTAGAGGGGAAGGGAACACGAGAGCCCCGCAGCTCCGCTGTATGAGTCAGTCACAGTGCTCAGCTCCTCACAACCTTCTGCAAGCAGAGGGAAAAGAAACAACTTGCTTGAGCAAGCAGCTCACCTGCTGAATGCCTATGGTGGTTGCAATGCCTGGTCTGATGTCGAAGCCTTCGTGCTCAAGGAACGGCGTCTGGTTGTGGTTGTGTATCATCACTTTCACACCCGCTACTGTAGACAAGAGGGGGATGTGATCCTTCTGCTCTGCTCTCAGGATAAGGGAAAGGCCTGCAAACCAAAGAAAAGGGAAGCATATAACAATTTCATTTGGGCCAAAATAGGAGCACCACCACGTCTTGAATTCTCAGCACTGATTGAATCAGCACTCACAGAAGAGCCAGGTTTTTTCTACAGAAACCTGGTGAGTGGTCAGGTAGCGACTGCACCAACCTTTTCCAAAACTGGAATAATATTCTGCTTGAAAAAGAAAATAATATTCTGCTTGCTATAAGTGAAGATATGGCTGACACGGCTATCATATACATGTGGCTAGTGAAGCAAGCAAATACAGTATATAACTTGTGCCACCAGACCAGAAGAGAGGGCTATATGTCAGTAAGTCATCTATAGAAGATATATATTTAATCCATAGCCAAATTATATTAACTTTAGCTCTTCTTCCCACCTTTTGCCAAATAACATACCATAAGGAATTCCTGGTTTTGTAGCTGTCCAGAAAGGGTCTGTTCCCTTGCTGTTAAAAGTATAGCAGCTTCCAAAGACTGGGTGGTGAAAGTGAACGTAGTCACTGAAATTAAGAGAAATTTGATGGGTTTTGATTCAGAGTGTAGCAATGCCTTTACTTCTGTGTAGGGTGTGTTGTGTGTGTCTGTATATGCGCAGGAGTGCCTATGCCAAAGAGTTGTTAACTGACTGGAGACAAGATAAAAAATCAGGTACACAGGGATTCACAGCACACCCAAGATTACAGCGAGAGTGGCAAACACAGGAGTCAAATTCAGAGTTCTGACTCGCTTTTCCTTCCACCAAGTAGACTAAACTTTTTTCTGCTTTTTCCAACAACCAGACAGGTTAAAGGTCTGTGCTCTAATCAATAGGAGAAATAGATTCTCTCTTTCCTTGTTTTCTTAAAAATTATACCACTTATTATGATCATGCTAAACTTCCCTGGCCAAGTCAGCCTCCACATTCCACCAGTTTATAAGAGTTCTTAAGAACAGTTGGATGAACACACGTACAGAAGTGACAGTGCCCACCATCAAGGGCACAGACAGAGATATATCACACGAAAGCATCAGAAACGCTAAGTGCAGAAGAACATCAGAGTCAATTGCCTCCAGGAAAGAGAAGACAGGACCTTATCTCCTAAAATGATCTACAACAAACTTTGTGGACCCCTCTCCTTCTTGCTGAAAGTGCTCAGAAAAACACTTCAATTTGCCTTCTGCTTATTCTGTGTCACAGATGAGTGCATTGCTGTTAACTTTGTCCAGCTTCTCAGCTGGAGACAAGCAGGCCAGCAAACAGCTCACATGTGCGCGAGGCACAGCAGTGTTTTGGGTGGTGTATGTCAGTTGTATTTGGAAGAGCTTCCAACAGTGGAGACCGTAGGCATGCAGGAAAGATAAGGTACGCCTTTGCCTTTGGTATGTGCAGCAGGCTCGCTTCTTTGCCTCTAGAGACACAGGGATGCAACAAGACCATCCGACCCTTTTGGCATTAACTGAGTCCTCCTGGCATAACAGTTGAGAACAATCCTTGTGCTCAGGAGCCAAGTGCTACAGCAGAGCCATGAGAGCCTTCTTCCCGTCCTCTCCCCCCTTTTTATTGTTACAGCAAAAAGAGATCCCACTTTTATCCACTGGATATCTGAGGAGTCCTGCTCCTCTCCTCCCACGCAGACAGACATTCATCATCTACCATTCAGTACAGTCAATGCCTCTTTGCACCAGTAAAGGTTTAATTCCTGCTGAGTTTCTCTTAGGCTTCTTGCACACCCTAGGACACTAACTCACAGTCATCAAGGAAAATTATGGCAGAATGCTAATTTCTAGGTTCCTAGCCCCAAGCTCTAACCATGAAAGGCTGTTCTTTCTTTCAGTCAGCTCTCCAACAAGGGCTAAGCCTGGCAGTATGACACGAGGTGCAGTGCCTGCAGTGCCTGCAAGCGTAGGCTCAGTTTCAGTCTCCCAAGTCCTTAAGTTCTGCTGAAATCACAATTAGCGTCTCAAGAAGTAACATACCTGGGTCTGCAAGGCTCCCCATCATACTGACAGGAGTAGACCATATCTTCTATTTGCTCCTCATGATCAGAAATGTTGATTATAACTGGTAGCTGGGACATGATATTCATGTAGTGAAACCTGTACCATTCAAGAATTGCATTCATCCCAGATGAATAGGTCTTGTAGAAGCAATTCCCACCTGTGGCATTGCACTGGAAGAAAAGAATGGGAGCCATTAAGCACAGCCAGGATATGACAGCCTAAGGGCAGCAGAGATTGGGGGTAAAGGTAGTACTGGATACAGGGACAAGGGAAACCTTTATTTTTCCAGAGGGTGAAGTCTCTGATCATTTTAGCTGTCACAGAATCACAGAATGGCTGAGGCTGGAAGGGACCTCTGGAGGTCAGTCTTATTTGCTAAGCACCTTCTCTCCTTGAAGTTGAATTAGGCGTGTTACTTCATCTCAGGGGAATGAGTGCAGGGGAAAAGAGGCAGGAGAAGAGAGCGGACAGGTAAACTCAGGCACCTTGGGAGAATGAAGGACAGGGCTGGCGGGAATGCTCTACAACCCATGAATCACTAACCAAGTCCTGAGACTCTTTCTTTGTTCTTACTCAGGCCTTAGCCAGGTGAACACCCGCAGATTCTGGTGAAAGTGTGCCTGATGAGGGACTTCAGGATAGGGCAGGACAATCATAATCGGGCAAAAATTGCTGGCCTTTCAAGACACATCTATCTCTCTCTCGTAGCTTCTGCTCTTAGATCTATGCTAACTCTGTTTTTCATGTGAAGAATCTGAAGCATTTGCGTTCTTCTTCAGTCTAGATGTTTTGTGTATTTTTAGAGACGGGTACAATAACACCCTTGGCTTGCTGCTTCCATTCTCTACTGATTTTGTCACGACCAGAAGGACTTTACAGGTGGGTGGGCTGCATAAGACCATTGATTTTGCTGTTATGCCACTTCACAAGAAGCCTGGCAATCAGCATAAACTGTTAGAGGCAGGAATGGACTCTCCTGAAAAATCCTGCAAGCTGTCATACACAGCACTGAAACTACCCTATTTTTTCACTTATTTTTTTGAACGTACCTTGTGAGATTGTTGTCAGGGCCCTGAGTGCACTGATAGACCTTAATGGCCCTGAGCAGCCTCACCTGGGACCTCCACCCACACCCTCTTCCTGTGGGTCCAGGAGCTTATTTAAGCTCAGCCTGGGACCTTCAGCCACTCCTTGGGCTGTGCTGTGGGGTTGCTGCTGTGTTCTTGCCTCACCGTGGACCCCGTCGATCCAGTGCGCTAACTTCATGGCCTGATCTTGAACTTGCCTCATCGCCACAAACGTGCCTGATGATGTGGACTCTTGGTTGGACCTGGTCACCATCTGGGAGCAATCCCTGCTTGCTCAGGTACTGTGGGATGGGGGCCCATCCTGCCCTGCCATCAGGCTCTCCCTCTGTCCCTTGTCCCTTAGGGAGCAGCCAGCCCTTGCCACTCGTGTCTGTAGCCAGGTTAAAATCTCAAAGAGGACATGCACTTACCAGCTTGAAGCCCACACTAAAATGCTTCTTCCCTGACCTGTTATTATGGTCAGGCATTCTCAAGAGTGAGAAATTTCGGCTCAGCTTGAAACTAGATCTGCTGAGGTTGCCTATGTTTGACAAGTCTTTTAGGTGGATGTTTTTGTCATTCAAGTGGAGTATGCTGGCTGATACGTTGATGCCATACAAAAAGGCAATAGACTCCTCTGCCATGCGATCCAGCTGAACCAAATCTCCACTAACTAGGTCAAACCTGCAAGGAACAGAAATATTATCTATTTGCCAACATCCACATTTCCATTAGACAAAAGCAATTTATTTTACGTACCCTCACAGTATCTGTGGAAAGGCTGTTCTCTGCAGACCTTGATGTCTGTGTGAGAAAAGCTAGAAATTATGGTGCCTATGCTTAGCATACCTAAATTAATTTATTAGGAACTTCAGTAGCTGAATTTCCAGTTGCTGGATCCTCCACTGCAAACCTCAGCACTTGTAGCTGCGCAGCATCAGCTGCACAAACTGGCCTTCGTGTCAGCCAATTAGATAATTATTTCAATGAAATTACACAATTCCTTTACTATGTAATTTGAAACTTCTCGATAGCTTGCCACTACTGTTTGAGCCTTGTTTGACAAGCAGAGCCACACAGACTTCCATAGAAGTTCTACTGTTTTCTAAAAGCCATTCTGCGGTACAAAAAACCAGGTGGAATCAGCTCTAGCATGCGTCACTCCAGAGATGGGTAGTTTAGTTAGGCATGAATACGCACGGCAGCCACGCTTTTTGGGGAAAGATTGTTTTTTATCAGAGCACAAAATCAGTCAGCAGCTTGAACCAAGTCACAAGGCAGAGTTCCCTCTATCCTGACTCAGTGTGTGAAATAAACTGCTATATGCTGTTGCACAATTCCCAACAAGATCTTATCTGAAAACCAGTTTGGAAATAGCCGTAGTCCCTTTCCACCTCCGCGAGGCAGAGACCTCCCTCTGCCTTCAGCCTCCTCCAGGCTGCAGTCACGAGGCTGCTGACCCCACCGAACCCCTGTGACTGCGCAGACAGGACTTCAGCTGCAGGGAAAGCGCAGGATACCTGTATGGGTCCAGATTGCAGATGGTGATGGCTGGAAACATCTTGGCCTCTGAATGCATTGACATGGTCAGGACAACAGGGTAAGCCCAGTACTGGCTGAACATCAGACCAAATTGCCAGTATAACATGCCAAAGCTGGCAAGCAAAAGCAGCGTCCAAAAAGCTGTTTTCATCCTATTGCTGCCTGAACACACAAGGCGGATGGTGCCATGGATGGTTGTGTTCTTACAGAAGAACTCAAACATATCCTTGAAGGAATCGTAAAACTCAATCAAGCCTTCTTCCTTCTCTTCTTCTCTTGCCATTTCCTGCTCCATCCTCTAAGTCTGCTTCTGTTCAATTAAAAAAAAAAAAAAAATCTCATGAGCTAGTTAAAAAGACCACAGCCAATCTATGGACTCTTTCAAACGGGATGGCAATGAGTTTGTTATTAGAAGCTGAAAATAACTGTGAGCTGACGCTCGTCTGTCTTTCCAGAGTTTGGGCATGAGGAAGTAGCAAAGAGGTCAAATGTTCTGCAAGCTGCAGTTGAAGCAGCTCGAGGGATTCGATCCCGCTTGCATTATGACTTCTCTGTTAGTATGGATATGCAAAGCTAGTGACTAATACATAAGCTGCTGAGAAGGCTGCAGCCAAAGGCGGGTGTAGTTTTCTTCTTTCGAAGAACACTAAGGACCAGCACTCAATTCTGAAATACTGCGTCAGCATGCATTAATAAGGATCTGTAACTAATTCATTATTATGAGTCTATTGCTAGTGAAACATGCTGGCCTATACGCCTGAAACAAGACTGTCTCAGAGCTAGCAATGTGGCTTCATCCTTACTTCAAGGAATCAGGATCAATCCAACTTTCAAGTGGGAAAATTAGGATCTGGTTTTAATTTTCACTGTATGATCCTTCATTCTTTAGAATGGAGGTAAACAGGATTAATTTCTGCCATCCCTGAAACAGAGACACTTCCAAGATGAAATATAGTAGGTATTTCATACTTCAGATGAGCAGAATCAGGTATTTAGGAAAAGTGGAGAAAACCACCACCTCAACTGAAACCACAGAGGGGATTAACCAAATTAGGATGTGGATAAAGCATTGCAGATACTACTTAAAATAAAATGCTCTTGGATTGTTTCTGAAGACCACAGAAATATTAATTACTGCTATCAACAGAAATTTTGCTACCTATTATCTCTTACATAGTTTCTTCCAGGAATCTAAATATCTTCTCCTTCTCTCTATTTCACAGAAATGAAAAGGAAGAGCAGCACCTGAAAATCACCCAAGAAGAGTGGCGTAACTGGGAATCAAAATCCGTATCTCCTTTGTCACAGTAAGTAAAAATCTACTGTGCTACTCTAGATAATCTCAGACTTTACGTGGCTGAACGTGTGCACATTATTTATGCTCAATCATTTTGGCCAGCACAGACTGAGGACATCTTCCTAGGTTTTAGTACCAGTTTGGGACATTATCTAATGTTGACGTACTTCCACTTACTGAACATGACGTCAAGTCCTATAATGTGTGAGTTTCCAGCATTACAGCACTCTGTGAATCACCCTACCTATTATGCTATTAAGAGAAGTTTACTGAGTACGCCACTTTGGTCCAACCTTAGCTCCAAATAAAAATCTTACAAATACAGTAACAGAGATTGAAGACAAGACAAGGAGGGCACAAATCACTCAAGAATCATTGCAAGCAGGCTACGTGATAACGAAACAAAAGCTCAGGCCCTTTGTGGAGTTAGGGGCTTTGGAGGGTTTGGTGATGGCTCAGTTTGAGGTGCCAGTGAGGCTACCACAGCCCAGCTGACACATGCGAGTGCCCTGCCCAGCAGTGCCTTCATCCTCAACTCTGTTCTTCATCCCCTTTATTTTAAAGGAGGGCTTTATTTCAAAGGTCCTTGGAATAGGTCTCTTCATGTGTGAAGAGATCTTAAAGAGTTACAAGCTGCTAAGACAGTCTCTTCAGGGTCAGAAAGATTAGGAACAATTAAACAGAGAAGTGCACTCCAAAAGCTGTATACCAGATTAGCTTTAAAATAGCCCCCAAAAGTATATTATCTGACAAGGAAACCCAGTTTATCACCAGTTAGCTTCCCTACAGGCCATAAAGCGTGCCATGGTTGTAGTTTAAGATATTGTTTAACAATAACACAACATTAACTCAAAGGCGTATGCACCCCCTTTATGCTTTTATAAGCAAACATAACAAATGATTTCTCAAACTTCTTAGGTATACTTGCCATTGAACAAGTACAGGAAGCCCAAGAAAAGTGAAATATTAAGAAAAGGGCATGAACAATTCAAATTAAACCTATATGATACAGAATTAAAGTCAGAAATGAGAAATTCCACTTTTGCTACAAGGAAACTCTGTTTTTCTGCAGTGAATATGTAATTAAACCGTTACTCCCACCCAGACTACACAGAGCCATAGTACCCTGAACCGCTAGCCACAAGTTTTATCAGCCACCCTTACAGCTGAAGGCTTGCATCCGAATGCTTCCTCAGCCAAATGGACTACCTGTGGCAAACTCCAGAAATGAACCCATGGTGGTCTTGCCACCCCTTATTGTTACATGTTTCACATTAAACTCTTACGCTAAATCGTATGTTCAACCTTTTTCTTCAAGCCTTTCTTTCTCAATTTATTTAGAGAAGAATAAATGAAAATAATCCTGCAGTTTATGTTAAGAAATATTTTGAATGAGTCCTTAAATATTTCTGGTATTTTAGGACAGAAATGAAAATTGTGAGAGACTAAAACAGGAAAATTTACTTTGCTGCTATTGTATTAATCTCACTAGTCAGCCCTGCTCTAATGAGAAAAGGCAGAATAAAAGGTAATAGTTACCAAATGAGAATGTTAAATCAAATCTATCAAATACGTTCTTTCTGTGTATAATTTTGAATCTAAAATAATCCCACCTGTAAATATTCCAGCCTTGGCTTTCAGAGACAGTACACAGTTTTCAGACATTCTGACTTGGCTTTTAAGGCTATGGCTAGTTAGTTCATACCATTTGAATCTGCATTCTTAAAATAACTAGAATGAAAAAGCAGATGATAATGCAAAAACCCCAGAGGGAATCTTTCAAAACACATCTGTCCAGGCAACAGAACATCCTCTCTCCACCGGTTTCCCAGCTCAGCCTACCACTGATTTATTTAACGTAGCAATTGCAATCAGGGACTTCACTTGTAGCAGCAACAGTAACCAGTTGCCTCTCTTGTCTGCGGTAAGCGCCTGGAGAGAGGCTGCAGGTTGTAAGAAAGTCAGTGGAAGTTATAGAGCAAACAAGTATATGTTCATGTATTATGACAGCAACTCAATACTCAACACATACTAACCACTTACACATGAATGTCAGGCAGTCAGACATTTAACCATGTGTATAAGTACCTACATCTACATCTCAAGCACACACATATATACAGAAATACACAATCAGCTAAGACCAAACAGCAACCCCCCCACTGTACCTTGGAAGAAACTCTTATCTGTGAGTGTTTAGAGCAGCCACTAAACTCAGCCTTCAGCTTTGTGCTGAGGAGAAGACAAGTCTCGGTCCAGAGCTCCCAGCTTTCCTTGCCTAACTGGAGAGGCATCGGGAGCTGTCCAGCCTATATGGATCCAATCGATGACATCAAAAGGGGCAGGACTTCACAAACAGATCATGGGAATTATTCAAAGCATGATCCAGGGAATAAGAGGAAGTGAATGAACTGGACAAACAAGTTAACATTAAGGTTACGATTGAGTTAACGTTGGTTTGAGGGGTGGTGGTGGTGCGTGCTCTTTTTTTAATGGCTAGAGTAGCTTTTTAGCCATAACTTCTACAAATATCTAGGGAAGTAACCACAGATCTGGTAAGGTTCTTTCCACTCTGAACCTTCCCATGAAGGAATTAGCTTTCTGCCTTCTTTTCCTGGTTTCTGGAGGCTTGCATGATCACTGGTAATTGAAGCCATTAAGGTTTCCATAAGGTGTGCTTGAGGAATTACATACCTCAGTGTAATCTGAAATGATCAGCTACTCAGTCTAAGGCACGCGTGGCAGTGGATTTCTTCCTGTTTCTCCAAGACAGTTGCTCATCTGTAGTGGGCTATCCCACACCCATTAAGGATTTAACTCTTCAGATGTTGAGACTTGAATAAACTAAATCAACCGTGATACTCAATTTAAATCAGAACACCCTAGTTTTGTAACACCGCCTAGTTAAGACTTGCAAAAGTCTGCATAAGCAATGCAGAAGTAGATTTGGAATTCTGGGACTGCTAAAACAAAGAACCTCAGATTGCTTGCACAATTGCTACTGACATCTGCCCAGCTGGAAAACAGCTCTGCAGCGGCTTTGCAAGAAGCTTGTTATATGAAAATATTAATACTCTGAATATAGATAATGTTTTGAGCTCCGTATCAGACCAGCAGACCTCCTGCCTGCCTTTTAAAATTGGCTGGAACCGGATTTTCTATTACATCAGAAGTTAAAGTACTGTCATTTGCAAAGACAATTGAAATTTCTTGCGAAATTGAATTAAAAAAAAAAGGGAAACAGGACGAAGATCAGGGAAAATATACTCTTCTGGTTTTGACTGATTTCAGTCCTGTTTATATTTTTAACAACTGCTTTGTGCTGCGTTTTGTTTTAGAAAACCAAACCATGTGGAATGTTCATCTCCAATTTTAAAATGATAATTCTAAAAGATAAGAATCCTATCAAACAGCTGCTATTAATGTGTTTTACCCCCCTTGTCTTTGTTATTAAAAGGAAATGTCACAAAAAATATACGGAAAATGTTTTACATTTTAAAACCAGTATTTGGGGGTGTAAAAATTAAACTTTTCATTAAAAAAAACCAATTGGCTCTTGAATGAACAGCTACTGCACACCCAGTTGTCACTGATTGGTGAAGAGGTTAATTCTCTTTAAAAAACTCAGGACACTGAAAACCTAATTCTGTCACGTCCATTTATTCACCCCCCACTCTTCTTTCTCTCTTCCTATTATATTGTGAAATAGAAAATGGCAACGATAAACCCCTGACAATGAGATTATTGCACAATGAACATAGAACATAGAGAAGACAAATCCTGCTGCTTCATTATGGCTGCAGGCCTCAGTGTAGAGATTCTCTGGCAGCAGATCAGAACAACACCTTCTGAGCCAGCCACAAACTTTTCCTGCAGGAAATTGGGAAGAACTGGATAAGCAAATAGAGCTGTCCCTCAAGCAAGATGCCGCTTCTGTTTGCGCTTGCTCATTTGTCATTGAATATCCTGGACTGGGAGGAGAGGGAAAGAGAACTCTCTTGCTGGTTAGAGAGTAAGTTGATGTTTCTTTCAAAATACAGAAACAGGTTATGGAGATAACATTCCCGAGAAAGTCCTTCAGGGTTGTCAAAAGGGCTATGCTATAATGATTTTCAGCAGGGCAGAAAATGTTTATTAGTGCTTGTAGAACTGTAATGGAGGGAAGGAGTAAGTACCTTGTGCGCCCTGCGTAGCAGCAGCAAATGCCGATGGTTGAACACACCCTCCGGACAAGCTGCAGGACGCCTCCCACACGGTCGGTTCTCAAACCCCTTTCCCTGAAGTGCAATTTGTTCCCCAGTTGGGCTTAACGGAATCACATCCCATTTAGTTGACCAAGACAGTACAGATAAACAAAATAAAGGAATGTTGTCATTTTGCTTTTAAGCTTTGACATCGCTGTCACGTATTGAAGGAACTGTCCAAATTCCGCACTCTTGACCCTTGGCTCTGCAGTAGCCTTGATCATTGTGCATACTCAGCATGGACAATCCTGGAGTTCTCACCCAGCTGATAGACTGCTGGAACAGAAATCAAGCCCAAGACGGTACAAACAGGCCTTTGAATACATGCCTGTCTTAGTATCGGCATCAGAGTAACCTGAGAGAGGTACAAAGAGTATCCTGCAGGCAGTGAGAAGAGACTTTCGTTGCTTCACACAGGCAAAAGAGTTACTCAGTGAATTAATGCTCCTTGTGGAATGGACTCAGGCACTTCGGGAAATCTACTAACAGACATCTTTTTTTTTATCCTTGAGTATTTCCTTACAGCTGGTGCATGCGAAAAAAGGTTTTGCTCTCTAGAGAGCAAACCTCTCTCAGAACAGTGACTTTGGCTGTTATTAGACGGTGAGCAGATGAACAGACAGACACCGTTCAGTGTGCAGAGCATTGTGTGCCGGCCCCGATTACGTTTGCTGCTGTTACAGGCTTAAGTGAAAGAGTCACAGAGATTTAACTGCAGAAGCTTAGTGATGGTCTCTAACTAGTCCCTCTTGCTGTGACTAGCTAGTCCTCTAGAGCTCAAATACTAATACTTTGTCCAATCTCATTTTAAATGGCCAAAACAAGAGGTGCCACACCGTCTGGACTTCTTGTCAGAAAACTAGACTGTGATGAGCTGAGTCTGACCAGATGGATAAGAGTGCTTTTCCTAATCATGTAAATCACACTCTTTTGGCTTACACACAAGCAAGAGAGGACGCTTTAGCTACTCGTTCATGAAGACTTTCCCAGTTAGTTGAAAATTGCTTGCACTGAGAGGCCTAAACCATATCACCAAACTGAAATGCACATCAAAAGCCCCCCACTCCCAGCAGCTTTCCCTGCTGCCACACCACGCTGTAAACTTCACTGTAATTTGCTGTCCACTAACCACCCAAACTGTCTTTCAGTTATTCACTTTCTCCCTTGCTGCATTTGTTTCATATTATCGTGCTCTCTCACACTTCGGTGTTTCATTCCTTTCTATTATTCCTCAGCTCGCCTGGATCTTCCAGAGATTCCCCAGTCTTTTCCCTATATTGCTCTCCAGGCCGCGAGCTGAGAAAAGCAGCCTTTGGCATCCACTTCCTCTAGCAATGGAAGCGATACGGAGCAGCTCCTTCACCCTCCTGCCTTCAGCAGGCTTTGTAGATCTACAGTTTAATCTTGATTTTTAGCAAATCTTGCTTTACTCACGTCACTTGTTCCTGCATGAATGGCGTTTATTCTCCTGGAATGCTCCAGGTTACTCTGTCAAAGCATCTTCCCACATTTTCTCTCATTGCACGGGACACGGCATACCAACCCAGTTTTCCTCTCCGAAATCGGTGTGACTTGTCTCCTCTGGTTTTGTGGAAACTCCCTCACAGCGCTTTCTTCATGGCCACTGGACGAGCCAGTCTATTCCTCCTCCCACTCAAAGGCAGCCAAAATTCTGTGGGCAACTAGAAAAAAGGAAACTCCCAGCGTTTCCTCTTTGCATTTGTTGCTTGGCTGTGCTGGGTATGGACTTGAACCGGCATGCATCAGGCTCTGCCTCCTGTATTTCTTCCCGGTTCTTACTTGCCAGAACTGCTTTGTCACCTTTTCAAAGCAGAACACAAAATTGCTTCTCTGCTGTCCTACTGGAGAAAGGAGCAGTACTCAGGGGTGTTATGGAACTGCTGACAACTTGTCCAGTCCTATTCGAGAGGCAGAACAAAGGCAGTCCCTGCCCTGGAGAGCTTTCAAACATTGCTTAATGTCTCCTTTTGATCCTGTCCCAAATGTTCCTGAACTGACTCTGATTTTCAGGTGTTTCCCTCATCTCCCGGAGTCTCTGTATTGAAGCTCTGCTCACCAAAATTTCTCCCGGGAATCCTAACATTCACTGCTTTGCTTGTGCGATGCTTTGAGCCGTAGCTGAGGGGATCTGCATCTTGAAACCACAGTGAGCTGTGCCTGCAGAAATAGGCTGGCATTGGTCTACCTTGGCGTCCTGTTTGCATCTAGCCAAAGCAGCTTCGAATGCTGCCAAGGCTGCCAAACCTGCTCAAAGAAGTAGGTAAACACTCCTTAACGTGTGCTGAGCTCCCCGGTGCTCTGGTTTTATCACCAGCAGCGCCTGAGTTAGCAAGGCTAAAGCTAGCCAGCACATCCTTACAAATCCCAGAAATCACAGCAATGAGCACATGCATATTCTGCTAGTCACCAGCCATTTTAATCCTCCTTAATTACACCCCTTGTTATGAAGAGGCCCCACGTAACCCCTGCTTTTCATTAAGCCTCCACCAGAGGCGCATAAGGTTAAAAATGCAGCCTCAGTAGCAAAATCCTGCTGGCTTCCAGTATGACCAAGCATTCATTTCCACTCACTCACCTTTCTGAGTAAGACTCCTGTAGCTGCTGCTGTCATCCCTCTGGGATAACACCTGCTTTCTTGTTTCTGTTCCTGTTCTCTGTTCCTGTTTCTTTAGTCACGGGCCTTCATAGGTGCTGTTCCACCTGCTCAGACCTGTCAGCCCCTCAGCCAGTTTCAAAGACTCACAGGCTGGTGAAATCCTGCTTGCTAGTGGATTATTTTTTTTTTTAATCCTGCTCCAGCTCAGACGCAGTATCTGTAGGAATGCTGATGCAATTCGCACTGACAGAGGTTGGAGAACATCAGTAAAAGCTGCTTCTTCTGTGGATGTGCAAGACGCAACCATCCTGGAATCACAGATACCATAACTCCATCAGAAATGAAGCCCAAATCTCCCCAAGCAGTCATCCAAGCTCCTGGAGAAGGCGGTAGATAGCACGTCCGGCTCCCGTCTTGTGGTACCCAGGGGAGAGACTTCAATGCTTGGTAGCAATTCACTGAGGTTAATCGATCCAGTAACTTCAGGCTTTCCTATCGGGAACTAGAACAGATGTCAACAAGAGGAAGAGGTACTACAGTATGGCAACTGGGAAGGCGGGGAATGAAGAAACCGGGAACAAACTGCACGAGGGCAAAACAGTCATTAGCAAATCGGTAACTGAAACTAGCTATTACCTAAGTGGCTGTGTCAGCTGTCATAGCTCTTCAGATGGATGTTTTTTGTGTTAAATTCAGGAGCAATACTGTATTTTCCATCAGCGACCTCTGAAGGATTCCTTCACCTTCTCATAGAACAGCTCTGTTCATGCCTGAGTCAGTAATTGCAAAATCGGAGACCTGATGCCCCAGTGGCAAACATAACCAGCTCTATGCGGGCTACCAGTGCTGAAAACTTTAAAAAGCATAGTAACAATCCCCTCAATGCAGGCAAACCCTCAGGAAAGCGCTGCGGCTGAAGAGAAGACCTGGCTTTAAAGAAGAGATAATTCTGTAACCTTTAAATGATGCCAAAGGCAATCCAAAATGCTAGGTTGATGTAAGGATTGCATTGATGACTTATTTTTGAATCATTCAAACTTGCAGAAGATTATCTGGGAGAACCATGAATGTCCCTGTGCTCCGGGTCTGTTTGCTCTGATGTCTGGAGTGCGCTTACTCACATGGAAAGCACCGTCGCTAGTTGCTAGGCCCTAAGATTCGCTATTAATCACTTGTTTTTCATTTTTTTCATGCCCGGGAAAGCTTTACTGGCCAATCAAAGAGCAGAAGCTCTGCCAGGCGACTTCCACGACCCGCACCTCACCATGAGTAATGCAGAGTGAACAGTCCACCCGAACAGCACAAATATTCCTGGTCTGACCTGTCTGTTCAGCGCTAACAGAAACCTCCACAGAATTCCCCAAGGAAGCCCCAAAAGTTACATCAGGAACATTTTGTAACCAAAAGGAGCTAAACTGGCCTAGTGATGTCTTCTCACTAAATTTACCCCATCAGCACCATATAAAACCCAATAAAGGCAGAAGTTTAAAAACTCTTCAAAACCATTCGTTCAAAGTCTGTGTCCTGCTTGCTGGAGGGTCCCTGCTTGCCAAGGAGATTTTTGTCCAGTTTCTAGCATGTTTACAACAAACAAACCCAACAAGAAATGAAAAACAAATGCAACAAGATGATACTCAATTTTCCCTATCCACCAGAACTGCAAAAGCAATGGCAGGAAGTAGAAAACTCCACCCACAGACGAGGGCAGAGTCTGCCACAACCTGGACAAAGAAATGCCAGCCTGATAGCTTTCAACTCTTGAACTTCTCCTCTCTTGCTGTGCAATCTTGGGCAAATCTTTCTGCCTCTTCTCTGTTGCTTCATCTCTGCAATGGACATAATGACACTTTGCAGCATTGTTGAGAGGGCTAATTGGTGTTTGTATAAAGCTTTGGTGAAGTAAGCTGCCGTGTAAGCACGATGATGACTCTTGCCTTGACACCGCTTGTTAATTGCAACAGGATGGGTTGTAGTCATGCTACAGTATTTAAAAATATGTTTTTAAGAGATATTCCTAGATCTCATCTGGTATTTTAAGATAACTTCTGTATTAGACAAACAGGTGACAGAATTGTTTGTGCATTTAACAGTCCTGCAGATACTTTCCAGCGAAGTGCAAGGGGTGCTGCCTGTATCGGATCCCGCAGAATTCAGCCTTTAGCTTTCAGCCTTCTCAAAGGAGCTCTTTGCAATGCCCATTGCTTAACGTAACAGACTTTCTCCTCACTTCATCAGCATGAGAGGACAAGATCTTCAGATTATTTTCACTTCTAGACCCATTTGTCATAGAGGTCTATAGATCAAGAACAGTTGTAATTTGCATTTGCCTTGGAGGCCATTTAATATGGCTCAGAAGTGAATGTACATCATGAGGGCTTATAGCCTCTACCTGATCTTTTTTCTGAAATTCTCTCTCCTCTTTGAGAGAATGCATTCACTCATCACACAAGGACTGACAGTTAGGCCTACAATGCAAGTAGTGCATTTTGTATTACTTAATTTTGAAGTGTGTCTTAACATAAAATAACCCGGTTTTCCTCACCATCCCTGGCATTTTTGACTGGAGTCTTCCGGCAGGTTTTGGCAGCAAATATCTACTTCATATTTAATTCCATTAAAGACCTGGACATCAACTTTGACTTGATAGATCAGCAGCAATTACCTGTGAAATTCTCTTCAAGACGGTCCCTGGCTCCCCACACCCTGCTTTGCCACCACAGCTAGGTCAGTTCTGTGTCAAAGAATCCCGTACACTACATATATCTGCGTACTAGAGATTAAACACAACGGTGGAGTTACAAAGAGGATAGGATTGGGTTTTTGCTGTTGGGATGAACAAAAGCAGATTACCTTTGATCTGCCACAGACTTCAGAGTATGCCCTGAGCACCCCTCAGGAGAAGACTCTCTAGGACACATTGTCATGAATATCCAGTGTAAATTGTGAGAAGGAACATCATTCTGTTACTCTGGGTGCCACAGGAAATCATGCTGCCTTATTTCTTATTTCTGACAATCTCCGGCATCTATTTATTACTAAGATACCCAGAGACTATGCGGGCAGACATAAATTCAAAATGTTATTTGCACCGATAGTTCCAAAAGGTTTCCCCCCTCCTCTTCAAAGATGCGTCTTCCTGCAAGGCTGCAGCACCTCCAAAAGCTGTTTGTCTCACGTGAACTGAACAGAATCTGGCTGTAAAAGACTGCGTCTTTTTCTACACTTTGTCTGCTCCAACCACTCTGGTGGCATTCAGTGCATGCCTGTTTCTCTTCATGGACATCAAGGAAAAAAACAGATCAGAAGGTGGAGTGGGAAAGCAAGGATTTACAATGCGGGCTAAGTTTAGCAGGTACTCTGCGTTGCTTAGTGAGCTCTATAAAGGAAACAGTTTGCCATTGAAAGGTCCATTCCTCCTGTCAGCACTGGAGGCAATTCTTCTAGGTCACGGCAGAGGCATACTGGTCAAAGAAATTTAGCAAAGCAGCCCATTGATTGAGGCTCATTTTGTCTTTAACCAGAGGAAAACAATCCACTGGTCAGCTCAGCCAGCATCTTCCTGTAGAACTAAATGTTTTAAACAAGTAAGAAAAAATATTGAGAGACAAAAACTTGCTCTGAAATTGCAAATGATCTCTGTGAAGAATGATTATCTATAGAGATATGTGTGGAGATTACCTGGCTTTAAAGGAAGTTCAGCAGTAATGAAACCACAGTCATTATAAAGGCTTTTGAAGGCATACGTCCATCTTGCAAGGTAATAGCTTAATAACGTTCTAATGCTGGGCATGCCGTACTTTGGATATAAAGAGCAATGTAATCATACAAATGTCAAATACTAAAGAAGAGCATGTGGAAGCAGTGAAAGGCTCCGAGTGAAAGCGATGACCAGTAAGGAGAAACTGGTATGTCATATTATTTGTCTTTGCATATTAAGTAGCCTTCTAATGACATCACCTTATGGACACTGATGGCTGTGTACCAATTAGCGTTTGGGAAGCACAGGATGGAGACGTAAATGAGAACTGGATCCTGGTCGTGGAGCTCCCTACCTAGTACTGGTGGAATAAATGAGGAAGAGGACTAACCTTTCTGACTCAGAAACATGCCAGAATTATTTTCTAAGTAATACTATCTTGTCAATCATCATAAAGGAGGTCACGCCCGACTTTAGCCAGGCAAGAGAGGAAATCAACGGGAAAAAAGCCCTGGTTTCAGCAAGTTTATCAGGGTTTTATCAGCACTTAGGTTAAATTGTCTGTCATTTTATTTGGGTCACCTACGGCTGTCTGATTGCCTGCTGCCTCTGCAATTCAGACAGTACAAAATGAAGTAAATCACAAAAAGTATGATGCCTGGAAATATTAATCTGTCCTACAAATGAACAACATTGATTGTTATAACAGCAGTGATCATGGAAAACAAAGATTATGATTCATGTTTGGCACTTGCTGATGTGGAACCTTTAGTCCAGAGAGCTCAAAATGGGTGACACTCACCAAAGGATTAAGTGTGCATGCTTACAGTAAAGCTAGATAAATAATGTTATCCTTTCTTTATATAAAAATAAATATGGAGCTTCAAAACAATTGAATTATTTCCTCATGATCAACAATGAATCAGTGAGACTCATGAACCATTACAGCCCTTCTCTGAAACTCAAGATCACCACCCACGCTAAAGCTATTTATGAACAAGTTATCAGTTTCCATTAAAAAAAAAAAAAGATCAGTTTCCTAAGGAATCAAAGGTTTTGGGGAATTCTACAAAGTAATATAGTTCTACTAGATAATGATATACTGTATTTGTGTAATAATATGAAACAAACATGCACTATAGTGACAAAACATTCACCGGAGGGAAGTTACTTGATAAAAGCCAGTACGGTAGTTAAAGCAATAAAACCCCTCAGAAGGACAAAGAACCAAAAGTAGGAAAAACAGAGACACACACAATATCTCTAAATTGTCTTTTGGGCAAAGATTGAAAGAGAGCCAAGTTGGTAGTACTTTACAGAATCATAGAATGGGTTGGGTTGGAAGGGACCTTATAGATCATCCGGTTCCATCCCCCCTGCCATGGGCAGGGACACCTGCCACTGGGCCAGGGTGCTCAAAGCCCCGTCCAACCTGGCCTTGAACACTACCAGGGAGGGGGCAGCCACAGCTTCTCTGGGCAGCCTGGGCCAGGGTCTCACCACCCTCAGAGTTAAAAATGTCTTCCTCACACCCAGTTTCAATCTCCCCTCTTTTAGTTTAAAGCCATAACCCCTTGCCCTATCGCTACAGTCCCTGCTAAAATGTCTGTCCCCATCTTTCTTCTAAGCCCCCTTTAAGTACTGGCCGGCTGCACTAAGATCTGTCTGAGGCCTTCTCCTCTCTAGGCTGAACAGCCCCAGCTCTCCCAGCCTTTTCTCCCAGCACAGGGGTTCCAGCCCTCGGATCATTGCTGGGGCCTCCTCTGGCCCCGCTCCCACAGCTCCAGGTCTGTCCTGTGCTGAGGGCTCCAGAGCTGGACGCAGGACTCCCGGGGGGGTCTCACC
>Ga0065711_1005924_pt1 | contig 18807 bp, 5 predicted proteins | sample Hoacrofraction12_FD_59098 | JGI IMG/M metagenome (GOLD analysis project Ga0065711, IMG submission 59098) | Hoatzin crop microbial communities from Cojedes, Venezuela - Epithelial fraction 12 v2 (version 2) | ecosystem: Host-associated > Birds > Digestive system > Esophagus > Crop | place... | reverse complement strand
CCAGCTCCCTCAGCTGTTCCTCAGAAGACTTGCTCTCTAGACCCCTCACCAGCCTCGTTGCCCTTCTCTGGACATGCTCCAGCACCTCAATGTCCTTCTTGTAGTGAGGGGCCCAAAACTGAACACAATACTCCAGGTGTGGCCTCACCAGTGCCGAGTACAGGGGCACAATCATCTCCCTGCTCCTGCTGGCCACACTATTCCTGATGCAAGCCAGGATGCTGTTGGCCTTCTTGGCCACCTGGGCACATTGCTGGCTCATGTTCAGCTGGCTGTAAACCAACACCCCAAGATCTTTTTCCACTGGGCAGCTTTCCAGCCACTCCTCCCCAAGCTGTAGCATTGCATGGGGTTGTTGTGACCAAAGTGCAGGACCTGGCACTTGGCCTTGTTGAAACTCCTACAGCAAGCCTTGGCCCATCGATCCAGTCTGTCCAGATCCCTCTGCAGAGCCTTCCTACCCTCCAGCAGATCGACACTCCCACCCAACCTGGTGTCGTCTGCAAACTTACTGAGGGAGCACTCAATCCCCTCATCCAGATCGTTAATAAAGATATTAAACAAGACCAGACTCAAAACTGAGCCCTGGGGGACACCACTCATGACTGCCTGCTGTCTGGATTTAGCTCCATTCACCACCACTCTCTGGGCCCAGCCATTCTTTATCCAGTGAAGAGTACACCCATCCAAACCATGGGTAGCTAGTTTCTCCAGGAGGATGCTTTGGGGAACAGTGTTAAAGACCTTACTAAAGTCCAGGTAGACAACATCCACAACCTTTCCCTCATCCACTGGGTGGGTCACCTGGTCACAGAATACATTATTAATTTATAGTAAGAGAACAGTAGATAATGAACAGGTGTCAAATAACTTTGAAATGAAAAAAAAAAGAGAGTAAATTAAGCATGTAGATTATCTAAGGAAAAAAATGCAGTTCTTAAATCTTATTTTATGCCTTGACCTTTCAAAAAGTCTGGAGCAGATAGCACATGAATGCACATGCAAACTAACGGGGCTTACTTACATGGGTTGTGGTTTCTCCTGTGGTATTTGCAGACCTGCTATCCGTAGTTTTTGGAAAACATGGGGACAGTTAAGAAGTAATAGATACATCTACATGGCAGGTTTTAATGCAGTGTGATAGAAGCTGAATTAACTCTGAATTAGTTATCTCAAGTGCAGAAAGAAGCTCAGCACTTGTTCTGGTCTAGCTACCCTTACTGAGAGTACTGCACAGCTTCAGGATCCCCAGAACCTTCACATGGCATCATAGAATATGATATGCTCATATAAAGAAAATAAAGTTTTATGAAGTGATTGTCTGACTAGTTTCTCCGTTGAAGGCCATGAGTACTACCAAAACTCAGCACTTACTGTAGATTAGGTCATGAAGAAAGAAATGCTGGCCTCTTCAGCCAGATGTTTTGTATTATTGTAACACAGCTGTTTTGTGTGTTGAAATATGAAATAAGAGTGGACTGCATAGGTCCTATGTGCTTACCTTTGGTCTGAAATTGCTCATGCTCCTCTCAGCTGGGAAGATCATTTTGGGGAATAAGTTTCTGAGTCATCCAAAATGAAGCAATTGTTTATAACTCTTCCAAAATTTGTATTTGCATTGTAATACTGTGCAAATTTGACCCGGATTCATCTACACAAAAAACCAAATGAGAGCTCTCTTAAATTTTTATTTATAAACATAGAAGGGGAGAAAACCAAATTCTTAGCTCTGAAAATCCTTACGTTTTACTGTATTTATTTCCAATGGAGATTTGAATTTTGCACCAGGATACTAAATTAAATGAGAAAGTAATCAGCTAGTGACCTCTCCGTTTCATGCATTTAACTTTTTTATCTACCTCAGAAAGAAAGTTTAATTAGTTTTTATATATATATGTATATATAAATGGTGGTGAAGATGGCAGAATCTCTTGTATTACTATGACATATGAAAGTAAGTTGTTTAAAATTAATGTCATTTTTCAAAGTGCATTTCTACCCTCAGCAAAGATTAGATGGCCATTGTTCAACTTTTGGTAGTAAAACTAGCTTTATAGAGGAAATGAAGTTTTTCACTGCAAATGACCTTTTCTGCTCACAACAGTGCTATGAAGCTGCCTAAATACAATCATTCATAGATTTTTGGCAGCAGAAAATTTTCTGGACATACGAGTGAGGGAATTTATGATTTTAATCTTAAGCCCAACATTTTAAACTGATAGAGGGTGTTTGATACCAGAAAGCACTGATAGTTAAGCAATATCAGGCGAATGTTAGATAGTGAGTATCAAATTAGCTCACTGACACAGCATGGATCCTAGTGGATTAGTGTCGCATCACAAAAACAAACACATCAATCTGACATCTCAGCAACAAAGCTAAATATGTAATGGACCTATCCACCACCTCTGGACGTGTGTGGACTGGCACTCTGCTGCTGTGCTGCTTCACCTCATGTTGCCCAGAGAGGCAGCGGAGGCCCCATCCCTAGAAATGTTCAAGGCTGGGTTGGACGGGGCTCTGAGCAACCTGGTCTAGCTGAAGATGTCCCTGCTCACTGCAGGGGGGTTGGGCTAGATGACCTCTAAAGGTCCCTTGCAGCCCAAAGCATTCTATGATTCTATGATTTGCTCAGCATGGAAACATGGCTCTCAGGTGCTGCCTGCCTCCAGACTGCCACTTTTCCCAAGCAAGTCCACGAACCTGGCTATTTTCCCTGCATAACTGCTGCTTTGTCCACACTTTGAACCTGGAGATCTGTAGCTTCCCTCCGAGGGATTTTTCTGGCCCTTCCCAAGAAAATCTTGCTTCAATCTTCTCTATTGGTTGGTCCCATGTGGTCTGTATTCCTGCTTTATCTTTAACTGACCCTCTGAAGCTAAGAGATAGACAGATATGGCAGATATTTTTCCTCAGTGCTTTGTTTACCTCCTCCCTTGCCTGTCCTGTCTTCCATGTAAAAGGTGAAAGACTGGATCTGCTGAAGTTCTTTGTACTTTTAAGTTCCTTGAATTTTGTACTCATGGAAATCAACATGGCCAATGTGTCTTACTGGGGTAAGCTTCCCATGATGCACCTACTGTTATTATCTGTTTCTGACAAACATGCTTTTTAATTATTGTTACAAAATCCCTATGCAATGGGAATACGACCTACGTAAAAATGGCCAAACTTAAAATTCAAATTTACCTTCAAGGATACCGGCACTATCATATCAACACCGTCATTAAAGCCTACAACTTAAATGTAGTCTATTGGTAAAACTCACTTTTAGTTGTACTTTATTTGTCATGATTTCAAATTTCTTCTGCATGCACCAAGACTGAGTCTTTTTCTAAGCCTCTCGGTAAAACGTTTCAGAAAAGTCTCCAGTACAAGCTAAATGGCACATATTTAAATAGTAAATTAACATGTTTGACAAATGGAAAGGGCCATCTGTGATAAGGACAAGATAAGTTTCAGTCAGAAGATGACTGAGCGGGAGGAAATATTTCTCCAACATCTGTTTGGCTTGTTTGGATTAATCCTCTCCAATTATTCTGCACTGTCTCTCCAGGGAGGATGGATGGGTGGAGAAGTGTGTTCCAAAATCAGAGTGATTGATCTGGTGCATGCAGGAGTTTGAAGGGTCAGTGAAAGAGAGACATAAGACTATGATGAACTGAGCTAGATTTTGTGCATACAGAGTGTGGGGACAAAAATACATGCTGGATCCTTCACCTTTCTTTGGCCACCATAGGTGACACTCACAGCAGGTGTAGAGGTGAGGGAATATTCCCTCCCGTATTCTCCTCAGTGTCTCTGGGGCAGTTGCCTTGAATGGGCACGTGGCAGCCAAACAGATCTCACAGCAGCTAGCTGCCCACCTGTGTGTTTTGAATAGGTGACTTTCTATACGTTCACACAGTGTCCTAGAGCTTATTGTTACTACTTCACAACTTTATTATTAAAGGGTCTGGGTTGATATATCTCAACTATGTGGACAGGACACTTCACAAATACAAAGGGCAGGCCCTGCTCTAGTGTTTAGTGATGGTATTCTCTTTTTCCCAGTAATCTCTGCTAACTGTGCACTCCAGAAATCTCACAGGGTACCCATCTTAACTAACCTCTAATCTAAATTAACTGATAAATGAAAAAAAATTATGTTATTTTCCTACAGTTTCTTAAGGAATTCAGAAGAATTGAAAGTAATCCCTCTTGTATAGTAGAAACATGTTTAATTACAAAGTCCTAGTCCAAAACTTTGTAATTTAATCCAATGCATACGAGGCCTCTTCCACCTGTATCATAAGCTTCTCTCAATAGAGTCCTTCAGCAGTAAGTGAAGTGCATTGTGGGATTGCCAAACCAGCTATTTTTCTAGCACACCCTCCTTCACTTAAAATGGGAGACTGTTTGTACGCATTAGGTCCAGGGTCACGTCTTTGAAAATGTGCACAAGCCATCAAGGTAAAGAAGCCATTTATGAACTCTGTCTACCTTTAGTGTGCCATGGAAAGTCCATCACTGCCTATGGCAAATGCCTACCACTGATGTGAATGTGAATTGTCATATCTGAAATGCCGGACCCCTCTGCATACAAGAACTTGGACCCCCAGACAACTGTTCAATATAATCCAGGATAACAATGCAGTAACTAATGAGCCAAAACCTCTTTTAGTCTCCAGTTTCTTTGCTTTGAACTCTCAGCAAATGCTTAAGGTCTGATTTTGCATGTGTAAATTTGGCAAGATTTGTAACAAGTTCTTGATGACTTTTCATTTACAGATTCAGCCACTTGATTTAAGTTTTTGAAACCTGTCCAAATCCTTGGAGTGGTAATGAATTATGATGATATATTGTTTCTTTAAAATAGTAGAAATAACTATGTTTAAATGCATGAATGCCTGCAGGGTGAACTTTTTTGCTTGGCTTCTGTGTTGTAGAGATTTTTTTCCTGGGAAAAGTCACAGTCAGTACAACAGACTAGAAGTTTTATTGGTATAATAAAATCTTAAGTACTGGCAGCAAATCCATTCATTGAGCAAAACATAAAGATGTATTCAATTGTCTATTGCCATGGTTCTCAGAGAACTGGGAAATAGGAGCAATAGATAATTAATCTGTTGTGATGCAGCTTAAAATAGCCTATGCAATTTAATTTTTTATTTTGCTTGTTTGGTTTGTGTTGTTTTTCTCTTTTTTCTTCTCTCTTTAAAGTGTAAAGTGGTGCACTGTCTAGATAAATGTAAAGTCTGCGTACAAGTGGGTTTTATTAACTGGTGGGGTTATTGATATTTCACCATTGCAGGGCTTACGACCTGCAAATTATTTTATCATTTTATTTCAGTAAATCAATCCAAGGTATTTCTGGAAACATTACTTTGTGGAGCAGAGGAGGGAAGTGCCTTTCTCTTTTAACCTTTGTATCTTCCATTCCAATCTTCCGGCAGGTGAGGTTTGCTCTCTGAGGAGCCCATCAGTGATAACTCAGATGGACAGATGGCTGCAGAGCTATGCGAAACATTCCTTTTTTTTCCCAGTATTTTCAGTTTTTGCTGGCTGAAAAAGTGAGGAAGCGGTGACAGTTAAGATGACCACGCCAGCAAATTTGGAGTTAATACATGTACAGCTAAGTCTATTGCCAACAAACCCATATAAAAGAAGTCAAGCTAGGGAATGAACAGCTGTGTTACATAGTGCTGTGACAGTTATGCAGAGAGTTATGCTTGAAGAAAAAGGAGCTTACTGGGAGTTAAATGGCACAATGGACGAGATGAACCATACTCACCTAACTGTATACCCTGCACATTTGGAGATAAATCCCACAGGTTGCACCTGAAAGCTGCTTTTCAGAACTTAGCATTTCCATGTTGGGAACAGGATTAAATCAATGTGTAATTGCATCAGAGTTGCCCCATACTTATTTTACAGTTTTGCAACATCTTTATGGAGGGATGGATAAAATCCGAGTCAATACCTACTATGATAAAACAAAGAGATGTCTCAGAAGAAGATCTATATTTAAGAACAATATCTGAACCAAGAGCATGTGGAATGTATTAGTATATACTACTGATATTCTACCCTATGTCCATTGCCTGGCCTCTTAAGTGATAGCCCCATATTTTTATTGATTTTATAGCAGAGATAATCAGTTCTGTTATAAAGAGTAACAGCGTCAGCTCTTGCTGCCAAGCATTGCCAGCAAGCAACCCAGTAGCAACCCAGTTGGACGTCTCAGCAGTAAACCAGCCAAAGCTTCCTGGGAAAGGTCAGAAGAGCACCAAACACCATCCCAAGTCATACAGGAGATGGCGCTGAGAACAGCACAGGATTCTGACTTAGCGGTGAAAAGTTACTGTGGGTAGAGGAGGCTGTGAATGGGTGGGAAACCTACAGTCTAGAGCAAAAGGATCAAGCAGAATTTGTACAGGAGGAGTTCACTCTGCAGAGCAGAATGAGGATTAGATGCTGGGACGCATACATGCACACATGTGTACATGTGTGCATGACTATGTATTAGGACAGAGGAAGGGGACAAAAGCCAGTACAGGGTATGGATAAAGAAAGGATGAAGTTTTAGAGGTGCTGAGCACGTAAAACATATATTTCCAACTGTAGCAGCTGCAATAATTTGGTGCTTCTTTGTGCCTATACAAGGCACTGTATCCTACCAGAAATGACAGGAGGGTGAGAGAAGGTAGATACAACACAACTGGGATGAAAAGGAAGAGGGGCCCAGGGGCAATTAATGGTCCTCGACTTCCATCTCTGTTCAGCTGAATACAACATCAGTAGGATGCAACAGTGGCCAGATGCAAGTCAATGAAGCTGACTATGGCAAGGCTAAATAGATCATACAAGTGAATACCAGTATATTTACGAGAACTATTTTATACACAGATCTTACAGTGACTTAATAATTGCTCCAGCTTTAGGGACCAGTCACTCAAAAGGGAACACTGCTGTTGCAGAATGCAGTAGTTTCTGTAACAGGCTATCATTTGTCCTTTTAATGCTGTCTGAGATACTCATCTTTAGTCCACATTTAAGTAGGAAAACAGCTGTGGCAACTGTGTGGTTTATGTTGGCAAGCAGCTACTTCTTAACGCTGATGAAGGTAGATGTTAAAATTGAAACATGTATTCAAATTCCACCCATCTACTACAAGGCAAAATTTATTGCTCCAATATACTGTGAAATTTAGGTTGGCACAAATCACAAAAAAATCAAGCACTACTGTAAAGATATGCCAACTCTCCTATAAAGAGAGAAGTATAATTTGTGGAAAATACACCTACATGAAAGCATCGTAAAATTGGTGGAAAAGTTACTCAAGCTGCCAGTTATAAAATAGTTACCTTCTGTCTGGAACTGCCTATGCCAGAGATGGCAGACCAGGAAAGAAATCTCTATAAAAGGACACTATTTTAGAAAGGACCAAAAAAAAACATTGCAGAGAAAGTGCTCATGAGGAAAGGGCTGCTTTCAGTTGTGCTTCTCATATACCTCTGCTATGAAAAAACAAAACCATTTAATTTGAATAAGTGTATATGCAGAGCAGAGAGAGGTGCACCTTTAGGAAGAAGGGGGAGAAGCTCCCTGCATTGACATGGTACCAGTGGGATATGTGCTGATGGCACCTGTGGAGAGGGAATGGTGCAGAATCTGGTCTGTGGTTCTCTTCCCCAGACGCGGTTCTGCACCAGTGAAAGCCTTAAGAGAACAAAAAGCCTAAGTTAGGAACAGGTAATAGAGCCATTTCAACATCCACTCTCACAGCTTCCCACTTGCAAACACCATTGTCTCTTTAATTTATTATACATTTTGTTTTCGACAGGATCGCTGCATCAATCTTCTCTCTGGTCAGTGTGTGCTCTTAAATGCAAGTCAAGCAGGAACACTGAAAATAAAAAAGTCAAGTAGGAACACTGAAAATAAAAAAGATCCTTCTCATCAGTAATTTTATCTTCACTTCTGAATATTATATTCTTTTTCTTTTTTTCTTTTTTTTGTAATCTGGTGAGTATTAGAGTGTTTCATTGCCATTAATAAACTTTAATTCTACTCATATGGTATAAGGGGCTCCTATTAGTCTCATTTTTTCAGAGAAGACAACTGAGGCTGAGAAGGAAATTCATTATCTATTAATTTTAGAGCCCAATATGAGACACATATCCTGACTTTTCAAGGAACTTCACATTATTAAGCCCTTTGTGTATATGTCCGTACCGCATCATGAGGTAGGATGTCTCAGAAGGTTAATTGGTCCAGGGTTAGAAATGCAGCTACACACTGCTGTCAACATGGCATTGTACATTGATATTTGAGGTATGTATCCCACCAATTTCATTGTACATCAATATTTAGAGTATGTATCCCACCGATTCCAGTTGCAACTTTGCGTGCTCAGCACTTCTGCAAAGCTAATATCCAAATTGCAAGCCAACCAACTGGAAAATGAGGACTCAACTAGTGCATGCTTGTAAAAATGTTCCTTTGAGCAGTGTACCTAACATCACGCAGAAACACATGACAGATATCATCCTTTCCCTTCCTGAAGTCTACTCTCTTTATTACATACCTTTCAACAGGTGCATCAAGAAAGTCCAGCATTTTGTAGACATAACTGCATATCACTTCTTTAGTCAGAAGAGATCCATCTTGCACAATTTAAAGGGAGATCTCCCAATGGAAAAATGTTCTGACCAAGTAATTTGAGGCCGTGATAAAACATATGGACAATGAGTGAATTAAGGTCGCATGAGCAAACTTCATTCTAGCATTGCATCTAAACTGCTTTCTAACACTTGCATCCTTGACTCTCCAGCTGTTTTCAAATCTTGGCAGACATAATGTCTTTTTCTTTTTTCCTTTAAGCCCCTCACTCCTCATCCCCAGAGATATTCAGTAAGGGAAGATTATGCTGACACCGAACCATGTCTTCCTATAAGCTGACATAGCAGCAGCAACAGCCGCCTCTAATCACTCCCGTAGCTCCTAGAGCCACAGCAGTGAAATGCTTTGCTGGTGTGGACTCTGATAGATGACGAATCATGGATGAGGGCAGCTGGACAGTCACAGTAGTCGTTTCTATCTCCTTTTAATACTGTTTCATTCAATAAGTCAACAAATTGGGAAAAGGTTGGTGCCAAAAGCTCAATTTGTTTACATCTTCTGTGGAATATTTAATGATGCTAGAAGTCCTGCCCTTCTGAGGGCAGCGAACAGCATGATAGCGGTAACCTTATATGACGTGAAAGATTTTCTTGTGAAATTGCTTCCCTGGGATCCAAACACAGTAAGATGCACACTAATTCATAGTTCAGAGAAGATTTTTGCGCCAAGCACTTCACAGATGTGAGTATCTACCACACTGACAGGTAATTTTAGAGAAAAATAGTGAAAATAAAGCCTAGGACATGCTAAAAAAATACACAGAGAACTGTGGTTTTGTGCAGAATAATAGAACAGGACCCACACCATGGATTACTAGAGATCTCAGCCTCAGATTTCATATTATGAAAATAAATGTGCCTCTGCTAAAACACATGTGGCATGTTAGAAGGAGAGAGAGGAATACTAAAGCTTCAGCAAAGCTAAAGGACATTTATCACAAACTTAATTGGATGCAGGAGGTAATAACACTTTGAGTTCTTTGGTTTGAAAATTAAGTTGGGCATTGGTAAGTTGTTTGAAAGGAATCTAATTTTTAACTGGAATGCAGTGGTAGCATTTTTAAATAGATGCAAGTAAGTAACTTATAAAGACATACTGTTATTTCTTACTGATCAGATTCCATTGCTTCAGTGACCCTGAGGCAGGTATACTCAAAACAGCTTCACTATGGGAAGCAAGCTGTATTCAAGCTGCAAATAAACTAGTAAAGTTTTGAGCAGGCTATACCAACCACTAAACATGAAATCTTGAAGTGAAGACTTTTGGTTTTGATATTTAGTTTATTTATTCTGTGCTAAAGAAAGCTATGACAACAAGCTGTGATAGGCAGAACAATACCAAGGTTGTTTAGAAGTATTCAGAAGCTTTCATGGTAGTGTAAAAAAATCCCTCAAAACCTGATCAGGAATTTTTTTTTTTTTAAATTGCAGCTGATCTCACTCTGTAAAAATCTTACAAATCTTGCACATTGAGAATTATCATGGCCAGAGAACTTCCAGATGTTTTTCTGGCCTTCATCAGTTATTTCCAAAATACAGACTTTAGTTGTTTACTAGGTTGCAAAACTCTTTTTGTCTGTACTGTACACATCTCTAGCATTGATCAACACCATACCAGCAGACACTAGACAAAATTACACTCAAGTAATTTCAATAGGACCAAGAGATCACAGCTTTGTGGGGATTTTCAGCATTTCTTTTCTGAAGCGGATTGCTGTCAGGTGACTTCTGGCCCCTGCTCTACCTAAATCAAGCCAAGAAGCACTGACACTAGATGCTTCATAGGTTTGAGCTCTCTAGAGCTCACACAGCTCTACAGATTTGATATATTACATCTTGCTATGAGTGGAGTAATTCGCATCGAATTTGCTGGCCACTGGGTTGAGCCCTGGAGGCTGATAACTTGAGCCCCAGGAAAATTTCTCTTGGGCTTGCTTTTCACAGTCACTGGCAGGGACTGTAATTGTGTTTGATTTCTGGAGGAGTGCAAGGAAATGCCACCTGTGAGGGTGGTTTAATTCAACCCTGGAAAAGCCAACTGAGGTTTGGAGGACAGCAGCTGTGTCAGGCCAGAGAACACTACTGAAACATGGCTGATTTGTCTATTAAGTTAGAACTAGAAGAATTTTTAGGAAAAATATCTCTACTACAGTATTTTCCTATACAGTACACTGTATACTGCGTAGGAAAGTATATACAGTATACTGTATTAGGAAAGGGAACGGGATTATGTCCAGCAAGCAAATTCTGAACAAATCTATTCTGATGCAATGAGATCTTTAATGAACAGGGTAATTAGCACTTTAGGCTGATATTCAGTGAAAAGGTATAATTTCAGCTCAGTGACCCATAGAAAGGGGAACTGAAACTGACTGGGGAGAATCAGTGCTTTCCGCTTAATCACTACTTGTGGCACTTTGAGAGATCATAGGTGAGCCGAAATTTTTCTGACTCTGTATATGAGATCTGGTAGTTGCAGCCTAGCAACAGATTGAACTATTTCTGCTGTAATGTTTTTTCTAAATGTGCACAGAAGAAACTTGGACAAGAAAATCCAAGCTAAGAGGAAATGATTAATTATACATAGAAGATACAGAAAAATAAGCCATTATTGCACTGACTTTTAAAAGTGAGGAAGGTGGAGATTTGCCTACACTAGGAATCAGATTACTAAAACAGTGACATGAGGAATTAGGAACAGAATAGATAACAGCTGAAGAGGTTATTAAAAGATTACAGAGACTAGAAACTGATATAGTAGAACAATGTCTGCTCAACCTACATTTCAGAATTCTAAAGCAAACTAGGAAAATTTGCAAGAAACCTTTCATGGATGCACACAGTATTGGGTTATATGACAAGATAAAATTCTGAAAACTTATGAATATGGTTGAAAAAACTTTGCATCCCAGGGATAACAGTACTAGATATAGTCTTCAGGCTATGCATGAGAGAATTTGGGGTACTTCAAGAACACGAGCGTACTCACAATCCACTATGGACATAGACAAGTGTTAGTCATTCATATCTGTATGTACACATGTACATATACGCATATAAATGTGTGCTATTTTCTGTAGCCTTAAAAAAATTCCTCTTACAAAGCTTTAATTTGAAAAGTCATTCTCACAATTTTATTGTAAGCCTTACGATGCATGACATTTTTCTTAAAGCCCAGGTCCTGGAGTCAAAAGATTGCATAATACAGCAGAAGAGGAGAAAAAAATTAACCCTCTTGGCTATAAGCAAGAAGTTGAAAGCATGAAAGAAATGCCAAGTAAATGCTCAGAATGTCAAGTTGATCCTCCTTAAATAAAAATAGCTTATCTCTTCAGTTCTAATATGATTATTCTTGCAGGTCTTGTCCTACATTTATTTTTTAAATTTTAGGATTAGTTATAGTGCAATCTCTTCACCCCTACAGCCATTTTGATGACATAAAATGCAAATGAAATTAATTTTGTGTGTGCGTCTCTGTGACCCACTGAGGGCTCGACAGAGTGGTAACTGGTTTGTTCCTGCTCTAGACACTAGCTGGGTTACAGGTAGTTGTTTCTCCTAAAAATGAGTGAACACAAAAGATGACACTCTAGCCAGAGCAGGTTGAGTAGTCTTTCTGACTCAAGGGCTTTAGAAAACATCAGTGTCTCCAGGCAGAGCACCTATTTTCACACTGACAGTAACCACAGACAGTCTACACCCAAATTCAGTACATTCTAGGTATTAACTGAAATATGCGCATGAAAGTAAAATCTTTGTATTTAAACCTTTCAGGATATGGCACTTATTTGCTCTGCTTTTGCTGCAATTTTAGCATTTCCAACCTGTTTTTCCAAAGAGATTAAAGGAAGGATTTTGAGACATTGCTTATGATAATCAACTTTTGGGGCACCAGCATCACAGGCCATGTCTATGGCCATGACTGTGTCTTTCAGTGGCAGTGCTATTCTTAAGCAGTACAACCTCACCACCTGCTTATTTCTCCTAGCTATACCAGCTCCATAAGTTTTCAGATTTTTTTGTTTGTGTTTATTTTTTTGTGGGACATCACAATGGAATGCTTGAACTGGGGTAGAATAACTTGTAAAAATGTATCTTCATAAAGCATAATCCTAGACCTTGTGTAGCTGATCATTAAGGCCTTGTTCGGTGTCTCTGTATTCCTTCTGAGGTGTCTCAACAGTATCACTTGCCATGCCAATTATGGTTGATTAAGAACCACTCAAGGGAAAACTTTCTGATGCATATTAAAAACTGGATATGTCAAAAGCATCTAAAATGACATTGCCTAAAAATATTCCTGTATGATGGAGTTGGGTAAATATGAATTCTTCAGTTGTCAGATGAATCTAAAAATCTTGAAAAAAAATCTGATTTAACTATCATTAAAAAATACTGGTTTTATTGAATATTTTTTCTATTTCTAAAATACAAATGCCATCAGAAATTTCAGCATAAGAAAGGTTTTCAATATAATAAGCCTGAATACTTCTTTAGGAAACATTGAAATGAATAACTTTTCAGAGGTTCCCCTTCGCGTCCTATGAACAGTTTGACAAACGAACCCAAACTTCAGAAAAGAAAAATTGTTACTGATTTTTCTTTTTAATTTGGAAATAGTCCTCCAGATTTTTCATCCAACTGTAGTGCCTATTGCAAAAGAAGTCTTTTCCTGATCATCAGATTGTGTGCAGTGTTTCCCTAACATGAAGTGCATAAGTGAAGTTCACCCTGATTTACAGGACAGATAATTTACAAGACATGAATTATGACAGAGCCTCTCTTGTGGAAATGGTGCAGAATTCACTTTTTTCTGTGCAATGCAAAAAAACCCATCAGGATTGGAAAATTTCCAAACAGTAATAGCAATAATAAGAAAGCCTTAAATATAAAATGCAGAAGAAAGCCAGGGATAATTAAAGACTTTAAGAAAGAAGAGAGAGAAATTTTAAAATCAATCGCAATGTAAAGAAATCCTGCAAACATGAAAATCAATTAACTCCATGGAGCTGGAAATTGGGCTCATTTCATGTGATATACTATTAAGGTGAAATGCACGCTACTTACAGAAAGCTCTGTTACTTTCCCTGCTACTGCAGTGGGAGGGGAGAAGGAGTGTGTGCAGAGAGCTCTTAAATAGAGTATCTTAATGGATCAGGGTCTAATTGCTAAGCCCCTGGGCTAAACCATCATTTTTGAAGTTGACACCTCCAGATGCTGAATAAGCAAAACTTTCTAGCAGGCCTGCAGACCCCTCTGCAGCACATAGCCTAGAAAAGGATATTTAAAATCTCTGCAAAGTTTCTATGGGGCATTCTGCTGAGAATATATAGAACATGGATCTTGAATCCTCTCCCCAAAGAGTCTCTGAATTGCAGGCTGTATCAGTAGCACGTATCTTAGATGTTAGAAATTGTCCGACTACCCTCCCTGTCTGTGTGGTGAATCACTGCTTAAGTTATAGGCGTCTACTTTCTGTCCAAAGGTGTACTTCATTCCTAACTTCCTTTTCTTAACTGAGGAAGTGATTTGAGGCTTGTTATTTGATAAAAGAGTTTAGTGCTTCCTAAACGTTAATGCATCATTTTAAGGAGACTGCATAAAAATTGCACACTAAAAAGAGAGCTAGGCTTCAAAACATGCTTCAGGTTAGTCAGGCTTTCAGCCCTGTCTGGAGTTCATTGAAGAGAAAGGACAAATCCTTGGTTTGTTAGTGTAGATGTAGAGCTGTAGTGTTGTGTCCTTTCTGGAGCTGACCTAGTAAACCACTGTGGCACAGCTGTGTGGGCTTGTGGGCTTATGTGCTCACAACCCAGCTCGTCATAAATGTACCCATTTACAGGACAAGGGCACTGAAGCTGTGCTAGACACAATTCAGTTGAGTTTGGTAAAATCAGCTTGATTTTGGTAAAATCTTAGTTATATCCTGTTCCCCTAGCATGGTTAATGTTATTTTCCACAGCTGCTTCTCCCAGTCTCCCCGCTCTCCCCTTCCTTCCTGCTGAGCTCAGCACTGGCCTTCCAGAGGTAATGCCAAGCTGAGGGACAGGGACTCACCTGAATTATACAGGAGATGATGCATACATACGTGCATACATACCTATATAGAATCATAGAATCATAGGTTGGAAAATACCTCTAAGATCATCAAGTCCAACAAATTTACTTTTTCAGGTACGGGCTTAAAAATCCACAGTCCCAAAGCGAGGAGGGGAGGGAGGCCTGGCTAACACCTGTGTTCCCACATCTAACACCTAAAAATTTCACTGTACCTATTCTACCCAAAAGAGGCCTTTAGGGGACCAAACTGCTCTCCATATATAGGTTAGGGAGTAAAGAGAAAGCATGGGAAAACCAAGGACAACGACAGAACCAAGAGAAGGATGGAGATGGGATGTTTCTCAGGCAGTGGACAGAGATAAAGCAAGCCCTGGGTGGTAGCAGGGGAGATAAAAGGCTAAGAGATTTTGGAATGGCTTGATCCCTTTCTGAGAGAAGCCGTAGAGCTTAGCAGCTACACAGCGTGAATGGGTGTCCTACAATCTTTTTTAAAGGAAAAAGCAACAACACCTCCTCATGACTGTCAGCTGTTACGTTTTAACACAATAAATATGCTGGAAAGCAGCTCTAGACAAGGCAGTTATAGAATAGTAGTTCCACCTCTCAGAACACATTATGAAGGTTGTTTTTTATTCTGGTTAATTTTACAAGACTTTACAGCCTTATCAGAATGGAAATCATAAAGAAGGAAGCCAGATGTTACTGCACCTCCAGTGAATTCTTACTGTAATTAATTTCTTCATCAATAATAAATTTTTAGTAACAGTTCCTTGGAATCATGACACTACTAAAAAACAAATTTGCAAATATTAATACTCATAAGTTATTCTATAATCAAGATAGAGTTTTTTTCTATGAAAACACTATAGCGTTTAACTCCATATGGATCCTGTAATGGTAAACATAAAAGACAGACAAGAAAACAGACTTGTTGTCTCCATATTTATGTTAAAGCCTCACATTAAATCTTAAAAAGCAAAACAAAGCTCCTGTGAATGTAATACACCTACTTCAGAAGTGATTTAATTTGAGATAAATCCTGCACTGCTGTAAAGCACCACTGAATCCTCGTTCCCAAAAAGAGAATCAGTAAGGGCGAAGAAAAGAACTGGAACAGTTCCTCTGGAGCACTGATAAGGGAAGAACGAGGACCAAGGGCTTCAAGTCACTAGCAAGTGTATCAAAAGTAATGCTTTCTTATGCTTATCTTAGAAAAAAACAACATTTCAACATCCCGTCAACCACCTAGTGTATTTTCAAAGTGCTCGAGGTTTACTGAGAGTGTTGTAACTGCTCTTCTCATGCTCACTTTCTTTTCTCTTTTGCTACACAAAAGAAAAAAAACATTAAATATTCTTCCAGGAAGCAGGCAAGTCTCCTGCCAGCACTGACACTTCTCTATTTTAAATTTTGACAAACTCAATGTAACTGGGACAATATATTAAAAAGTTATCTGACATCATTCCTAATAATGATAGGATAATGGCTGACAGTCACTGTACTAGGTTTGGGTTCAGAAGACCAGGAATTAAGACCTTCAGATGAGAAGCCTCCAGCTGTTAAAAATAACGGTGTTCTTTGTGAATACCAGATGCCATAGACTAAAAACACTGTGGATTAATTGATGTAATAACTCATTTGGGTACCTGAGATGCAAAGTCTTACTCCTTTCTCTGACACTGGTGTGCTTGATGAGCTTAAAGAGATGAGTTTAACCTTAAGAAGTTGCATGTCTCTATAATGTACCCTTATTTTTACATCTATGCCCTGGGGTAACTATGACTGCTGTCTTTGTAAAGCATTTTTATACATAATGATACAGAATGAGGTGACTTAGCTAGGTGAACCAGTTTTTAAATGTTTTTTTGTACCTTCAAGGTGCTATGGACTGAAGGCTTAAGTGTGGAGCACAGGAACAACACAGGAAGCTTCTCGTCATTTTGGGTAAGAATGGAAGACCGAAGTCCATAGCAGTTGCTTTCTGTAACAGAATCAAAGACTAAAGCATGGTGTGTTTATCTTGTTCCTATCACTATCAGTATAGCAGCATGTGGAAAGCATACTTTTATTTTTATCTACAGATAAAGCCTTGACCATTTGTTCCAGCCTTTCACTTGAGGCAGTATACATCAGGGACTTCACGTCCAGCGCTGTTTTTTCTTAAGAGGCATTAAGGGGAAGGTGATGAGGAGCAGAGAGGTTTCTGATGGGTCACTAGGGAAATGAGTTACTGAGTGAAAATGTCAAGGTAGAAATTCTTGGCACAGTAATCGACAGGCTCTCAGGACTTTTTAAAATATGCCTTTAAATCTACTTACAGTCTGTCTAAGACCAGATTTACAGTCTATATTTGCAGCTGCCAGTCTCCACTTAGAAAACCTTTATCATTGGGTATGGATAGTGTACTTCAAAAGGTGGACAGAAACCTTTGAAGTGCACACAGGCTGATGTGGAAGGTTATTTGAAAGTACAGGTTTCCTCTTAAAACAAAGGTATTTAAAAATGTTAGGATCCCAGAGGTGTTCAGGATTTTGTCTGTCTAGATGGACAAAGCCTTAGATTTTATAACCAAATGTGTTTATGTAATTAGAAAACTCATTTACTGTAGTTGCCTTGTTTGTGTATGTGCATAGGTGAGGGAGAGAAGACACCTACTTATATTGGATATATTAAGTGGATAGCTACAGTATAGCTTGAACTAGAAAGCAAGCATTTTAAAAAATGCATCTTCACTTGCATTTATGCCTTTTCACTATAGCTCTATCTGCTGTTTAATACAAAAGTTTGTTAAAAAAAGGCAAAAATGTATTTGTTTTAAGAAAACAAAAAACAATCCAGACTGAAACCTAACAGAATTTTTCCTAAAGTTGAGTGGCAGTTGATTCTGTGAACACGCACAAAACAAATGCAAGAAAAAAATAACCTTAGAGAATGAATTCTCCACATATACCTCCACTGTTGCTTTTGTTCAGAGTACCACTGGTGGACTGCCTGGGTGTGGAAGTAATGAGTTTAGGGTTACTAATGAGTTTCAGAGGTATTACTTGCAGGCTGCTTAAATCTCCCACATCTCAGATTAATGCCTTAGATGTTGGGCTGTGGCATATTCTGGGGTCTTTCTTTTATACTAGGCCTGTGGAAGGTTTATTGCAAAGAAGTGAAGTTTGGACAGAACAAAAGTTTTGAAGTTTTCAGCCTCTTTAGCTACAATAGTGTGTTTTATCAGGTGATTTGTGAAGAATCCAGTTCTGTAAACAGAACTGCCTGTTTAAATGTTGTTTTGGTGGAAGACTGCTGTTCATTGTACTGACCTATATCTACTTTGTAACTTCTTTTGATTTGGAAATGCCACTTTCACTGATAACTGGTAATTAGTAGTAAAAGTAATTGAGTATGTTGGTCTACAGTAGTAGAAAAAAGGCCTTTTATTTTTACTCCAAAATGTGGCATTCAAAAGGAAAAACACTTTGACCTTGAAAATAATCTCATATATTGTTAAGTAAGTGCTGCAAGTACCATGCTACTGTCTTTATTCCCTGTCATAAGAAAAGATAGATCTGCAGATTAGTACATATGTGGAAAGTCTACCTGTGGATTCTACATTGTTTGCTAGATCTGTCATAAATAAACTTTGAATAGCATTGGCCTGTGCTGAGCCTGTAGTCTGGTTTCAGACACACCACGCTGCCTCTCTGAGAGCCAGCAAGCCTTTGAGATGCTGTCCTGTACCATACTGATTTCCTGGCTCAGAGAATTGGGATATGAAGGGGTTTCTGTATCTGGCCTCCGCTGTGCTTTGAGAGGTGCCACGGGTAGCTCTGGAGTCTTCCAGATTATCACCACTGAATGTAGCTGTTTACAAGGTCCTGCTGTCTCTAACCTCTCTACAGATTATCTGAGGTGTTAAAATCTGCATAAATCTTCCTGCAAGTAAGGATGTAAAAGAACTTTTTTCACTTCTTGTCTCCTATGTTGACCATCTATGGTTCCATGATATACAAATTTTAAATTAAATTGACTAATGTAGCTCATTTGAATTTAGAAAATAAGCAAACATACCTTTTTTTTTTTTTTTTTTTTTTTT
>Ga0065711_1038400_pt1 | contig 18808 bp, 12 predicted proteins | sample Hoacrofraction12_FD_59098 | JGI IMG/M metagenome (GOLD analysis project Ga0065711, IMG submission 59098) | Hoatzin crop microbial communities from Cojedes, Venezuela - Epithelial fraction 12 v2 (version 2) | ecosystem: Host-associated > Birds > Digestive system > Esophagus > Crop | place... | reverse complement strand
GGAAAAGGACCTTGGGGTGTTGGTCAACAGCCGGCTGAACATGAGCCAGCAGTGTGCCCAGGTGGCCAAGAAGGCCAACGGCATCCTGGCTTGTGTCAGGCATAGTGTGGCCAGCAGGAGTAGGGAGGTGATGGTGCCCTTGTACTTGGCACTGGTGTGAGGCCACACCTGGAGTACTGTGTTCAGTTTTGGGCCCCTCACTACAGGAAAGACATTGAGGTGCTGGAGCGTGTCCAGAGAAGGGCAGCGAGGCTGGTGAGGGGTCTAGAGAACAAGTCTTATGAGGAGCGGTTGAGGGAACTGGGGCTGTTTAGTCTGGAGGAGGCTGAGGGGGAACCTTATTGCTCTCTACAGCTCCCTGAAAGGAGGTTGTAGTGAGGTAGGTGTTGGTCTCTTCTCCCAGGTAACTAGTGATAGGATGAGAGGCAATTCAACTCAAGTTGCATCAGGGGAGGTTTAGATTAGATGTTAGGAAAAATTTCTTTGTTGAAAGAGTGGTCAGATATTGGAATAGGCTGCCCAGGGAGGTCGTTGAGTCCCCATCCCTGGAGGCATTCAAAAAAAGTGTAGATGTGGCACTTCAGGATATGGTTTAGTAGGAATGGTGGTGTTGGGTGGATGGTTGGACTTGATGATCTTAGAGGTCTTTTCCAACCTATGATTCTATGATTGTATTGCATGAAATTGCTGCCCTGCTGTGGATCCTGCCTTGCTCGGATCAGGGCAGGTGGCCTGTCTTTGCTTGGCTGCCCATCTGGCCATGGGAAGGGGCTTCAGGTCACCCATCTCTTGCCTAAGACTGGGTATTAGGTGAGGTTGCCTTGCACTCTTCTATGCAGTTTCTTACTGAGTGCTTATGGAGTTACTCATTGTAGGCGTGACTACCAAATCCTTTCCTGTAGCAGCCTAGGGGGTACACGCTCAGAATCGGCTGCAGCTCTTCCTTCTGTACAGCTCGTCCTGCAGGCAGCTGCAAATAGTTTTGCCCGGGCGCGCATAGGTTGCACTGATCAAACCAAGTTAAATCAAGTAGTTGGCTGAAGTACTGCAACACCCTCAGGGGTCTCTGTAACATCATTTCAGTAGTAATTATATCTGGTCATCTTGCACCATAAAGGACACGGGTGAAAAAGCCCCCTGTGCTATTCCAAGAGTTTGTATTTACAAAGAATATACAAGAATAACATGATTCTTTCTTCATGGCATGGCTTTAGGGAGCAGGAATGATCATTAAACAACATTATGCCAAAGGCAATGAGGAAAGTTTTAGGTGTGCATATAGCAGCAGGCTGGCAGAGAGACATTAAGGGTAAGCTGGTGCTGGGGAAGAGCTTTGTAGAAGCAACAGCAAAGCTGGCTGTAGGTTAGTGTGGATCTGTTCAGGCATATATGTGCACAGTCACAATTTAACAGTCAGGTGAGCAAAGTGACCATGGCTGAAGCAGCAGGAGGAATCAGCAACTCCATTTCATTTCTCCCCAATTCTGCCTTGCAAAGGGCATGGTAAGTCTCTGAGGCGATACTCCTCTGCAGTTTGCTCCATGTTTTTCCTAAGGCACTCTAGTATATTATGTATGAATTGCTGTTGCTGCTGTCTATGCCTCTGTCTAGCTCCCTGCTGGAGGCTGCATGGGGTTCCCAAGGCAGAGATAGAGACTCGTGCCCTTCCTGTCCCACCTGCTAGGCTGTCACGCTTAGAAAAGCATCTCACAGTTCTCATGAGCGTGGCGTGGTGTCACGTTATTCATAGCGCTGTGGTTACTGACAGCTCGCCACTGCTAAACCCAGGCAGCTCCAGGAAGCACGGTGGAGTACGTGACCCAGCACAAGGCAGTAAGAGGGCACCTTCAGTCCCTGACATTGTAGCCACCCCAAATTCTTGCTAGGTCAGTGTCACGCTGGGTGCTTCTAGTCCGAGGATGAATACGGCAGTATCTCGTAAACTCAAGCTCAGCACAGCTGGCACATCTTGGCATTTACCACTAGTCTGATGTTTGCGTGGTAATCCACACGTAAAGAACGGACTGGGAGGTCTGTGTTGTGGCAAAACCAAATAGCAGAGGGTATATTGGAGAGCGCAAAGTACGGCCATCTCGGCCAGTCTGCAGAGAGGTGGAGCAAAATGGATCATGCCTGGCTCAGCTTACCCCTCCCTGGTGTGCTGGCTCTGTGGCAGCCACCTGGGTGTCTCCATGCAGATCACTCCAGTGTCCATCAAGGCTTGTCATACCAGGTGTGCTGCCAGACCCACGCTGGCTCCATGTGGTTGCAAAGCCTTTGCTCACTTCCCCCAGTGCTCCAGGCAAAAGCACCCAAATGTTTTTTTACATCACAGCAACTAATCTGCAAGTCAGTAATTTAGGAGCAGCCCTGCCCAAAAGCACAGAAACTGAGTTTGGGCCTCTGCAGTCCTAGAGAGCTGTACGGCTTCATTTGCTTGGCCCATGCCTGAATCCGCTGGCTCTGCTCTAGGACTCCTCCAGTGTCTCCACACTTGCAGCATGGCTAATTTGCAACATGGATTAGGCACCCACAGACAACTGAGTGTGGCTGTACTTGCTGTTTGATTATTAAAGCCCCGGCATCTTGCTTCTCACTCAGGCTTGCAGCTTTGGCATCATCTTTGACTGGGGGGGACTGCTCTGTATCCAGATGATGCTAAAATTGGGATGTGTGTATTCAGTAATGTAAAGGTTTTATTCACAGAGCTAAATTTTCTTCTTGTATCTCTGTTACTGTGGGATTCTTCTTGGCTTTCACATAGTCCTTGCCTGCTACTGCAAAGCGAATTTTCCAGGCCTACCTCTCTGCCTGAGTAATTTCTGTAATAGCTCTCTACTGTATTAGATGCAAGTAAAACGCTTGTTCATCCCAGACCAGCTGTGATGTACTCTCAGCCTCACAATCATCTCCCACTCACTGTTGGCACGTTCCCTACTGCCTCTTACTGACCTGTGCTCCAAGGCTCTACCACCCTCCTGTTGCTCCTGTATGCAAGAGTGCACGTTTTCTGTTGTTTCCAAAGCATCCCAGTTTCAGTCTTCTTCAGGTGGCTTTGGGAAATGTCTCTTTTCTAAGAAATGGCTATCAGAAGGATGTTAACTTTCCTTGGATTTCTGGCCAAGACTGCCTTATGTATTATCTGTCTGTTAGCAGCTGTCTTCCATTGAGGCTGACAGCTTTCTAGGGCGTGCGGCTATTACTGTTCTGCTTGGATAGTCCCTAAAAATCTCATATGCAAATAATAAATCGTGGTAATTGCTAGGAACTCAGCGAGCGTTATCAAGTAAAATCTACTGAAGTTGATGCAATGTTTTTAAAGAGACGGTGCCTTCAACAAGCCAATTTCTCAATGGAAACTGCTGAAATAAGTGTCAAACGATTTCATTTTTGTCAAAGACTTATGCCACCTTTTGAACTACGAGAGTTTCAGGTTGGCAACAGTGCCACAAAAATTACTGTCCCAGACTCCATTTTCCATTAAATACCTAGATTCAGTTTGAATCAGTGCTTGACTCTTAAAAAACAAATTATTTTGTAGGCTAAAAGGAACGCATCTGTCACCTTTACATTTCCAGGTGGTATTCAAAAAACCACCTTAAACTTTTGAACTCCAGGACAATGAGCCAGCAGCTCACATGCTATTCATTGATATAAATTCATTCTAACTCCAACCTGTAAAAGGAAATTCACCCCGAGAATGCAGTTGTAGATATTTAGAAATGTCCCAGATGGTGGCCGTGAAGTACCTGTAAACGACTATAATGTTGACAATACCTGTCATCACCATAAAATAGTTTGCCTGATAGGGATAAGGTGAACCCAGTGAAGGGCGAACCTGTGGTGTAACCAGCTCCTCCCTGAGCCAGGCCAGTGGCAGAGCCCACCCTGATGGAAGAAAATGTTGGTGTTGAACACCAGTGTTAAAACATCCAAGTGGTGACCCAGTCATGGCAAAGTATTCGTCGGGCCTCACTTGTCCCTTGTTGGCATGGATTACAAAGGCAGGCTCTCTTGTCTGCCCATCAGGCTGGGTCAAAGGCAGTTGGTCTAGTAAATGAATACATGCTGAGATGGAGTTAGGAAAGGCTGGTTTGTTTTTCCCTTGACATGTAGCTATTTTCCCCCGTCTGTGCTTTCCTGTTTTTGTCAATATGAGCACGGAACAAATGTGACAAGGAATGAATGCCAGGAGGAATTTTCTCTCCTTTATTTCCTGCCTGGTCTGGCTGCTTAACCTTCCTAGAAGAATTTCAGGTGGCTAAACAGAATGGGAGGATGGTGCTGGAGGTGCAGGGGCAGCACCTTTGCATAAGGAGAAGGAGCAGAAGCCTCCAGGGAAGCATGGCACGATGCCAGTTCTCAGCTAAGTGGCTTATGAGCCATTGGAGACTTTGGGTGGGAAGGCTTGTACTGCAGAGGACTGCCAGCCGCTGTTTGATTGCTTTCTTAAGGCAATCCCTCCTGCTGCCAGCTCTGCTGCCACCTCTGTGTGTGTGAGCATGCATTCAGGGATGACAGGTCTCTTCACGTCAACTTTACAAGAGCAGCTTCTCAAAAGAGCTTTTGTCTGGAGCAGTTGCCCAGACAGCTGGGCAAACCCATGTCAGTCTGCCCCGTGTTTTCTTTCCCAAGAGCAATACTCAACCTTAGACTGGAGAGCCAGGCTCTGGCCGCCTGACCCAGGATGCTTGCAGTCTTCTTAGAATAACACCACCCTCAACGTACGCTGGGCAAATGCCACAGGGAACTCAAAGAAGGAAACAACATGAATCTGTGAGCAATGTCTTCAGTTGCTTTCCCAGCAGTACGCTTGCAGAGCCATCATCTGAAGCAGTGTTGGCAGCCTTCAACTGGTATTGGCAAATTCAGAGATTGAAGCCTCCCTGGCTGATTGCAGCCACCTCTGCAATCGTCTGCTCATGGAGAATGGCTGACAGTGAGCTGAGATGGGTAGGAGGTGAGGGGAGCGTCTCTGGTGACCTTCACTGGAGCCCACCAGGGCTATGCTGGCCACAACAGTATGGCAAGGTTTCAGTAAGCCCCTACGCTGGAAGCCATCCAATGGCCTGGGCTGGATGGCCCACAGGGAAGACAAGTAAGGACTAGGAGTGACCTCCCAGCTGCCAAAGAGCAGAGAGACAACAGGATGAGGTGGGACAGGAGGGGTGGTTTCCTGCTGGCTCTGGCAGCTCCCTCTGCAGGGAGGTAGCGCTGGTCGTGCACCTTACAGCACTGGGGTTGGCAGACCAGCGGGGCTGTGGGCAGGCATGCAGGCAACGCTGGCCGCAGGCTCCGCTCACGGCTCCTTGTGCCCTGGGAGCTGCGACGGCATCAGCAAGGCCCCAGGACACTGGCCCTGAGCCCGCAGACGCTGCCCGCACCACAGTCTCCCCTTTGTCTTTGGTGGCGATGCATCCAGAGGCTGTAGCTGTGTTTCCTACACCCACTGGGAGGATGTGGGATTTTCCTGGCTGCGAGGCAGAGGACGGCTGAGAAATGCAGCAGCGAGAAGCTCTGCAGGCTGGGTCAGTGACTCAGCCACTGGCAATGGGCAGGCAACAGTACAGACAGGCTCTCCCCTCTCGGTGTGCGCAGCAGCCCAAGCCACCGTGTCTTTGCATACCTTCATCCTTCTGTTTTCCACCCTGCTCTTACTCCTGCCACCCAGGAGGTGAAGAAATTAATCTGGCCAGTAGGAGATACCCTAACTGGTTTGGAGAAACAAACAAAAGATTTTTATTTTAAAAATATTTCATTCCTTTCATCATAGTCATTTCTGCAGAAACACAGTCAGAAGTTGCTGTGTAGGAGTATGGATTTCTGGTAACAAGGCCACCTACACAAATCCACTGCAGGAAATAGGAAGCCCGTACCTAGAGCCTGCGTTGTCTAGGACCCAATTTTGCAAAAGTGCTAAGCACCGCTGAGTCCCCCTGAAGGCAATGGGAATAGATGATGCTGAGCCCTTAGCAGGAGGTGGTCAGGATTGAACCATCCTAGATCTTGACTCGGTGAGTCATAGTATTGCAAGGCATTTAATAGTTGGGAGAATTCTGAATCTTTGCACAAAAATCCCCATGTAATAAATAATATCCTGTTTAATACACATATTGCATCTTGTTTTGGTACTAGGAAGAATAAGAATACTTGTTTTTTCCCATCTGCTTCTAAAAGCTGTTTCATTTCTGGGTAAAGCTCCTTTAATTTTGATACATAAACAATTTCAACTCGCATTTTCTCTTGGATTTGTAATATTACTCTTTTTAATACTGTAAGCAATAATAAAATCATTTTCTGCAGAAGGATCCTAAGCATTTACTTCACCCAGGTAGAGACGTGAGTTATCAGGATTCGACAAAGAATATTTATTTATTTCACAGCACAAACAGAAATAACATTCAAACCTGTCAGCCATTTTGTTGAATACTTTATTGTTTCCTAATATGAAGAAGAAAGCTGAAAAATGGCCATGTAAGGGATATGTTTACCAAACACTACTCTCAACTATAGCAATTTTCTGCTTAGAGAAAATAATTGTATTTTTTGCACCTGTTTCATCTGTTATTTACAAAAGCATAGGTCTCCTCCAGATGGACTGTAGCTCCACTGACGTGGATTTTTTCATCTAGTAAAAAATCTCATTCTCTTTCTGCAAAATGTACCTGTTGTTCCACAAGTAACAGATCAGACTGCTAGTACTGAAAAAGTAATTGAAAAAAAATCCTTGTCCGCTTACTGTGCTCACTTGGTGGAGTTTTAAGCAAAGCTGGTTTCTGTTTCCTCATGTAACTCATTAGCCATCAAGAACTGAGTAACTGAAAAAGAGCTTTGGAAGTGGTAAGTGACGGGGAGAAATGCTTCAAGAATTACAGGCTTTAACATTTGATTTAAACAGCCCCACCAGTCCTGCCTGCTCCAAGTTGCAGAGAGGCCTAGTCAGAAATCTGAAACGGAAAGAATAAAGAAATTCAAATGTTGACTTTGGTGGATACCTTTTTAAGATGAAAACGATAGTTCTGACCGAGCCATTTTTTGGACCTCTTCAATATGTGAGTCCTGTACTAATTTAGTTCACTTGATGGCGGGGGGAAAGGCTTTGTTAAGTTTATGTACCTCCCTTTCCAGAAGGAGCTATTCTGTAGTAATCATCTTCAACCTCACATAATTGACTACATTGTATGAACTGATTTAAACAAAACATTCAAAAGACGTGTGGAAACTGTGCTACCGTTGATTTCTTCTTTGGCTGATCATGGCAAAAGTTATCTAAAGAGGAAACATCTGGACGCGCCACCTTAGTTTTTGTTTTAACATGGGGAACACAGACTTTTAAAAACTGAAATTGAGATGTTCTGATACTATGTTTTTAGAAGTTGGTATAAATGTCACTTTTTTTGTACTGAAATACCTTCTAGAGTTTATAAATGAGATCTGCAGTGTTTGCAGTCAGTTTTTTCTTGATGGTTAGATCTTTCATGGTATTTCTCATTTGGAGTTCTGAAAGAATTTACAGGAAAGCATGTATCTGTTTTCTCTGTGGTGAGGGAATTGAGCAGGTGAAGAAGGAACCATACTAGGAAGGACCTTCATACAGTACCATGGATGTGTAAATTTTGCTGGTTTTGTTTCAGCCAAGACATGTTTTTTGCAGAGTGCTTCAAAATAATGTTGGAAATGGACTAGGTTAGCTGTTGCTTTTGTTTCCTACAGAAACCTGGCTTTTTGCTGTATTTAATGTTGGTGGGGGTGCTTTTTATAGTGAAACTTATGTCACTACTAGAACTGGTCCGAAGCTTTCAAAGGAAATAAAGTGGCCTTGAGAACAAGGACCAACTCACTCAGACCACACCAGTTTGTTGCAGACCCCGAACCTGGTATGAGGAGTTCCCATGCCAGTTCCCACAGCCGTTGCTGGCCCAGGGGGATTCTCACTGCAGGGAAACAGGAGCTAGCCTTCTGCTCCATGATAACTCTACAGCACACAGATCCTGTCCTATCTGGGACTAAAATGTTACAACAAATCCACACTCTGTCCACGTGAAGCTTCTAAACGTGTGCTCGCATGTGTACCTTTTGCATGTCGGAAGTATGTGAAACTCCAGTAATGACAAGACCACCAGATTCACGTGTGCGTATACAGTGTGTGACTCGAGCAATTTCAAGTTTAGTAATTAGTGGCAGTCAGAACTCCAAAGAGGTATAGAGCTATAGTTTTAGGTCCCCAACTCCACTCGAGTGGACCCCTGTAATCGTGAAGGGCTGAGGCTCCTACAGGTAGGCTCCATGTCGGTACCGTGTGGGAACAAGTCTGAACTGCTCGGGCATGTTCTGCTGCACCGCATGGGAGCAGGTTTGCTATAAGCCACCTCTGCTGGGCTTCTGACTCAGCACAGAGATTTGGATCATCACTTTAAAACCTGTGTCTCTCTACTGCTTAAGGAATTGGGCACGTACAAATCAGGTTTTGAAGCGTCAGTATTTGCAGGTCCTCTGTCTTGCTCCACCCTAACTCCCCATCTCTTCCTCACAGGAACCCTGTGTATTTCCAGCAGTAGGTATAATCTGTCAAGCTCTTGATATTCTGAGCTCCCTGTAGGCGAAGGCAGGTGTCCATCTGTCGTGTTTTTGACATTTGCCCAGGCAGTTTCCTGAAAATGTATTTCTTAGTCACACGCCACCCCACAAGGCCATTGGGATAAGACAGATCCCAGTGCAGGCAGTCTCCTAAAGGTCAACACACTCACCTTGGGGACGGACAAGAGTCTAATTCTCAAATCTTTGTTCCTCTTGACTCGACGCAAGGCGACGATTCCAGCTTTCCCACATCCGAAGGGAGGGCCACAAGCATCCTGTAGTGGGTCTGGCTCTGTCTCTCTGCTTGAAGTGGTTCTATTTGATAGCAATATTCCCAAAGAGAGAAAATGACTCTACGGAGTAGTGGCCAGAGCACTTGGGGGACTGTGCAAAAGGCAACTTCAGTTCTCCGCTCCCCTGAGAGCGTGTCTGTAATTGTTGATACAGAGTGGGAGTTTCAGAAAGTGTGGTTTGGGGGTTTAGCTTTGAACAACCAACTAATAATTACAGCATTTTGCACTGGAGTTGTGTGAGAAGCCCTGTGTTCTTTTTTCAGAAAGAAATAATTCTGTATCCAACCACATATTTCGAGCCCCAGCGGGCTGGTGTTTGTTAGCCTACTTTCGATCGTCACTGAAAGCCACAGAGGAGGGAAACAAGCATCACTCGTCTTACACGTTAGTAACTGGATGCCCTCTAGCGAGACTGGCACGCTCTCAGATCTCTCAGTTCTTTATTCCCTCATGAGAGAGACAGAAAAGACTTTCCGTAATGTAAAATTTAGGATCACGTCCTGTAGTGAAGCAGAATGTGCCATGCCCACTGAAAGCAGAACTTTATGCCTGCTCAGCAAAGACTTTGGCAGGAACAGTGGGCTGTAGCGACGGGGCAGTCCTGGCCTTCCGTTCACTGGGGCGATTCACACAGTGCTGTTGTGTGGTGCGACTGTCCTCTCACAGCTACGCTACTTATATTGATACATACGACAAAAAGGAAACTATCTTTGCAGAGTTATCCTCATAGGGTTTCTTTCCTCAGGGATGAGTATCATCCCAGCCTGCAGACCTAGCACTTTGTTTGCTTCCCTGTGCCACGAGGCAACGTGGGTTGGTCCTGCGCGGTCACTTGCGTTGAAGGGTGTCAGATGAACATCCCTGACTATCTGGTTTTTCACTCTCCTTGCCTGATCTTTGTAAAATGTGTCAGACGGCTGTGGCTAGTTCCTGTTAGCACATGTAACTAGGTTTTGAAACAAAGCTTGTGTTTTGAAGAGTCTCGGGAGCAGTATTTTTCTCATCTTTATTTGTTTTTATCTGTGTAAGGAAACAAAAATAATTTTCAAACAAATTGTAGCAGGGAGAATAAATTCTGTGTGAGCAGGGGGGCCACTGGCAATGGTACCCGGATGCAGTCTCAATGGTCCTGGCTTGGTTTTAACACTGGTGTTTTGGGAGAATGGATGTCTGCAACAGATGTACCGTCTAAAGGTGATACATCATGCCGATACGCTTACAAAGACTGACAAATGTACCCGCCAGTGCATGGAATCGATTGAAGTAGTATCGTACTGTAGAATTTTTGCTGGGGTCACAGAAAGATTTAACACATGTTGGAAAAATGTATTCTGCCAGCGTTTTCAAGTGTCAGATGTGGCAATGGAGAGTTCTGGCCCAGAGCACTTTCTACTGCCAGAGTCTCTCTCAAAATCCGCTTACGCTATCCAGATGTGTTTAAAAGCAGGTGTAGTGCAGCAATGTTTGATTTATATGAAATCATTGAGGAGGTTTCCAGGGAATTAATACCTAACATTTCAAATATGTGGTGTGACTTCACCGGGCAGTTTGCAGGACATGAGAATTATTCTTCAAAACTGTAAATAACCAATTAAAATACTTTAATATTAAATGTCTTACCAGTTTACTGAAATATTTGGGCACTGTTAGTAGGACTCTTGGCATGTGAAAGTACTCAAAGGGTCTCTTCTGCTGCTTTCCCCCCATTGTCTTTTAAATGCCAAGATTAGGCTTACCTGAAAAGAAGCCATTATTTTTCTGCAACCTTAGACATTGACCCTGGGCTTATTGCTCTGAAAACAAACTCACAGCTAGGAAAGTGAGAGCGCAGCACTCCTGACCAGTTAACTGCACGAGCACCTCAAGCAATGCAAGGCTCCTCCAGTCTCTTGCCATCGCCTGTGCCTCGCCAGCCCGCTGGTTTACGCACATCTGGCACAGGTTAACTGCAGAGAAGCCAACGGCCTGGAAGACTGCTGTCCATATCCACTTTTCACTGTGATGTGGTGAGAAAGCACAGCAGTCCAGTGTCTCAAGTTACAGAACCACAGAATCACAGAATGGTAGGGGTTGGGAGGGACCTCTGTGGGTCATCTAGTCCAACCCTCAGATCACTTAAAACATCTTTGCACACTAGATATAGTCACATTTTGGTTTGATTTTTTTTTCTAAAGTCAACTGAAAATTTGCTTTACTATGAGACTGGCAGGATTGTGGGACTGTACTGTGGGGCTGAGAGATGATGAAGAACTTAAAGTTGCACAGGGGAGGTAACAACAAAGGTTAGTTTAAAATTGCTGTGCAAATGGCATATTTTGGAATACAACTTGTAATTTTTTCCTCTCGAACTATTTTGTATTTTATTAAAAGCCCAGTACATTTTCATTTAAAAACATTTTTCATTGGAAGTCATCTGTGATATTATCCCGCAAGCAGCTGTCACCCTTATCAATGCTTTGATATTTAGGTGCTTGCAAATACAAATGGCAGTTCCAGTTTCCTTTTTGTGCAGTGTCTGACTAGCACAAACACTCAAACCGAAAACCAGGCCTCACTGCTGTCACAGGAGGAAGGGCCTCAGCTGGATGCACACGTTGCAGCCATCCGAGGGGAACTGGCGAAGGCCAGGTCGGAGCCCAGCCCCCCTGTCGGCATGAAGGGGAAGAGGGGTGCCAAGTCTGAGGTTGGCAACCGTCTGCCTGCCCCTGGGCCTGCCCGGGTCAGTCCGTGAGGAACAGTCAGCAGCGCTGGGACCGAAGCCTTCCCCTCCGCACCAGGTGCCGCTTGGTAGGCGCTCACACCAATGAGCACTTGGGCTCAGGTGCACTGAGGGATGGCTCCTTTCATGCAAAGTAGCCCAAATCACTGCTCTGCCTCCTTTTTGGTGCTTCACTGCGGAGCTGTATCCAAGTCTCCTGGAAGTGCTCCAGCTCTTAGAGAACAGAATGAATGGGAGCAGGAGGAGAGGGGTGCACGTAATCGGTCTCCTCTAGTGAAGCCCCTCCATTTAGGGTAAGCTACTCAAGCAGGGACTAGAACAGAGCCCAGGAAATGTCTGCCAGGTACTGCCCAGCTGATTGAGCTGAGTCACTTTCTCCAGCACAGTAAAAGGACGAAATTTCTCAACGGGCAGCTCAGCACCCATTCCTCACACAAACCTCACTCTCGAGTTCTGCCGTTGCCTTCTGTCAGGCTCCTTTTCCTCCACCACATATAGAAATGTAAAAGATAAAATTCGAGAAGGGACAGGAAGGATTCACAAAGGCACCAAAAATAATTAATGGAACCACAGGACTGCTGTGGGCTGCTGTCGATATTGCTGTGTTAGTCCTCGTACTCACTCAGGGCATGTGGCTGAAGAGGAGGCAAGATATCCCTCGCTATCCCACGAACTAAAGCAGCATGAGATACTTGTTCCGTTACATTAACACTTACCAGTTTTGTCCTGATTCAGCTACTGCTCGACATTCCAGACTTAAGAGATTAATAGGCAAGCCAGAAATAACATTTCATCATTGTAATATATACGGTAGGTATGATTGTGCGTCTTTTTCCTACCTTCAGCAGTCAGGTAATGGGATTAGAACAGGAAGAGAGAAGTGACATGCATGATAGGTAAACAACAGTCATCAATCTCTTCCTGTGGCTGCATTAAAAAAAGTACAGTCACTGTAATAGGCTCTGGGATTCCCCATAATTGACTAGAACTTCAAATTTCCCTTTCTGAGTATAAGTGGTTAGTACTAGAAATTTTTAATCAGCGTAGTGGAAGAGGGAGAGGAATTATGTGATAGACCACTGCACCTCAGAATTTCTCTCTTAGAAAAAACAGATAAATGAAAGTGAAAATTTACTTGGCAAGCCATTTAACACTTCAAAATTATTTCTGTAAATTTAGTTTTCATAGTAAGCACAAGCTGTAAAGCACACAAAGTCCTTAATTTGCAAAACAGTTTTATTTCACACTTACACAAAGTTAATAGACCTTTTAAAACTAAGCTTACAGTGCTATAGGTTACATCTGCTGCCACTGAATGTTAGTAGGGGACTTCACAGGTCTCTTGAGTTCGCCAGGGTCCTACGCAATCCCTGTTCTCCCACAGGTTTAAGCCGACGTCTGTACAGGTTAGGGAGGGTCTGTCAGAGTTGTTTGGAGTACAGAACTTGGAGGACTGGGGCAGAATGTGCCAGGTCCACACCTGCACACTGAGAAGAAGACACCTAAAGGAACACTTCTCCTTGCTGCTCCTGAAACTAATTCTCCCTGTGCTGGGCCCTTACAGCTCAGGAGAGCTGAAGCAGCTGTAGCAGGAACTAGCCCAGAAGCTGGCTCTTCCCTTCTTCTACAAACCTCGTTGGTGCTGTCAAGCAGCAGACGCTGTCTGAAGAAAAGAGGGATCTGAACAGATACTGGTGAAATACCGTTCTTGCCCTCCTCTTCCCATTGAACCTTTCTGACATTTTCCTACCTCCTTGCCACTGCCCTGTCAGCAGTAACAAACTCTTTTTCAGGCTCTTTATTAGAGACACACGCTTTAGGATTATACCATCTGCCTGCAGTTTTGAAGCTGATTGTCTAATCAGGATCCAAGGATAAACCCTACAGAACCCCATAATTGGATGCCATGTTGTGTGTCACTGCTCTGTCACCATGATACGGAAGGAAATGTGGCTCTCCACATTGACAGTATATGCAAGAAATATTCAAGAAAATTAGGGTACTCCTAAGAAAAACACCAAACCCAAACCTGCGATGTCTGAAATGAATTTGGATTGCACGAACCTAAATCTATTCAGTGTTCCACAGATGTTCAAGGTGAGGTGTTTTCTCCCTTCAGATGCAAGTCCTCCCTGCAACTTGACTGTAAACAGCCAAAGGCAAAATTTACCCTAGTGCACCATAAAACTGAGTTTTTGAGATACCTAAAATCCTGGCACAACAGCAGCTCTGTAATGTCTTAGGAGTAAGAACAATGGCACAAGATGCTGACTGGTAACACAATAACTTGAATAATCCAAGCGGGTTGCATTCAAGTAAACTAGGTTTCAGATGGTCAGAAAAACAGAAGAACATCTACTGATGGCACACAGCTCCAACTGAAGAACCAAATCTGGTGATCTACATTTGCTTCCCATTAGGTCCAAAAACAACTTGCCACGGGAAAACAGTGTTTCATACAGAAATAAAGACAGACGTGCAGCTGGTTTTAGAGTCTCTCATGAAAATAAACAAAACGAGACAAATACCAAAAGATAACCTAAAAGCCTTAAAAGGAATGAAAACACTGTGCTTGTACCGTCATTCTGCAGCCTTAGCAAAGTCAAAAGTGGCATTTCCCAGCAGCAGTGGGAATCTTCACGTCTCAAGTGAAATGTCTTTTAGTTAAACAGTTGAAGCACAGTGTTCTTTATCCAAAATGGCAAACAATACAATTGTCGAGAGGGAGGGGAAGGTACCCTGCCTTGCAGGTTCAGCTCATCCTTCCTTGTCACTTCTGCAAGATCTCATTTTGACAGCTCTGGGTACTGAAGCCCCCCCCCTTCCCCAATTAAGCTGAAAAAGAAGAATGGAACAAAAATATGTCCTTTCAGACTTTCTTTATATGGCAGAAAATATGCAGGAGACACAAGCCCAGATTTTAAGTCTTTTCCAGGTTATCTTTTGGAGCAGCTGTACAGCAAGGCAACAAATATTAATATAAGCTAGTTTTCTTCATAATTCTCAGAAATTCTTGCTCACTTACTTCTCCATCTCCATCTCGATCAGCTTCATCAATCATTTCCTACAAAACACATTACATTTCATCAGGCACTGGACTCTAAACACAAGATCTTCCATTCATGAAAACAACAACAAATCAGAAGCACTTCATGTGAAAACTAACAATGCATTTGCTTGCTCTTCATATTTCTGACCTCTCAGCCCTTTTTGTCGAGGCGTAAATTTCCACCCAATCCTCAGGAGCTACAGGATTGGTCTGTGCCTGTTAGAAAAGCTCTGGCAAATCAGAATTTACCTGAAGTTCTTCATCTGTTAGATTTTCTCCCAGCTCCTTGGCAACCCTTTTCAAGTTTTTGAATGAAATTTTTCCTGTCCCATCATCATCAAATAGTCTGAATGCTTTCAAGATTTCTTCTTTTGAATCCTTTTCACTCTAAAACAAGAGTAAAACATACATTAATGAGAAAGCACTTGGCACCAAGATATTCCTTTTTGGTATTTTTTTATGCCGTCACAAGAATTTCTATTAAGAATTCCTACCATTTTTTGTGTCATCATAGCCAAAAAGTCTTCAAAGTCAATGGTGCCACTTCCTTCTTTGTCAATATCCGCTATCATTTTCTTAATTTCTTCCTTCTTTGGCTCAAAGCCTAAAGCACGCATCGCAACCTGCGCCAAAAAGCAATTCTGTTAGGAGGCCACTAGAACTATAGTGTCAGCAGCTGCACTACAGCTTGTTTAATCTCCTCGTCCAAAAGTTTAATAACAACTCACTGCAACTAAAGCATCTTGATATCCCTCACCAGCTTGTTTCATCTTTCCAAAAATATTAGCGTAGGTTTGATATTCTTAAGACGCAGACATATTTTCTCTTTAGATCCATGTGGATCATGGATACATTTCTGAAACTAAGCGAAACTTTTTTTCTGTCTGAATTAGGTAAAGGTTTGAATCTACATAGTTCCTAAAGCGACGGGGTTATGAAAATGGGACTTCGAGGGAGGTTGGAGACCAGGGATGTGATCTTGCTCCATCTGAAATTAAGGGCAGAATGCCCATTCATTTTGCTGGGTGCAGATTACAGGCAGTTAACTTCCACAAACCAGTACACAGAAGAAATCCATATGCGTAACTCTTGGCACTTCTACTAGGTCGTGGGGAGGGGGTGGGAACTGATGATACTCCGTAAGTGTCTCAGCAAAGCAAAGACCAACTGCTGTGCTAGCTGAGGAAAAGCAAAGCAAACCTTCTGAGCCTGACAGAGCACAAGCAAAGTACTGCTGTAAAAGCAGTTGTGTAGATTGTTGTACAAATACTTAATAATAACATCGTTCCAAACCAGCCCCTGGCATTTCACCAGCCTAGAACAATGATTTTGCTACTTGGGTGTTTATTAGTAACTTTGCAGTCCTTGTGTGCCAGACGATTACAGAATATTTAATTCAGAGACTGGAGTTGCAAGAACACATTAACTAGAGGAAGATCTGAACTGTGAACATTCATTCTTCCTATATGCTCTAGAGGAAATCAATAGTTAATATTAGGCAGAAATTTCCTCACTAAACACTCTTCTACTGGAAAGGGCCAATGCTCCAGAAACTCAACGTTTAACTGAAGTGTATTTTCTGACCAGTTTCTTGTGATGGGACTACTAAAAATGTTCCACTTTGTCTTTCAGAGGGGAACACTGTCTATTGCAAAGTATCTACTATTTAGAATTAATTTTGAAAAACATAGCATTAAATGGTTGATGCAGAAATGTTCCAGTCCATTTTAAGAACTGTTATTTTAACATGTATCATCTGTGTTCCAGGAATGTGCTCTCCTTAATCAAGCATAAGCACTTCCAAATAAATCCTGAGATAAGCCACAGGCCTAGGTAACTCATGCTTCTAGGTTACATATGCAGAAATTGAGGCAGAATGTGTGTATGTGAGAAATTGAGGTCAAGGGGCTAATCAAGATAAAAGGTTCACGCTTAAAAAAAGATCAGACACATAAAAACATAGGGAGAGAACTCAGAATAATCTTTCCCTTGTACTACTGTGTGTATACATGTGCGCACACACACACCCCCACGCTACCTGAATTGCTACTGAAATGCAAATCAGATCTCTGTTTTGTTCTGTTTTAAATTAAAAACCAGGTAATGTTTGGATTACTCATATGTAAATATGGTTGTATCTTTCCTGAACATGTGCAAAATCCATGTGTTTAGTTCTGATGAAGAAAAAATTTTATATTCTGACATTCGTCTCGAAACAACAGAAGTCCACTTTGCAGAAACAATGCTCTTAACCAGTCATGAAAAGCGAAATGTGTGCTCTGTGTATCTAAACAGAGGACCAGTTTAGTTCCTCTAATGCTCAGATATTCAAAGCCATCTGACCTATTATCCATGCATGAGAGAAGCTTCTGTGTACTCTGAAGTATTACGTACAGAGCTTTCTCAGGTTAACCATGTGCTACACCCCAAATTAAGTCATGACAGCAAGCCATTATTCTTGTTCGTACTCCAAAACTATTTTAAAATAGGGCCGAACAAACAGAAAAAGCAGCTACAATTTCGAGATCAAAGATATTTTCTTCCAAGAAAAAGAAGTTTGAAAACCTTCAGTTCTTTTATGTCGATGCTTCCAGATCCATCAGTATCAAACAAATCAAAAGCTTCTCTGATCTCCTGCTTTTGCTCTTCTGTAAGTTCAGGTTTCAAGCCACTTTTCTTCCGCTGGGCTGTACTTAAGCCAGGTTTTCTATAGTTGGATGCCTTCAGAAAGTGAAGGAGAGAGAAGGTAAGTAGCAGCCCACTCTGGGGAAAATTCAAAACACAACTAAATTGTAAGTAACAACAGTAAAGCTGTAGCAGAAGTGAGAGACATTCTTTGCTGCAAGTGGTAGACACTGGTCTCTGTGCTCATTTTCTTAGGGTATTCTAGAATGAAAACAAGGAGGAGACTTTGTTACTGGGGAATACGCATTTGGGCTTCACGTTTTCTCTCTTAAATAGAAAGAGCATCAATTAAGGGAGTAATGCCAGAAAAACAGGCGGGCAGTCTGAAAACTAACACTCCGCTGAGGTGACTGAGAACCTCTGCACCTCTTGCCCGTCGCTTTGATGCGTCAGGAGTGGTTTCACCTGGAAAACGTGAGTAAATCATCCTCACAGATAAAAAGCCTGGTTGTACAGGGTCTTGACTGTAAGTGGGAGTCAAATTCGGCCACTCCTCAAAGTCAGCACTGCAATGGGATGTCTGAGAGCATCTGTTGGAGCAGAGCTGAGAGGGAGCCGTGTAGCTGTAGCCTGCCTGTCCACCAGCCGGCTGCGGTGCCAGGTAACGACACGCTGCGGTAGCAATCGGATCAACACGAAATCCATCCCATAAGGAGCGCTGATCTGCCTGTGCTAAGCCGGTGCGTTATTATCCAGGTCACTTCCGAGACCTTCCCGGCGTCTGGGCGTGAGCCACCGCCGCACAGAGCGGCTGCCCACGGCCACCCGCCCACCGAGCGGGAAAGATGTTCTTCCTCAAGCACAGGCTCTCTTCTGAACCAGCAGCAAACAGATTTCAGTCCTTCAGACTCCGCACAGCTTCGTGGCAGGAAGGGCAGTTCCTCCCGCCCCGACCTCAGCCGGCTGGGCTTTACTCAAGTAAATAAAGCACCAAGGCAGGCGCTTGTTTCCTAGCTGCTGCTAAGCGACCTCCGCTCAGCTCTTACCCTTTGCTTGGCTGGAATCTCTCTTAAATACCCAGCGTCTAACACAGAAGATTCCATTCTGTTGTAGTGGGAAATGAAATTTTAATTTTTTAACGCGATTTGTCCCAAGCAGGTTGGGCTGCAAACCAGTTTGCCCGGCTTTTTTTGACTTTTCCCAGCTATTGACACAGCCATCAGGATTTTTACTCCTTGCATTCCGCTCCGGGAGAAACCCACGCCAGACCCTTTCCCGAGTATCAAGAAGAAACAGCGGACGCGAATACGCCGACGGCCCCGCGGAGCAGCGTGTGCGCTGCACCCCCCGCCCCCCTTCCATTTGGTTGCGCGGGGACGCCGAGCACCGGGGCCGGCCCCACAGCCCGCCGAGGCCGGGGATGGGCCCCGCGGCAGCCGAGGGCCGGCGGCAGGGCTGCGAGGGGAAAGGGGCCCCGCGGCGAGGGGAGGGACGCTCACCATCTGGCCGCGGAGGACGCCACTCCGCCTCGGGTGGGCCCGCTCG
>Ga0065711_1038398_pt1 | contig 18810 bp, 5 predicted proteins | sample Hoacrofraction12_FD_59098 | JGI IMG/M metagenome (GOLD analysis project Ga0065711, IMG submission 59098) | Hoatzin crop microbial communities from Cojedes, Venezuela - Epithelial fraction 12 v2 (version 2) | ecosystem: Host-associated > Birds > Digestive system > Esophagus > Crop | place... | reverse complement strand
CCTCTCCTTGTTGGTCTGTCTTTCCTAAAGAGTCTGTAGCCATCCATGACAGCATGCCAGTCCTGCGAGTTGTCCCACCACGTTTCTGTGATGGCGACCAAGTCGTAGCCGTCCTGCTATATAATGGCTTCCAGCTCCTCCTGTTTATTGCCCATGCTATGTGCATTGGTGTAAACACACTTGAGCTGGGCTGTCAATCTCACCTCTGGCCTTGGCACGCCAAGCCGGGGCTCGTCCCTAGTGAGCTGGGCGATGTCCCCTTCCCCCTTCTAACCTAGTTTAAAGCCCTCTCAATGAGCCCCACCAGCTCGTGGCCAAGAATTCTTTTTCCCCTTTGAGATAGCTGAGTTCTATCTGTTGCCAGCAGGCCCGGTGCTGTGTACACCTCCCCATGATCAAAGAAGCCAAAATTTGACTGATGGCACCAGTCTCTGAGCCACCTGTTAACCAGGTGAGTTTTTCTGCCCCTTTCAGTTCTGTTCCCTGCCAGTCCTTTTATGCCCTGTCATCATACCTGCAGATAAGAAATTCTGCTCATCTCCTTATGTATAATACTTCACTTCTCTAAAGGGCATATAGCAACACAAACAGCTATCTAAGAATATGCAAGAGATATTGCCAACAGGAAGTCTTTCCTGTTGGCACCTTTCTCTGCTGCCACAGAGTTACAGCAATGGGAACATTCCCAGTCTTAAATTTTAAGATGTTCAGAGAAATGACTAAGTGTTAAAATTGATTAGGACCTAATTATCACCTCTTACAGGTTTCTGTCACTGGAGGCTCTGTTATTCTTCATATTTTTAATATCTGCATATGAATCTGCAGATTATCCTGTCTCCACTTACTTTTGTGGAGAGCTGTGGAAAGATAAATAAGGTGCACAAAAAGTGTGAATTATCCTCAATTTGAACACACATCAAATAGTTACAATGCCTTGTGTATCAGCTGGAATTCACAGTTTAAGCCCATCTCTTTTTAAGTACGGTAATGTTTTGAATAACTTTTTCTGAGCATTTCAGTTCAGAGAAAATTTTACACTATTTTATATGTTTCTGAAACTGGATGCTTGCAACAGAAATTCTAGTAGCTGATTAATTTTTGCAGCAAGAACAGCACTACAATTAATTCAAGCAAATTCACACATGTAAGCAACACCAGAGAAACAGGTGTTTACGAAAGACTCGCTGTGTTGGTCCTGCTTAATAACCTAATGCATCATTCTCCAGGACTATTTCAAGAAGGGCTCATAAACATAAAATCTGCAGACATTATGTTGAATTACTTTCCTACCGTTCAACCATATAACCACCCCAGGCAGAGCAAAAAATAATAAGGGCAGCTAGCATCCCAACATAAATTAGATTTTTAATTAACTCCATAGATGAAAAAAGTGGTAGTTTTATGTATTAATTATCTCTCTTTTACCTACAGGATATAATCAACCGCAGAGGGCCAGGTTAAAAAGAAGTAATGAAACACATTCTTCTGTTCTTAGCTAGGCTTGCCATGTAAGAGCAAGGGAACACCATTTGGAAACTAGTGTAGAACTAAATTTTGCTGTTTTCACTTCTTAGGAAAGCAGTCCATTCTGAAAGTGAAAATAGGCAGCTTTGAGTTTCAACTCCTACAAACCTCTTTGGTAAACTTTAGGACACACAAAATCTATAGATCGAGTGAAGAGATTGAAAGGAAACTTGGTTTTATATCTGTTTTATATGTTGCTTCTGTCTTTCCACTAAAACAATGCTTTTTATAGAATCATAGAATGCTTTGGGTTGGAGGAGACCTTTAGAGGTCATCTAGCACAATGGCCCTGCAGTAAGCAGGGATATCTTTGATTAGACTGGATTGCTCAGAGCCCCTTCCAACCTGGCCTTGAACACTTCCAGGGATGGGGCCTCCACTACCTCTCTGGGCAACCTGTTCCAGTATTTAACCACACTCATGGTGAAAACTTTTTTCCTTATATCTAGTCTAAATCTACCCTTCCTTAGTTTAAAGCCGTTACTCCTTGTCCTATCATGACAAGCCCTGCTGAAAATATTTTCCCCATCTGTCCTATAGGCTTCCTTCAGGAACTGAAAGACTGCTATAAGGACTCCCTGGAGCTTTCTCCTCTGCAGGCTGAACAACTTTCAGCCTTTCCACATAGCAGAGGTCCTTCAGTCCTCGGATCATCTCCTTTGGACCCACCCCAACAGGTCCATGTCATTCTTGTGCTGGGGGCTCCAGAACTGGATACAGGACTTCAAGTGGGCTCTTACCAGAGCAGAGTAGAGGGGCACAATCACCTCCCTCGATCTGCTGGCCATGCTTCTCTTGATGCATCCCAGGATATGGTTGGCCTTCTGGGCTGTGAATGCACATTGGTGGCTCATGTCAAGCTTTTCATCAACCAGTACCCCCAAGTCCTTCTCCTTAGGGCTGTTCTCAATCCTTTCATCCCTCAGCCTGTACTGATACCAGGGGTTGCCCGACCCAGATGCAGAATCTTGCACTTCACTCATGAGGTTCACTGAGGCCCACTTCTCAAGATTGTCTAGGTTCTTCTGGATGATATCCCATGCTTCTGGTGTGTCAAATGCACCACTCAGCTTGGTATTGTCTGTACACTTTTTGAGGATGCACTTGATCTCGCTGTCTAAATCATCGATGAAAATGTTAAACAACATCGGTCCCAGTACAGACCCCTGAAGGACACCACTTGTCACCGGTGTCCATTTGGACATCAAGCCGTTTTCCTCTAGCTGAGGTTTTCCTTTGATAGTCTCTGTTTTATATTACTTGACAATATGTCCTTACTTTTCTATGCTTTCTCCCTCTTACTTACGTTGTTGGGTTCTGAGGCGATTTTTGCACACATAACATGAATCCGATAATTGGCTTTTTTGTGTGTGTGTAAAGAGTTATAATATGCAAACTGTGTGATTTGAACTTCTGGGGGTTTATTGTATACAGACTAGGCTTTCTCTGAAAAAAAAAAAAGCTGTTTCTAAATTGACATCACGTTCCCTGTATTTGCTTTCTGCAGTCTTTTAACACTAATAGATGAAAATCTCTACAGAATGGAACTTCTGAATCAGGGTCTAAAGAAATAATTTTTATGAGTTTCTATGTAATAATAACTTTTCAGGAAGCGCACCCACACTCATCAAAAAATGTATTACCTGATTTATAGGACTAAATCACAGCTACTCACCTGCAAATTAGGTAGGACGTATCAAGCTTATGTATGCTTTTTGCAATCCACAGGGAAAAAACCACAAACTGCAGAACAGTTTTTAATAGCAAATCTAAGAAAATTGCTTTAATTCTTCTCTAAACATTCTACAAGAAGGAAAAAACCCCAACCCTGAGGTGTAAAACCTCAGCCAGCATTCATCTCATGTTTCTTCAATCACTGTGGTGGAGCTGCGAGGATTTACATCAGTAAACTTGGACCTAAATGTCTAAAATTACAATTTTCCTTTGTATTGGTTATTCAGCATTAATCTGTATAATTTTTCCAAACTCAAAATAGAAAAGATTTGAAGGGGGGAGAGGAAGGAGAGAGGAAAAAGAGAACACAGTTAAAAGGGACTGCCAAACTGAGAACAAATTTGTTAGGGAGTAGGAAATGTCAGCAGCTCAAACAAGCAAAGGAACAATCACAAAGGTGTTGCTGCACAGATTACAGTATCATCGTGTTACAGAAAGTTGAATTTCCCTTCCTGGCTTGCAGTTATTTTTTAAAGTGTAAGACAGTGAAGATGTAAAAAGCACAGCTCTTTCCCCATAAACAGAGTGTTTGTCATCAAGTAACTTGGACTAACTCCTATTTCCTTAATTAATGAGATTAGTCATATTTCTTCAGTGGCTGCAATTCAGGAAAGCACTTAAATATGTGCATAAATCCTACTGATTTCAATGAGATTTACTCATGTGCTTTAAAGTAAGCACATGATTCATTTCACTGCTAAACTGGGAATAAGAGAAACTGAAGTGGGTTCCTTGTCCAGTACTGTGATTTGGCTAATTCAGTAACATTTTGCCATGTTAACTTCAAAGATCACCAAACTTATGACTTTTATGATGAGCAAAATCCACCAGGTGGGCTTGCAAACCAAATACTTCGCTTTTTTTCTGAGTGGTGACTATGGACTTTCCTTCAGGCAGCATGTAACACTTCTTGGACACTACTGGAAAAAAATTCTATGTACATATTGTACTGGTGTCTCTGAAATACATGTTTACATAGAAGAAGTCTACAGATAAAAGTATTATGGATCATACTTCTTCCTTCCTAACCCTGGATTTCATGCTGCTACTACAACTTCTGCAGTTTGCAGTATTGTTCCCCTAGGCAGACTGTTCTGTAAATAAGTAGACAGTATCTAAGATTTTCTGTCGTACTTGCAGCATCTGGAATCTTACATCTTCAAAACATTTTTGTAAATCTTAATTAATTGATCTCTCTGCAGTTATGAGTGCTCACAAGAAAAGGTCAGCGATGATACACTGCCAAGTCTCCAAGTGATTATCACAGTTTCAAGGAGTCATAAATGCATGTTTTCAAAACTCTCTCTTCTCCTCAGACCACTTTGCATGATGTTAGGAATACTTAGCTTCACCTTTGGAGAGGAATACAACCTTTTAAAAGCTTGACATTCTTGTGAATCAAAATTATCAACAGTGCAGGAGACAGAAAAATACAAGCAGAGGTTTGTGAGAAAAGATGGCTATAGAAAGTTGCTTTCCTTCAGCAGAGGACTTTTTCGGTATATAACCTGTTTGTCTACTACTTGAAGATATGTGGGTGTGGAGCATACTCTTTGAATCAGCTTCCAAAATAATCTTTAGATTAACTATTCTAGCCAGACTCTAAAAACCTGCTAGAACAGCAGTGAATTTTTTTATTTGTCATATCATTCTTCAATGTATTCTCCTCAGCTTTTAACAGTACTATAGTAATTTTTTGTGGCAGAATGTGTTTACCCCATACGCCTTTTATTAAAATCCAACGGTGAACACATTTCTTTTACATGATAAGTTCTGTGCAGGTCAGCACTGTTGTGGTAATGAGTTACAGCATGGCGTTTTGACTAACCAGTCCCAAGGACCAATTGCTACTTTGCCAAAGAAATAGCAAGCAGGCTTTACACATGAAAGCAACCAAAATCTAAAAACCTTTCTAACATGAGCCACCTCATACTTCCTGCTGTCAATGGCATAGCATGGCTCCCCTTGCTACCATTAGCTCATCAAATTCTTGCTCCAGTGTTTTTTTCCTTGGAGCAGGGGTGTAAATTAACATTACCATGGACATCTCCGCTGGGTACCCACCTGCAGCTCTTTTCCACTGCTGTGGGATATTTTCTCATCTTCTCTCACTTTCCACCCAACTCCAACCAGCAGGGCACAAAGAAAAGGTCTTCTGTATCCCAAATTATGTGCCATTTGTGGCTACATAATTGTGCAATGCATAGATCGTATTTTCAAGAGTAATGTGCCATGAAAAATGGGACATTGTGTAGTAATGCTGCAGAACTGTATTCTAAATATCTCTGTGCACTTCATGCGCCTTTTGTAAGTTGGTTCACCCCACAATGATGAGTAGGGGAAAAAAAACTTCTCAAACTGCAGTGAAGAATTTTAGAAGTCTCATTTAATGTAAATACAATCAGTTCATTTCTTTTCCTAGGTATTTCATTCTTCTCTCTGTGGAGCTAATGAAGTTAGAGGCAATTTTTTTGTTCAGTTCTTAGGAAGTGCAGATCCTTGCACAAGCTGAAGTAACATCACCCCCTTCTGTTCACACTGATGTTAGGCTCAGTCAGCTACTTATCCAGCATAGCAAAACACTGGTACTCTGGTACCATTTGCACAGCTGAATACGAAGAACAGGTTTTACTGCTACAGCTTAATCATGTTCATTGAACTATATATTTTCAATTAAATTGTTTTAACAATTCTCTAAATTATCTTATTCCAAGAATTTCTGGATAGCAAATCATTAAAATAGCTAAAACAGATTGCAGGTTTGCTTTAACGATCTAGCATGAATAAATAAAAAATTTAATTAATAATAAAGTCATTTGGATGTTTGGAAGAACTTACCACTTCTTATTTTCTGCAGCTCATTTGCATTTTAGTATGCCTTTTTTGATCATGTGTCAGAGCAGCGTCTCTCCTCTGGTTTAATACTGCGAGGATTCTCCTTTTGTGAGATGGAGAGAACTTTACTTGTATACCTTTTGCTTTACAGATTCATTGCGCTACACAGAAAACAGATGTGGGAAATTCATGATTAGTTCGATCTTGCTATAGCTTTAGTTTAATTTTATTATATATCTTTGCATCTATGTTAAAGTAAGAGTTTAAAACTGTTATTCAGTTTAGTTCTGTTCTTTGTAACCTTGCTAACAAAGACTGTTGTGGCTCAAATGTAGCCAACAAGGACTGCTTGGAGACAAACGAAGAGAAAGAAGGACTGATAACCAGAACTTTGTTGTCTGTAAGAAGCAACTCTCTAGCTGAAACTGGTTCTATGGCTTGGGACTCAGCCAACACAGACAACACAGGAATTTTTGAGCCAAAGGTGAAAGCACACAGCAAGGAAGACTACAAGCCTTCATCCAGAAGACCCCCAGAGACGACCACCAGACGACACTGCGCAAGAGCTAAAGGGGGGTGGAATATGAGAATGAATTCCTAGAAATAATTACAATAGTCCAGCCTACTTAGATAAGCTTCGTAATAAATCGGTGCATGCTTCGTGACTCGGTGTGGAAGTTAGAAGAAGCGATCCCCCTTGCACCTGGCGCCGCAGTAAACATACCTGCTTTACAAGTCTCTGTGAGTTGTGAAGTTTGTTTCCGCACGTCAAAACGCCTATTGCTAATATATTATATTCAGGTAGGTTCCTCAGAATTACTTCATTAGTTCTTTAAGTTGATTAGCAGTCTAGTGCATTAGTCATCTGGCCAAATTACTCACTTCGACACAATTGATTCTGTTGCTGAGTTTGTAATTTCATGATAATTTCTCTGGTTGGAAGCAGTGACTTGAGCAGTATGGTTCCCTCCATACGTGGTTATGTTCATTTCTGTGTAATGAGCCAAAGCAGTGAGCTGAACTGGGGCTAAGCCAGGTTAAACATAATTTAGCTAAAACAAACCCTGTGGCTGTCAGTTTAGGGAAGTAGTCCAGGTCACAGCACAGCTGTGTGAGTGGCACAAGCTGAGGGAGCAGCCCCAGGGCAGAGATGAAGAAGGAGAGTGTTGTGGGGGAGACTACTTACACTCATGTTTTTCTGCAGAAATTTCCACAAAGTGCTTTGGAGTAAAATTTTGATCAGAGGTGTTTTTTTCCCATAAAGAATATAAGCACTTTAAATAGTAAAGCAAAATTAAGACCATTCTGGAAGCTTTGAGCAAATCACAGAACAAGAAACACCTCTGTGGATATTTCTAATGCTAATGTTTTTTGAAGTCTTTCATGTATGTTCACTGCAAAGCCTGGCCAGTATGAGCATCAATTCTGTATTTTCTACAGTTCAAAACCGAGGTCTAAAAAAAACCTGGGATACAGAACCTCTTTGTGATTGGAAAAGTCCCTGATCTGATGTAAGACATGTTTGTTTGCCTGTTTACTCTATGAGGCTAGGGTGCTCTCTTATCAAGGGTGAATCATCCCAACTAGGAGTCCACCAATGAATTTAAATCAAAGAAGGCAGAAGTTGTTCAACAGTCTGGAGAAAGACACTGACTCCATTCCTGTACCACTGAAGCAAAGAGAAGTTCTTATGTTAGTCCGGAAGCAACCAACATGATACAAAACATTCAGTCTTTGTCACAGAGGACACTGTTTCACCAGGAAGAGGGATTCTGTGGGAAGACCTATCATGCTATAGGAGCAGTACATGAACTTCAAGCTGTCATTCTGCACAGTTACCTTTGTGGGATGCTGCACTCACAGACATCCTCACAGCTGCATGGCTACATGATGAACAACCAACTGGCTATCCTGGGAAATGCCAGGGTGCTGGAGAATTAGGGAGGGAAGGATGGCAGGTTTGCAGGGAAATCTCTGCTCCCTGATTGGACCAAAAGAAACTTAGGATAAAGCAGCGTGTTTCTTTTCTGCCCATACCTACAGAGATCATTAAAACTACTGAAATATTAAAAAATTAGAGCAAAACTCTACTTTTTGCAGATCTCTAAACAAAACGTATTGCTGGTGTGAGTGATATTTCACAACTTTCTGTCTGTTTTTCAGACGCATATCATGAAAGCTGATGATTAACCCAAGTCTGCTTGACAGCTGACTGAGCAGAGCAGAGAGCAAGGGCAATTCAAAGGTGTGCTCCAGTACAGCTTAAAGCACCACAAAAAAGGAGGGCCTAGAATAACAAAACAAAACAGGGTGTTACAGAGGAGAACAAAGAAAAGGAGGGATGGTCCTAGGAAAGGGGGAAGCTAATGTTGCAGGGGAAGAGTTCGGGTGAACAGTGACTGCTGTGACAATTTTTGGAGAAAGCTTCATCCCTCTCTAACACTTTCCCAGAGGAGTGTCTCAGCTCTGTAGCTTTACACAACATATGAAGCCAGAGCCATTCATTTGCTTCTATGAGGAGAATCATTTCTGCTATCAGGAGACCATCCATACCTGCTGGAGATAAGTCATGCCTTGTCCCTCTGTGAGGTATAAAGGATTATAGCTAAAACCAAACATGAGCTCTTTTCTCCAATAGTTGAGGGTAAGTCATCCCAAACTTCACACTGATGCTAACCTGTAATGAACAGGAACTTCATCCTCAGAAATAATTTAGCAGTGGTTCCCACATTTCTGCAGTGACTCGTATAAAAGATATGTGTTGTTCATTTGCCTTGTTTTTGAAATGTGCAGAGTGGGGTGAAAACTTTTCCATCTTTTAATTTGTGTTTTTAAAAAGCTAAAAGTCCAGTATTTCAAGGGTTTAGAACTTCCAGTTTGGAGTGAATTTCTAGAAGACTTTTCTACCTGAAACAAGGCAGGTTTTTTCCTGAAGTTCAATATCCAGAAATTCTTTCGCTGGACAGATCTTCAGGACTGCTGGTAGGCCCAAGTGGTGAGACATTTTGAAAATCACATTTTTTGCAATGGAGAGAATGATCTTCAATTGCGACTGCCAAGCTGTGGAAAAAAAACATTTAAATGTTGTCGTCTGTGTTTTGGGTATACATTGTGCTGCAAGATTGCTGTCAAAGGAGTCCTCAGGTTTTGAGTTTTGGCTTTTTACACTGTGCAGCTCCTGCACTGTCCCTGAGTGAATGGTAGAGCACCCGAAAGAGTGTGCCAGAGTGTGTTATCTGGGTCCTGTATGCTTCCAGCTTGCCTTTGCAATCCTTGTAGTCAATATACTCCTCAAGACTCTGTGGCCCATGCTGTCATCCCTGTTTGCTCTACCTCAGTGTTGTTACACACTCGGACACTGTCAGTGGCACAATGAGGCTGTAAATACTATCATTCATAACAAATAATGAAACTCCTGTATGGTCTCTGCTCTCCTGCAGCAAGTGGGTAGTATGTCCAAAGGGAAGCATCACATATTCATCATTTTCTGGAAATGGAATCTGCACAGGGAGATTGCTGTCAGCCTGCCCTCGACACTTTCAGTCAGAGCACACACCAAAGATCAATGAAGCCATTGCTGGTTAGGTTGGGGATGTAAACTTCTCAAGTGAGGCCAGCAAAAAAAGCTCTGACTTGAACAGAGAATAACCCAAGAAGCCCTTATCAGGGCAAACCCTCACGACGTATCAAGAAAAAGTACAGCAGAAGACCACCCAGAAAGCCAAAGGGTATGGGAAAGAAGATATTTCCCTTCATCTCCATCACCTACATAAGGAACTACAAAATTTTCCCAAAATAAATGGGAAAAAAAAATTAGCAAAAGGTCTAAAATGTTTCCAGATTACACATTTTTTTAAATTTAAATACACCATATTGGATACTCCTAATAATTGTCAAAGTAGGTTCTATCATCTACCTAAAAGTGTTTAAAGGAACTAAAAAGGGCTGATGTATTTAAAGCAGTATGAGGGAGGTATTTAGAAATAAAAAAGACACAAATCTTCAAAAAGTAGAAATTATGTCAAAACAGGGAAAGAGGGGGGGGACCATTAATTCTGATGAGTTAAACATAGAATATTAATGACGTAGGTCAGAAGTAACAATGCAGAAGTAGGAAGCTTATCACAGAGTCTAGGGCCAATAGATGACTGAGGTGTAAAAGGAAAGTGGGCCGTTTTCTTAGCTGAAAACCAACTTCTTTTGAATATCCAGCAGCTTTTGAAATGGTTCTTTATCAAAGTTTCTTAAAAGGAATTACATTGTCATGAGCTCATACAGATGAAGAGTTGACTGAAAGATAGGAAACAGAACAAAAATAGTTGGTCAGAGGAAAAGGTTATCAGCACAGACCTGTGGAGTTCCTGTGATATGACCTGTGGTAGATGACAATAATAAATACAGAGAAAAAGTGCATAGTTGTGAAGTTCACTTAAAGTCACATCACTGATGAACTTGCAGATATCAAACTGCTGTTTCATGAATCAATGTGCCATGGGCATTGTGCCCAGCATACAGAGGGTGTATGCCATTGGCTTGTCTTCCAGGAACTAGTAAGCTAATTTTTCAAAATAAGTTGGCACACATTTTCCTGGCATAGGCCGACAATGACCTTTGAACCCGAATTTTCCATCCAATTAATTAAATCTCTGCAAGAGCCTGTGATCTTTATAGTGGATTCCAGCAATGTAAAAAAAACAGATGAGCCTGAGCTTAGTTGCAAGATTGACAGGCACTGTTGTTGTCTGTGACCGCTGCCGGCCAGCCAACAATTGCTCCTGCAATAGTAACCTGGTACCAAAGCCTACATGATGCACTTCAGCAGCTTCTCATGTATTGCTATCATCTTGTCACATCACACTCTTAATGCAAAAACAGCTTTGTCCTAAGCTCCCTATGGAAAAGGCTGTTCTGGTTAGAAGGTTGTGCTTGGATGCATATGTGGGATGCAGGCTGTGTAGTAAATACTGGAGCAGAAGCTTCTGGGCTGGCTGGGATTCCCAAATGTTCCACCTCTCTGATACTTTGAAGACATTTCTGTGGCTAGACATTACTAGCAAAATTTGGACAGAGGCTGTATACTTCTGGCCTGACACCTTTACTGGGTGACTTATCAGGGCGGTAGAGAAGTAGCCCAAGTATACCAAACCAAAATCCTAAAGGTCTTGCTTGTTCACAAAGCTTACGGTACATGATATGATCGAATTTACTTCTATGAAGTTAATCTCTTCATGACTAGGAAGGAGTGATCTTAGCTTTACATGTCCTGACACACACATTGGAGATTTTTCAAAATCTGGACACATACCGTGTCCTGTGACCAAACTTAAACATAATAGAGCTCAGTTCTTTGACTTCTACGTGTGTGAGTAAATGAGCCAATAGAAGTAATTGTGGAAGAAGTTCATATTTGTAATATCTGTGGGTTAAAAAGCAGTATTTTAATTTCATCACATTGGATTATCCTCATATGCCACCAGCATACAAAAATACAAGACTTTCAGGCTGGAGCAAAAGACCCATTGAACATATGGCTTTTCTTACTGGGATTTTAGAAAGAGAAAGAAAGCAAAAGAGAACACAACAAATTTTTAGGTCTTGCAACTTCAACTCAAAATTTTGCCCAAAGGATTAACTAACTGTCTTTCAACACTGACTTCATTCTTTTTCATTATGGACAGTTTTTTCTCAGACCAAGTTGAGATGGTGAAATGAATGTATACAAAAGAGAATTCCGAAGCTTTAGTGTGTCATTTTGTTGCTTAAAATAAGCAAAGCTCTAATAAATTATTGTCAAGTTCAAAAAGAATTGCATTTATTCCTTTGTGACCTTTTGTCAAACTGTGTATAATTCTGCTTCCTGTACATGAACCACCTGTGCAGATAAACCTTTTTGCATGTCTGTACTCATTTGGAACAAAATAATTCAAACTGGTTTTCAAAGCAAAGTTCTTGCTTTTCCACTTTTTGGTGCTTACAATGCTAAAGTAAAAAAAAAAAATTCTGAGGAGTTGGGTTGGAGTTTCTAGACTTTATTGTTGCTCCCAGTCATTAGTTGTACTTTTAAAAGTATACATATTTATAAATTGCTTTACAAGTACAATTATCAAAGCAGTTTATGCTCCCAATAAATTAAAAAAACAAACAATGAAGACAGGCAAGGAAAGGATGAGTGACCATATCTCATGGTAAGTATTACTACTGTAATATTTAAAAACTTCACCATAGTAAGAATCATGTAAACTTTTGCATAATTTTCTGTTGAATGGTCTGACACAATGTCAGCTGAGGATCAGAGAGACCTACATGTTTCTCCCTGACCCATAATATTTAAGGCAACCTAAACACTGAAGAGCTGAATCCAATTATGTCGTCTGTATGAGTTAGACCTCCGCAAAACCCACTGAGGATTTTGACCTGAAGAATCAACTGCATTTTGATACATTTTCCCTCTGAACTTCATCCACTTCCTTAGAAGGCATAGGAGTGTGGTGCTATGGATATTGTCTACAGAGATGTCTAATTCTAATGGGAACTTCAATATTTAAAAGCTTGCGCTATCTCTGATGCACTTCAGCATTAAAATGTTTTATGATATCAGACAGGCTCAGAATTTAAAAGCAAGAAGTCTTGCAGGACATTTTCGTGAGAATCTATAGGAGTTGCCTTTTCTTAACAGAGAATTGCCTCTTCTTATATGCTTCTGAATAAGCCTGTTTCAGCCAGAAGAAGAAACTACTGCAAGATTTTATATATGAATCTTTCACAAAAGTCTGAAATATAGAATATCATGAAATGCAACTTTTCATTGTAATAATTTTATTTTAGGGTATTCATACCACTCCTTGCTGCAGTTAGACTGACTGGTAAGGCAAAGGTCAAGATCAGTCATATGTTAGATATCATGAATTTTGGTCAGCTCTCTGTGAATTCTGTACCTGGTACCCTTTATCCTTGTTTACTACCTTGTGGATTGTGGGGAAGAAGAGGGTAACATGACAGACAAAAGCATGACAAAGGCTCACCCCAATAAGATTCAGGTTGTACATATTTTACAAATCTGTCAGGTTTGTAAAAACAGATTTCACCCTCTTATATTTTTAGCAAGACATTATAGCCACTAGAAATAATTGCAGGAGTCTCTATGACTTTGGTTGTATAATGTGTTCAAGAGCAGCTGGAATACAGGTCGGAAGTTTCCATTTATGTGTATGTATATGAAACAACTAAAAGATTTTTGTCTGTCTTCTAAAAGGATCTGTCTAATAGAAGGAACAGAAAGGGTGAATGTCAAAGAGCAGAAAGCTTTGCATTAATTTTCAACAATTACTTGCAAAAAACTCTCACTTTTTCATGAAGGACATGTGATTATATTACTAGCCACTGCACCATTTTTACTGTGGGGAGAAATCTTGGCTGATGTTCTGGTTTTTAGTACTGATTCCTTACTATCTGTGAAGCATAATACTCCTAGAAAAATGAACAGTTATTTTAATTTCCAATATTTCTGCTCCTCAATTGTATTCTTTGTGGTGAACCAACATATAACTTTTATCTCAAAATTTATTTCAATTCGAAGACAAATGATGTTAATGCCACCGAGTGGTGGGAAGTAGAAAGAGTCATGAAATCAGCATAGTTGCAGAGTTGCTGGTGTAATCTAAGAAGGTTGTTATGCCAAGATCTTCCCTGAATCCCCAGGAAACAGAAATAGAAAGTCATGAAGAAAGTAAGGAAACAAGAAGGAGAGAGAGAGAGGGTATGTCAATCTGCTGGTGTGTAAAACTAGGTCCCTGATTACTGTACGCTGACCTAAAATATTTAAGGTATCATAAAGGTGACAGCTATTTGGACCTAGAAGCCAAAATGAGATCTTTTTCCCTCATTCGCATTTCCTCACTGAATGGATCTACAGAGCACCAATTAGAAGGAAAAGGAAGTTTAGAACAACTTCTCAAGATTAGGTATATGATTAATGTTACCATCAATAAGTCTGATTATATATCAAAACCTATAAGGTTTTAAGAATCATTTTGTATATGTTGTAGGAAATCTAAAAAATTCTATACACCTAGCTTTCAACTTTCATGAAGGTGTTTCTTAAAGACATATAAGCCTCCAGAAGTGTGCTTGGCAGGGTGGTTATAAAATACACAGATGAAGTTCTGAATTAATTAATCATTGTTTTGTGCAGACCTGTGCTCATAGCTTGACTGAACAGAAAGAATTTCTTGCAAGTGTAATTGAGAGTTTTCAAAAATGGTGCTTACAGAACATTTGGTTACCCAGGGAAAAAAAAAATATTATGTATATATGAGTATCTAACAGCTCGTGCTTGTATACCTAAATTAGAAAGGCTTTGGTTTTTTTATAGGGGTTAATCTGCTGCTTGCTGTGTATAAAAAAACCAGATTTTTTCACCTTAAAAGTTTCTGTCTTTTGTGTCAATTCCAGAGGTAGGTGTTAATCATAATTCTATTTATTTTAAAAATAACCAAAATTTCAGCCTTATGTATGTCATCACATTAGTATATTAATCACTTAATAAAGCCCACCAACAAAGAAGTTAATTACTTTTCCCGTTATATATAGTAGGCTCAGAAATACCCTACAACACTTTAAGTCTGTCAAAACAATCTGCTTTGAATATATTTTTTTTTTATTAAACAACTTTATGTGGATAATTTTAAGGGGCTACTAGGTTATTGTAAGATGATGAAAAGTTCCCACAATAACTGTATACAAAATTAGTTAAAAATGAGAGGTCAATTGTAAAAATAATTTTTAATTTTTTGAAAAAAGTTGGTATTGAAGTTAGATTTCTGAGTACTAAAAACCTCAAACAAAACAAGACATTGATTTGAGCTGCAGAATATAATTCGCAATGAGTAACACTCAGGAAACTGATTTTCACTTAGACAAAAATCTTAGATATCTTTCACATATTAAAACTGTTGGTTTTAACTGTTGGAAATAGTATTTCATAGTCACTCTACAGTGATAGTAACAATTTATGCTAAATGGTTGCTTGAGTATCATGCAGTCCAGAGAGGACACATGTAAAGAAGACCTACAGCCTGAAGAATGTACAGTGTAAAACTCTGCTCTAAAGTACAAATACACTGATTCCTATAAATAGATTATATCCCCTTCAAAAATTTGGCTAAAGGATGCAGATAATGAGAACTGTTGCAATCAGATTAGACATAAAGACAGAAAACTGTATCTAATAATTATTTTTTGAACTTTGGGATATTTTGTACAAAAAATCAGCCTGCGCAAAGTTGTAAGAATAGTATTTCCAAAAACCAACAGAAGTTGTGTGTTCTTGTTGGATTTTCAAGTAGTTGGAAGAAAAACCAAAAGCTAATTTTATTTCAAAGTTCTCAGTGTACGCAAAGCAGGGAATTTTTGGATGGAATCTAGTGTATACAGGTGAAAATACTGAAAAACTATCTCAAAACCTCCTACAACACCTATGAAGATTTCAGTTGGATATTTCAGTGCAGTCTCAACAGGCTGAAGAAACAGAATCTGGATGAAGCCTCGTTATCTTTATGTGTCAAGCAGTTCATTTTTTTAGATCCCAAATACAGCTTCAAAAAAGTCTTCTCTGTCATAGATAAACTCAGACAATGATAAAGGCCTGTATTTATGCTTTATTTGTTGCAATATCGTTTAATAGCCCACTATTCATCATTTTCTTCCTCATAACTTTCTAAGCCTTCTTCCAACTCTCTGTCTAACTCCATGCACGGTTTGAAAGCCAAGATGAGATGAAACATATGCACAGACTGTCAGCTAGGTGGGACCACCATTCATGCAGTCAAATAGCACCCAGCTGTTTATAGTGATCATCATTAGTCGGGAGGTAATCTTTCATGACAGAGTATTGCTCATTGTACCTGCCAAAACACATACCAGCACTGTGCTGGTTTAACAGGGCACCTGCTCTTGTTACAGTATGGAAAGTAACACTTTTTCAAAAGGAAAGGAATTTGTGGGATAACATTGTAACTTTCCTTTTGTAAAAAAAAACCCCTCGTGAAAGTGCTTGTAAAAGCATAATTGCTTTTTCAGTTTTTCACTGGAGTACATCAGTACTTCAGTGTCATCCCGCATGTATGCTATAAGTAAGGTTCTAGCTCAAAAAAAGGTTATGCGTTCCTTTAATAATCTTTCTGGTAGCACAGATTCTGCCTGTGTTTCTCTCAAGGGCTAGATAAAAGAGACAATAGGAGACACAGGAAAACAAAACAAAATAATCAGTAAAACCTATCTTCTCAGTTTAGTACATAATGAACCTGCCTATTGCAGTAAGTTTCAGCTAATGTGGTTGATTTTGTTTAACATTAATGTCACCAAACCACTTCAAATCCCTAAAGTGTCATGTTTAAAGTGATTTATTACTTCCTAAATTTGTTCAATTTGATATAGTAATTTCTCTTGTTAAGTACTGTTACTCTAACAATTTCTTCATAAACGGCTTGCTGTGATCCTGACTATGTCAAGCACTCTAAAGATTTTCTACAAGAGTTTACAGAATATTTGGTACAGTACTTTGAAATGTATTGGTAAAATTCATGCCAAATATATAGGATCATTGAAGCATTGGACCAAAAAAGAAAATTCTTTTAAAACTGAAGTACTAAGAAATGTGGAGATCAGCACTGTTTTCATTTCTAATGGACTGTACTGGAAACTGAAATAAAAGCTGAGAATTTTTGTGTGATGCAGATTTCGTATTTCATTTTTCTGGATGTTATCCATAAAATTGCTATCTGATTAGGGCAACTGACTCTTTCCCCCATGACTGTGGGATGCATCTTATTTTTTTCTTGAGAATGGTCTGTTTATACCTCCAGGTTAAATGATTCACAATTCTTTAATGTGTTTATTATGCTGTTGTGCAACATACATTGGATATTTTACTCACAGTTGCATAGAAACATTGGGTGGAAACACCTTCTTCCAGACTAGTCATCGATTCTAGATGCCTTCAACAACATTACATGCAACTGATATCTGTCTCAAGAACCTGGGGTAATCAGTCTTGATTTAGAGCTAGATTTAATGAAGATTTTAAATAACTGAAAGTTCATATTGCAATACCTAAGATTTAATACAGTGCATTATCTTATTAAATTGAGATTAAGCAGATGAATTTTAGTTACTTTAGCAAAATTTCTTTTCCAAGCATGCTGTAGTATTAAAATCATAGATTTACTTCAGCAAAAATAAATCTATATAGCATATATAGACAGGGTACAGACTCCAGTGAAATGTAGGACACAGAAGACACAGCAGTCTGTTAGAAACAGCGTAGAGAAACCTGTGTCTGGTGGTAGATCCACCTGATTTCAGAGGTGATGTGTGTATCTCTGCCTGCCTTCATCCAGATCCCAGAGGCTTCTCTGAAGATACAGGAGAGAAGTGAGAAGGGTTCATGGTCTTCTTTTCAAAGTGAGACATTGTGTTCACATCTTTCAAGCTAGACTGTTGGTGACTAACCAAGAAGTCTGGGCTTTCTCTTCAGGCTAAGGAGACACAAATTTATATTTGCCATCTCCCAGCAAATATTTTTCATCATGAAGTTATTTGTTATTTTGGCTAAATTAATTACAAGATATGTATAAAACAATTCAAGATTATATGAGCAGATGAAGTGGAAAAGAGACAAAGGAAAGAGAGTAAGAAAAAATGATTAGTATTTAGTGGTGCGAGCATTTGTGGGAATTTCAATTCTGTTTTTAATTCTGACTGTTTTAACGAATTCTGTTTAATGTAAAACAAATATAGCCATGCATTATCTTGTGAGCTGTTCAGTCTAGACAGATCTGGAAAAGTGCTAAGTTCATGCAAGGGTAGAACCTCATGAGGTCCAACAAGGCCAAGTGCCAAGGTTCTGCACATGGGTCAGGGCAACCCCTGGCATCAATACAGGCTGGGGGATGAAGGGATTGAGAGCAGCCCTGCCAAGAAAGACTTGGGGTTACTAGTGGATGAAAAGCTGGACATGTTCCAGCAACGTGCACTTGCAGCCCAGAAGGCCAATGGTATCCTGGGATGCATTAAAAATAGCGTGGCCAGCAGGTCAAGGGAGGTAGTTCTGCCCTCTGCTCCGCTCTGGTGAGACCCCACCTGGAGTCCTGCATCCAGTTCTGGAGCCCTCAGCACAGGAAAGACATGGACCTGTTGGAGCGGGTCCAGAGGAGGCCACAAAAATGATCCAAGGGCTGGAACATCTCTGCTGTGAGGAAAGGCTGAGAGAGTTGGAGCTGTTCAGCCTGGGGAAGAGGAGGCTCCAGTGAGACCTTATTGCCGCCTTTCAGCACTTACAGGGGGCTTATAAGAAAGATGGGGACAAACATTTTAGCAGGGCCTGTGGTGACAGGACAAGGGATAACGGTTTTAAACTAAGAGAGAGTAGATTTAGACTAGATATAAGGAATAATTTTTTTACCATGAGGGTGGTGAAACACTAGCATAGGTTGTTCACAAGGGTGGTAGATGCCCCATGCCTGGAAATGTTCCAGGTGAGGTTGGACGGGGCGCTGAGCAACCTGCTCCAGTGGAAGATGAGGCAAGGCAGGGAAGAAGAGAAAAAGAAGAGAAAAAGAAGAGAAAAAGAAGAGAAAAAGAAGAGAAAAAGAAGAGGAAAAGAAGAGGGAAGGGAAGGGAAGGGAAGGGAAGGGAAGGGAAGGGAAGGGAAGGGAAGGG
>Ga0065711_1038397_pt1 | contig 18811 bp, 5 predicted proteins | sample Hoacrofraction12_FD_59098 | JGI IMG/M metagenome (GOLD analysis project Ga0065711, IMG submission 59098) | Hoatzin crop microbial communities from Cojedes, Venezuela - Epithelial fraction 12 v2 (version 2) | ecosystem: Host-associated > Birds > Digestive system > Esophagus > Crop | place... | reverse complement strand
CAGCGACAGGACAAGGGGCAATGGGCACAAACTGAAGCACAGGAAGTTCCGTCTGAACATGAGGAAGAACTTCTTCCCTCTGAGGGTGACGGAGCACTGGAACAGGTTGCCCCGAGAAGTTGTGGATTCTTCTCTGGAGATATTCAAGACAAGGTCCTGTGCAGCCTGCGGTAGGTGACCCTGCTTTGGTGGGGTGGTTGGACTAGATGATCCCCAGAAGTCCCTTCAAACCCTTAATGTTCTGTGATTCTGTGATCCTGTGGTCGTATGAAGGGCTCAATAGTTGTGGCTGTAACAAGACTGAATCTAAGAATGAATTTTGAAAGTAATCTGAAAAGAAGAAGGAACTATACCTGGATGAAAGGGGGAAAATGTTTCCATGTTTAAACTCTGTAATGCAGAGTTTTTTCATGGCTTCAGAAAAAAAATTCTATATATTAAATTAATGGGTCATGAGATAAACTTTTAGGTTTAAGTAAGTTTCATTACTAAATATGTTGTAGTAAATTATTCTCATATTCATGTTGCTATACTTTAGAATTGGAACCATGAATGGGCATTTTATTCAGTAGGTAACTCCCTTACATTAGCAAGAGTTGCAATAAAAAGATATTTGGCTCCATGTGGTTTATGCTCATATGCAGCTGGAAGAAATATAAATCCTAGTATCTTCTGCACTTCAAAAAATACAGCAGCGTCCTTGTAAGCATGTAGGAGTAATCTGGAACAGAAATCAAAACTGCTTAGTAGATTTTTTAATCACAGGAAAACTGTTATTTATTTCAAGAGCTAGTTGCTCTCTACAGTGTTTCATGAATTGTACAAATGGCTTTATTTAAATGTATTTGGTTATCATTTTCTGTTGCTTTGGGGAATGTGAACAGTGGGCGGTAGCAGAGCTGAAAAAACCTCCTTATATAATTTGCTGAGGTTTCAAAAAATTTCCCATAATTATTATTTTGTTGTATTGGGAGAAGGTGGTAGATTCTACTGAGACAAGTCAATTTTGTGGACAAGAATTGAAAAATCCAGTTCCAGTTAAATTAGTTTTGCAATTCTCCCCTACATATATATATGTAACACGCAAAAAAATTTCATTTTACTGTATTTGTATTGCAGTGTTTAAGGAGAATGTTGCATGCAGGGCCATACCTGCAGAACATTTAAGGATCAAAGAAAGAAATTATATAGTAAGTGGAAGGGCATAATATGTCGTCTGTATACTATTTTAATACAACTAATTATGGTTTATATGTGTTCTAATATATTCTAGTGGAGCAAAAACATTCACATTGGTTAGAAGTGTATTTCATATTGTTTTTGTCAAACTCTGAACAAAGATGAAGAGACGGAAAAAAGTCCTCTGAAATCCCTGTCCTCTGCAAGCCCAGGACTATTTTCAATTTATGGATAAGATTTACAAAATACTTAAGATCTAATTTACCTGCCAAAGTCCATAGTTCCACCTCTGATGTGTGCACCAGTGGCTACATGTCAGTGGGCAGATGGAAAGATATCTAAACACTGATGCTGTCCCACAGCCAATTAAATGAAACTGATGGCACAGTTCATGAACCTCTGAGGACCAGAGCCCTGTCCTGCTAGGACTTTATGTCAGACTTCTTATTCATGAAATGTAACATACAAAAGCAAGCTGCTGGGCAAAAGCCTATGTCAGTTATGAGCCCATCTGTGATGAGAGATTTTGGATCATATTCCTAGTCTGCTTGACGGAAGGTCGTGACCTGAATCTGTGTTTTGGGCAAATGCCCTAAGCTGAACATCAATGTGAAGGTGGAGAATCTCAGTCCTTCATGTTGACATTCCTCCATTTTCTGTAACCAACAAAGTATTCTTTGGGCCAGAACTATACCTTGAGGCTAGAGTCCTCAGCTGTGGTGTATGTAACTGAGACCCAAATACCTTTTTGGACATAAGTATTTAAAAACACTAAAGGAGTACAAGAAGAAAGACCTCTGAAAGAGGGTTGCCCTATTCAGACCTCTGATTATTTTAGCACTAATTTTGGTGATTAAGTCCCTGCTTCAGACTGGATGAAATAGGACTTTGACACTGACTTTCACATTACTTAGCATTCACATTACTTAAACTGCTAAGATATTGGCTATTCTGTTACACATAGCGTTGTTTTCTTCTCAACAGAAAACTAATCTCTGGACAATTAAGAGGAGAAGATTCCTACCAAGGTATCTCATTCAGAAAGAATTACCCATCTGGCTAGATTTAGAAATTGGTCTTTAATAAAGAGTAGATCCTTAAGTTCCTTTCAGTTTTTCAGCATTCAGTTTGTGATTGGCTTAGTCAGGTAAATCAGTACTTTCAGATTTTCCCTTTAGGCATGTTATTGCATAGTTTGGCAGGCCTGCACACTTAAATCAGAGACGGCAATTCTGTGAGATGGCAGGACATTTGAGATCATGATACTCAGAATTGCAATAATTGCATTTGTTTGACTGCTGAAGTATAAGCTGTAAGTTTCTTTAATAGCAAACATTTTCCAGTCAAAGCTACCTAAATTTTTATGAGAAAACCTGAATCTTGGCCTACTTCTACTGATAGTTAGCAAACCAGATTTTAAATCATATCCACAACTAGTTACAGACTTATAGCCAGGCTGAATGGTAAGCAGGGAACAAGCAGGTCTGAAGACCTGTGTTAGAGGGAAGTTAAATGCAAGTTTGCAAGGTAGTAAACAATGACGTTATATTAGACAATTTAGTATTATTATTGCAATGTTGAATAATTTAGAAGTCTTGTTAAGACATTGTGCAAAATGATGAACTGCTAATGGAAGAAGTGTAAATCACTAAAAAATACTCTCACAGTAACATCGTTGATTTCTGTAATACATTTTAACGTTTTTAATTGCATAATTAACATATACAGTTAGCATAGATATTATGTATAAGTACATCTAATCAAAGATAACGCTTCTGAAATTTGTAATGCGAGAATGAGTACAGATAGAAATAACTCTGAAAAGAAAATGTCTCAGCATCATGTCATTGGGAGGAAAATTCTTCAGAATGCTGTTTACCACAGTCTCACTTTTTTATCTCATGACTCCCCATAAGGATTGTCTAAGTAGTGTATATTGGGATTTAGTCATGTGCTAAATCCTGCCAAAACTAGGAGTTAAGCCCATTTCAAAATTCTCTTGGTTCTAAGTAGCAATGCAGTCCATCTAGTTTCCAGGACTATCCTTAGTTTTTTAATAGTTCCCTTGGCACTTAACATTAGTTGTTGGTACTTAAAGGTGGCTGCTTTGGACAGAGTGATTGCCTGTCTCTCAAGGGGAGCTCTGCTGATACTGAGATTTAAGCAAAAGACGTGTTGACTGCATCTGCAATGTAGTCATTTAAAAAAAGAAAGCAGCTATGTTAGATGGACTGGACCTGTCTCTGTAGGTCTTCAGAGGTGCCTCTTTCTCTCTGTTGACTTGGAATTCAGGCAAACTGGATCGATACCTTCCTGGTGCAGTCATCTGTAATTCTTGTGAGACAGTACCTGTGTTAGTTCCCAGCTGAGATGGGAAAATTGTAGTGCATCTGCAGATACCGATAATTTATATTGATTCTTCTCTGTCAAGTCTTATTGTGCTTTAGTGTTGTCATGATTTTGTACCAAAATTTATTTTGTTTCCCAAGCTTTTGTCTCACTTATGTGAGTCAGGTCCTCAGTAATGTTCCTGTTGTAACACAGAAAGAAACAATAAAGTACCATGGTAAATTAGAGGAGGTTGCTTAATTAGTATAGTCAATGCAAACTACAGGTTATTTTCCAGGATCCTGTGGTAGATAGAAATGGTTGTGCTAGGCTGAAGTCGAGAAAAATTTCTGGAGCTTGTATTTACTGTAATTCACTAAGTAAAAGTCAGATATAACTCTAGCAAACCAAACTCATCAAGTTTCATGCTGTTCACCTTCCCACTCTGAAAGAGACAATATTTTCCACTACTTGTTCTGACAAATAGGGCATCAAAGGCTTTTGCATGTCTTAAGCAGCATTTGCCAGCTTTGTCAGATGGTAGTAGTGAAAGTCAAGTGGATTTATCTGGGCATTTAAAGCAAATCTTTCATGTGCTCTACTCTCTTTCAGTTATAGCTTCAGTTGACTAATTTGTAGTGTTATGCCACTTTTTCCATAAAAAATTGATCAGTCATGCTTAGAGGTAATGAGACAAACTGTGTGGGTGTGTCCTTACCAGCAGACAGGGCAGAAATTAAAATAAGTTTATCATAGCATCAAAAATCCCATTTTACATGTTTTCAGTCTTGCCAGCCACAAGTTAAAACAAACAGCATGTAGATCCACTACTAGAAAAAGTGCTACTTGCATTTCTTTCTCTTCTTGTATCAGTTGGATTGCAGTACTAAATCTATGCAATTTGTAACCGCTGCTGCTGACATGGAAGCAGCAGATTAGACTGATATCTTTACAAATAGATATATACTATTGATAAAGGTTTGTATATATGTATATATATATATCTCATCAGTTTGAAAGATGACTCATTACCTAGTGTCATTTTTATTTCATATACATAAAAATTATTGTTATATTCCAGCTGAGTTTAGAGTGCTCAGTAGCAAGACAGAAAATGCCTTGGTTGGAATCTACATCACAAGCCTGTCCATGTACTTCTATAGCTTCCAGAACTGAAGCATAGTTTCTTTAGTAATCTGATTGCTATATTAAAACAAAAATGAAGATGTAAATGTTTCTACTGCATTAGGGAAAAAAAAGGAAACTATGCCCTTAACTAGCTATAGTGCACCAATAAGCATTATAGTAACTAACTCTGCCTGAGGTGGGTGGAATCAATGCCAAGATTGCATGCAGTCAAATATTCCCACAGTAGCAGGGTCTCCACTTACTCTAAAATATGTCATTTTTTAAAAATAACTTGGCACAGAATGGTTTAGATTTTCTGAGAGAACATCTTCGTCTTTCCTTATAAGAGCACACTCAGGATACACATAAATATTGATTGTTTATTTTTAATGTATGAGTCATAACTAAAAAATTAAATGGCAACCTAAAAGAAGACACTTTAGTCATTGTTTTCATCAGTAAAATAAAAATAAAATATAAACATGACACTTTGTGATATTTTTACCTATTCTTAGTTTAACCTCAAATTTAGAAACATTGCTGAAAAATTGTAACACTACCCTAAGTGAGAAGAACATTGTGAATAACAGAAAATATATATATTACTTTGAACAGCCATGCTTGTTATTTAAACTAAATTACTGTAGAGACCGTGAAAGGCTGTTAGCAGGACAAGTTAAAGAATGGCTTTGATAGGCAACAGAAACCAAATGTCACATTTTCTTTTGCTCAGAAAAAGAATCTGCAGACCAAAGGAATCACTGGAAAAAAACAATTCAACCTACAAAAAAAGGAAGAGGAGAAACAGATGCCGCGGTATAATATTTAGACTGTAGCAAAAAGGCTATCATTTTGTGCTGATGACAACTGGAAACATCAAAATGAAATTCTGTCTATGTAAGGGCTTATGGGAAAGCCAACAGTAAGTGTACACACATAGAGATCTGTTACTTTTAATTCCTTTCTCTGAGTGCTGTAAATCAGAGGCTGTTTGGAAGAAATGCTGTAGCATTGAGCCCTATTATAGTTCAAAAGTCATAAAAGCAAATTTTTGCAGGGCCAGGGACTGTAGTTTGGCGAGTGACTGAATAGAACACAGGCATTCAATCAAAGAGAAGAAGGTGAATAAGTGAGGAGGCATGGTCTGGAGGAAAGTATGCATTTGAGGAATCGGAAGAATTTAGAATTCAGTGCAGTATATCCAGGAATACAGGAAATTTTCTGCAATGCATTATTAAAGTGAGGGCACTTGCAACAAAAACAAGGATGTTATTGCAGTTTGTATTCTTCTGTAATTTCCCTCTGTGCCATTAACTTCCTCCGTCACCTTTGGAAATCACTGAAGCCCAGATCATCAAATATGTTTTGGGACCCATACATTTTGGTAAGTCACTGACATGTTTCTTCAGGAGTCTGAGTGTTATTAGGACACACAATTCTCTACTTAGTAGAAAGAGTTCGTGAAAATATTTAATGTTATTCTGTGAATTAACTCCAGGAGCATAGTTGTGAATGGAAGATACATGAATTTCTCAAGGGAAAGGCTTGGATCAGGCAAATATGGAAAGAAGTCTTTCATAGGATGGTTCATTGTGAGGACAAGTTGTAAGAGAAGGGTTGGCAACAGCTGAGTAGCTCTCAAATGTGCTAAATAAGCCTAGGGACTCTCAGACAGTAGTAGGGCATTATGTGCATTAAGTTGAATGAGGAAGGCATGAGCAGAGAGGAGACCGGGATTTGAGAGTTCTGGGATGGAAGAACTTGGGAGTAAGCTCTGGAGCAGAAGGTCTGAAGTTCTGGGAGAGCTGGAAGCTCCTGAGGCAGCAAGTACTAGAAGTTACTACGAACACTGCATGGGATCTGGGGGTGAGGATATGCACATACTTCCCCTGTCCTGCTTGTAGATCGTCCTCCCCACTTTATCCTCTCATTTGTTACTTAGGGTGAGCTCATTGACTCGGGCATGGGTCTGTGCTGGTGGGTCTCCATGGCTTCCAGACCTTACTGGTGCAATCCATCTGGCTCAGAGCGTATCTGCGATGAGTCCATCACGTTCTACATCTACCTGCACAGACATATACCCTTAAATTGAAACCAGCACAGAATATCCACACTGTTCACTTCCTGTAAGTTATTTATTTTACTGAATTTTGATAATTTTACAGAGGACCAAGTTGTACCCTCTGAGGAAATTTGTTTTCTTCACAAAACATCCAGGTGATCATAAGGAAGCCACAGACAGATGATACTTTGGTATCAGTGTTAATATATCTACAGCTCTTGCTAATATCCATCTTCCTGGGGTGTTGTGTTTGCTGCTGGTACTTAGATTAAACACCAGCATTTTTTAAAAAATTGGCATTCCTAAAAGAATCGACAGTGAATACCAGTTCATGATAGTAATGACCTTAGCTGGTGTTTGAAAGTGCGTGAAACTACACAAAATTGTTCATAAACAGCTTTGAATAACTGTAGGGAGCTAATTTATTTCAAAGAGCAGAATAGTTCTTACGAATTAGTTTTTTCTTCCAGTGAGAGGAATTTTTATGAGTTAAACTACTACGCAAAGTGACCTAGTATGATATTAAAAAGTCGATAGTGCTCTGTGAGTCTTATTCAGTCTCAGTAAAGCCAGATAATTGCCACTGACTTCAAAAATAATAGATCAGACCTCTGCTAAACATGACATAACAACATCTGTCACCTTGGGCATGTGCAAGGAATATTGTCTTATTTAGGCTATTCATTATTTCTTATCACCTTATTGTCCTGTATGAATGAGCATGTGTTAAAACTTACCTCCTTTTTAGTGGTTCTAGATGCCTAATAGCTCTGAACTTCTGCAGTCAGGGAGAAGCTGGATGAATGAACGATTTAGACTACTTTTAGCCTGAAGTGCTGTCTCACCAAAGAGGTCACAAGGCTTTTATACCGTATACCACTCAGTTCTGAATTAAAATAAAGAGGTTGTTCTAGCTCAATTTATCAAAGATGTAACGTATATATCTTACCAATATACGTCTGTCATGCAGTTGTAGTAAATATTAGTTATTAGGAGCAGATTGCTATTAAATTAGTTTTTGTTCTTTGAATTTCTCAAGTATGTTTTACTCGCCTCACATTTTTGTCTGTAGTGTGAGAAAAATGTGTGAAACAAGAAATTTAGTACATCATTTTATAATGTACCACTGAAAACATTAATCTAATATGTTCCATTGTAAATTCTTATATTTCTTACAGAAGGATTTTCTGCATGTGTTGTACTACTCTCTGTGTAATTAGAGAAAGGAAATGTAAAAAATATTGTATTAGTGCTAGTAGTAGGTATAACTGCACAAATTAATGTAACTGTAAACCTAATCATAGTGGCAGATATGTTTATGCATTTTATGGCATGAAAAATCATTGAGTCAAATCATTCAGATTTCTGTTGAGGACAAAAATGAAGGAAAGGAAAGAAAAGGCACTTTTCCCTAGCTTCTCTTCAAGATGAAGTTTAAAATAGCCTGGATGATTTGATCTGTGGCTGCCTGAAAGTGGTGTTTTAGATTAGTTTCTTGTTTTAGCATCTCTTTTTCTGATTTAAAATAACTTCTTATCCTTGTTTTCCCTTTTGCAGAGAGAACTGATGTAGCACAGCAGAAGAGCTGTCCTACTGTGCAAATTTTATAATTGTAAATTACCTGAGACATATCTGAGAAACCGAATGTATTTGATTTCAGAGTTTGATTTATCTCTCCACAGGAAGTCTTACGTTATGTCTACATTGCAACTGGGGGCATGATTGCAGCCACTATAACTATACTTAAGCTTGCTTTCATCTACCTAGCTCAAGTATTAATTCCAAAAGTCATACCTGTAGTTAAGTTTCTGAAAGTATGTTCTCATAGGCCCATACTGAAACCTAAGCTGCTAACTTTTGATTGCTTCACCCTGCTAAATTTAAGCTATATACGGTATATCCTTTTAGGCTGCACTCATGCTTCCCATGTGAAGGGTCAGCATGATCTTCGATGTACACACAGATCCTAAGAATCCTGGCCTGAAGGCGGTTTTACACAGGCTGGTTTTGTAGCCTTAATATTTTGTGTTTGTCACCATCAGAACAGAGGTAGGGTGGATAAGAGAGAAAATTTTTCAGTTTTTGAAAAAAGAGGCTCACACTTTAGAAAACTATATTATATGTCACTGCTACAATAATCATACTATTACAGGAAGAGCCGCTTCAGCAAAGGCATCTTTTTCAAACAAGAGAAAGGATGTTGAGGTAGTTGCCTTGAAAGGCTATTTGATGAGGTGAGGAATTTTTAATTTGCAGTCAAGATTTAGCATCACCCTACAGTATAACTGGCAAGAAGAATGACAGGTAGTGACTACTACAATGGTTATTTTCTCTGCTGAAGACACTTATTAAGATGTTGTATGATATAAATAAGTTATTTTCATGTACTACATCAATTGTGTTAATATATTATGATGTATATTATACTTAAAGCAATGACTTTTGAGACATCCAGTTGCTTCATCAGAAATATTTAAATTGTCCCTTTCAGGACCAAAACCAGATTCTTTTATTGTTTTTGCCATTAGTAATGCAATTTTTTCTATTTCAAAACTTATAAGGAATGTAAACAGGGAGATTGGAATTAAAAGGTATTATTTTTAAACACCATGTTTTTTTTCACACTGAACACCTGAGTTCCCATCATGTTTAGCATTCCTTTCTAAAAATTATTGTATTTGTAAACCCAGGAATTTTCATCTCAGTTATCAATCTAATAGGGGAAAAATCTTCAAGATACTTCTCAACTTTCTCCTGTTAATATGTCAATAAGGCTTTTCACTGAAGTATTTTAAAATATATTTAGAAATGAATTTTTTTACATTCAAATAGTGTTATTTTGTAATAACCAGTTAAGACTCTTTCTATGCCTGGTACCTCCACTTGCCTTCTCTAAAAGAATCTTTAGGAGTTTTAACTTCTGTTATTTCAACTACAATTAGTTATCACAGAAACACATCAATCTACAATTCAATACTATCAATATAATTTAAAGAACAATTATCAACAACAATATAGAGAACTATTAGTTCTTCTAATCTTAGTTCTGCTGCTATTAATAACATTGTTTTTTCTGTAAAATAAAATGTCTATAGGCAGGTGAATTTCTGTATTTCAGTTTGTTCAAGTATTGTAGGAAGTGACATCATGACGTCACCACATAGTCACATTTTTTAAAATATCAATTTGTTAAAAAGGTTCTCCTTTAAATATGTTGGGTACTTAGTTTTACATAACAGAATTATTATGTCAGTTAAAACTATTTCAGAAACAGTTATTAGTCTAGGACAAGTATAATGCTTTTGAGAGAAGCAGTGGTACTACTTAATTAAGAAAACTTTATTTGCTGTTGGAAGGAAGTTCTGCTGGAAGAATTCTCTACCACTTCCTAGTGTGGGCACTTTCATAATTGTTACCATCCATTCAGGTTATGTGGTTACTGAATGATTTGATGTAACATCCCTGTGCAGAAACTTCTTATGTTGCAGGCACAGTGCGTCACGGCTTAGGCCACCCGTTAAGCTGCTGCCTCTCCCTCCTGGTGTGTGCCTGACTGTGCTCAACCGCCTGCCTGCAACAGCTCCATGTTAAACAACCCCCTGTCTCCCCAGGGAACCTGAATCTCTGACTTTCTCCTTTCCAAATGCCTTCCCTGCTGCCACACGACCTCCCTTTCGTCCCAACCAATTACTCTCTTAAGAGAAGGAAGCAGGACATCAAATCACCATTAGCAGATTTATGCCCTCTGCAAATCTATTGTTGCTCAGCCATTTCATCACACAACAGGCTGGCGTTGAGTGTGTGCGTGCAACACTGTGCAGTCACAGTTGTCAGCGCTTTTAGGGAGAGCATGCCTCAAGCCCCAGAGAATTCATGCCTCGTAAATTAAGAAACAGATTTTACTAGGCTGCTTGATCTACTTGGGAGACAAAATAAAAATGTTACAGGAAAAAAGCCATATTTTGCTAGAGCCAAGCAGTACCCAAACTGCACACTCAAATATTTCACATTTGAAGATATGCAGAGATAATCAAAAAATTTCTAATCGAAAGACAGAGACATATTAATTTGAAAACAGAGGCATATTTGTTTCTTCCCATGTATTTACAGAAGTAGGACTTGAATGCTTCTATGAAAAGGAATCAGAGGAATTTTGAAAATTAGAATTTTGAAAAGACAAAAGCTTAGAAAATGTAGAAGAACCCTAAAGATCTTCATCAACAATCTTTCTAGGACAATACACAAACATGTATCAATGTAGCTAACACACTCTGAAATGTGAGCAACAGTTAAAATTGGTTTATAAATTTCTGAGGAAGCTCCTTAGGGAAATGAATGCTCAGACCTGTCCTAGAATGAAAAAATATTTGTTTTCCTGCTTCCCCTTCTTGATACTGCTAATGATGAGATTGTGAAATGAAGCCCATTTTTACCCCAAAAAGAAAAAGAATTATGAAATTATCAAAATTCTTTTGCATCTTTTCTGTGTATACATTATTCTCACATTTAGTCAAAATCAATGCACTTTACAATAAACCCGATAACCATTTTTAATAACTAGCAATTATGAAACAGAATTACCCTTCTTCAGTGATGGAAAACAAAGAAACTGAGTTGCTCCTTTCTCAAATGTAGGTCTTGTCTGAGGAAACAAGAGACTGTCTTTACTCTAATAGTAATTTTATTTTTTGCTGTTGAAATCTAGCAAATAATTGCGCTAGCACTTGAGATTGCTGGCATGCTCTGTGTCGTCTAGGTGATTCAACCAGTTGCATTTTGTTACCCATGCCATTTGACAGAGAGTCACAGAGACTTTTTGATCCTGGTACCAATTAACGCAACTGAAAGCTGTTGATGGTGCATTTATTTATCAATGAAAAGTGAATCACTGTTCAGTAATAGAAGATATCTGTTAGAAGTAAAAAAAAAAAAACAAACCATACAATAAGTAAAAATCCTAAGCATTTCATTTTATTTTAACTCATGTTTCTTCTGTTTAATTTGAAGAAAAAATTAATTCATCTTACAGATGATGTGCTGGAAAAAAATAACTTGATTTTCTTTTCTGTTTACCCACAGATGAAGTGTTCCAATACCTTAATGTTTTAATAAAAGACTCATTCTGAGATTTCATAAATTAGCAGAAAGACTTTATTTTAAGACACTCAACATAAGCCATCAACAAGCAATAATAGCACATACCATTTTTCAGCTTTAAGATACTTTAAACATTAATTAATTAATTGTACAACTTCATTGACGCTAGTGGCAGATGTTCACATATTCTCTAGCATGGGACACTGCCTTCAATACAAATCCAACTGAGTCTGCAGCGTTTTATCTCTTGCAGTATTGCAAAAGGGCACAAAAAGTGCTAAAAACTGCTACAGAGGCAAGACTGGATCATGTCAAGGTCAACTGCAAGATCTGTTGAAACATTGCACCTCTTTTTTGTGTGTTTTTAGTATATCTTGTATCTTGAAATATAGGGGGCATGTTAAGGCATTGATGTATGGCTAGGATCTCTAGGAGCTGTATGCTCTACGTACTACAAAAATCACATTTTCCAGAAGACTTAGAAGGGCAGTATGATGGCAGCATGAATCGTTTCATAAATATGTGGTGAACCACTACATAACAGTTAGAAATCTCTAAAATAATGGTTAAAATGACATCACTGATATTCCTAACATACAGACAAATTATCTGTCTTAAACCTAGGCAGCCTGTTGGACAAGAATAGTTAAACTGATATGAGTTTTTATAGCCAGTGATATATGAGTGACATTCCAGTCAGCTTTATTTCCCCACCTGAGAAACTGCATCCCTTGGAGCTGGACCACTGAAGGTTGGCTTCGACATGAGTGTGAAGGAAGACTCAAACTCAGGCTTTTGGACACGTAGTAAAAACTTCAGTCCCACTAGAATTGCACCTTTTTACAGAAAAGATATATGTATATTTGTGTTGCAACATGATTGGACAAGCTAAGACAGGATTATTTTATTTAAAACAGGTACAGTTTTCTGACTACTAAATGCACTTTGCAAGCTGTTTTCATTAGCCTGAACTCAGTGAGCATCTGCTGAGAAACTAACGTTCCAATGTTTCCTGTTCTTTTCTGAGGAATACCCCATTGGATTCTTTGCTCAGTATCGGGCTTTTATCATTCTTCATCTTCCTGTCTTTTATAAAGTTCAGTTATTTCCCATGTGTCCCCTGGAGAGTAGAGAGATGTGAAATTTTACAGCGTGATTTTATTTCTGACCTTTTAGTCAGATTTTAATTGAATGGACTTGAAAATATCATAATGTAAGGCCATAACCCCCAGAATACATAGTGGAGTGAAGATGCTGCACTTGAGTTTTCATGTCCCGGCTTCATGTAGGTCTGAATATGTGAGACACCTCCTCTGCCTTCACCCAGTATTTTCAGTTTCAACCAAATTTGGCGCTTTAGAATATTGGAAATATTATTATATTTATGAAAATAGTTGTACGGAGAAAAGAGATCTTATTAGCGTTGCCATGAAGAAAACTGCTAATGAGCTCACTTGTTAGTAGACATGAGCAAATCCAGCAAAATATTTGTTCTGGATTAAGAACATATGAATAATACAGTCCCTCTCTGGAGACATTAATAAACGAAAAGGTTCAGGAAGGTTATTTTTGCTTTATTTTTTCGTGACATCAGTGGACTGCAAGTGAATTTTTCTGTCATTAGCTTCACAGAACTACTAGCTGATTTTCTCACTAATTGCCACGTAATTTGAGCATATCTGGTAACTGAAGTTTTTACAAAAATGATATTGTTCAAATCACTTACTTCCACATGTCTTGTCTAAGTCCAGTTCGTCCAATTTTTCAAAACATGGTGGTTCATTTTTTCATCTTTGGACTTTTCTAAATGAAAAAGTCACACTAATGTAACTTGAACTGGCTTTATTATCAGTAGAGTTGAAGTATTTGTGTATTAGATTGTTTATTTAGAATATTATTTTATCTAAAAAAAAAGGAAAAAAAAGCATAAGAATTCTGTAAGTCTTAGCTGGATTTGATCCTTATGAGTCCCTTCCAGCTGAAGATATTTTATGATTCTTTCCTAAGTACTGTAAATCATCATTACTAGCTGATCTTGATTGTTTTAATCACAAACTTGAGCCATAATTCATTGTGTTAACTACATGAACAAGATTTCACTGCTGCGATAATGAAATATATTTCATTTTAAATACAGTAATAAATTTCATGATTATGCACTGTATGTGGTGTGTCTGTTTGTTTCCCCTGGAGCGAAGATATATTGAATATGTTAAGTTCCTACAAGTTTCATGAAAACAGCTGGATAGAAAAGAGATGCTGTTAGTTAGGAACAAGCTGAGCCTGACTTACTGCATATGTCTGATTATAATTTTTGCTTTCACACTTATTTCACATACATGTAACATACTCCTCCATACATGCAGAGGGTTAATGTTTTATTTCCATTATATTCTGTTGCTTTGTCCAGTTTTTCACTTTGAGGTTTTTTTTCACTTTCCTTTTTTTTTCTATACTCTGTCTACAGTTTCGTGGTTCATTGTTTCCTGACATAGTCTTTCTACTTCAGTCTCTACCTGGATGACAGAGAGAAGCAATCCAACAGCTGTCCTTCCTGAGAACTTGTGTGACTCATCAGCATCAGGTCGTTTTCCTCCCTGTGGGTGCACATTGAACAGAAGAATCATCACGCAAAATTACTTCTTTCTAATTAGCTATTCTTATGATTTCTTTCTAGTTGTCAGTAGGAATTTAAGTTACATAAGAGAATTCCTAGCTTGGGATTCCAGTGCCCTGGGGTAGGACAACCAGTTTCCAGTTTGTTAAGACTTTATGTCCTTGAAACGTGATTCTTAAGTGTAATGAAATATAGAAAATGACAATAAACATTTATATGGGTTATCTCAATTGTATTCATATCTGTTTCACTTTGTCAATGGCAAGGCAATTTGCTGCATAGCACGTCTTTCCCACAGCAGCATATTTTAGCTATCTCTTTTTTGCGTAGGCTATGGTGGTTTTTCTTTTACCAGTTTTTGAAAACTTATTAATGACATCCTAAAAATATTTCATGAAATTGTCTCTTACCTATTTTGTCCCATTGGTCACACTTCTTTTGGCTTCCACCATGCTTCAAAAAACTGGTTGAGTGCCTTCTGTGTGGAAACTGAAGAACAGGGGACATGACTTCTTACCAGCTAGTCAGGTGTAAGGTCTGACAAAAAAAGTACTAGCAAAGTGGAAGAGTGCTTCTCAATCTAAAGTGTATCTATCTCCAGTATTCCCAGGAAGAATGAATTAAATATCCCATAGGGCTGCAAGAAACCCCACGGTAATTGTCTTCTGATTCTGGGGATAGGGCAATAGCTGATGATGGAGATGATGGCAGCCCTGCCTCCCCTGTGCAATGCCTGCACAGTGAATGAAACCCATTTAGGTGAAACCTTTCCAGTGGATATCCCCTGAGACAACACCAGGCAGAGGTCAGAAGATAGCTTAGTCCAAAGACTGTTCCCAGTAGGCAGCACGAACAAGACTTCACCAAGCTGAGCTACTTCTACTGTACATCATCTTCCAACATTCCAACATTCCAACCTCACCAGGCTTTGCAACCTCTAAATGCTCCTGTGCCCTCATGCCATACCGCAGAGCAGGTGGTAGATGCATGCAGTTTCATGGTATGAAATACCATCGTTCTGATGGACTGCAACACATTAACACACAAACTTCCAAAAACTGGAAGGAGCACACCAAAAATTCTCACCTAGAGTCTGGGGTTCCTCATGGGGGAAAAAAAATACCCCAAGCCAAATACTATGCAGTGTGGACACAGCCACTCAGTGCTGTCTGGCCTCAGCGTCAAAACCAGTACCTAGACATTTTGGCACTACAGAATGCTTTTTTAGGAATATGAAAACAGCTTCTTGGCTACCATCTTTCATCCTCCATCTCTAGTGATACCCAATCTTATTTTTTTCAGGCACAACCCTGGTTAACAGTACCTTCTGGATCAACGGTTCTTAGCCAGCAGGTATGATGACTCTGTTCTTCCCTTTGGAAGGCTGTATTTGGTGGTGAACAGACTAAATGGACAGTTTTCTTCAAATGAAAGCATTATTTAATATAAATAACAGGTTCAAGCATTGCATCGAGCAACTGGAATGTATCGTCTGCTGTTGGGGTCGATGTAGCTTGAGAGTTAGCATGACTAGGCCGCTTAAGCAACAGTTAGCATAACTGAACAGGCCGCTGCAAAAGGACAGCTAAGAATAGCAATTGAGAAAGTTCTGATAGTGTATATGATGTGGGTTAGCAAAAACAAGATGTGTTCAAGGACGTGGAGGCGGCCTGTTGCTATTAGCGTTAGTGCATAGTTACCAATCATAAGGGAATATGGGGTGAATAGTGCGTGATTTATGTCTGTAGCCTATCTGAATAAGCGTGATCGCGTGTGCAGATATGAAAAATGTATATAACCACACAAGCAGAGCAATAAGTCGAATCGACTGTGCATTTCATCAATGTGTGAGAGTCATTCCTGTCCCTGCGTGGATGCTGAAACGCGTCAGTCTGCCTAGAGCTCAATGAAGAACAAGTCGAGAGCTTGTGGTTAAGAATTAAGGGACAGGTTAATATGAGTGACACTGTTGTGGGTGTTTACTGCAGGCCACCTGATCAGGAAAAGGAAGTCAGTGAGGTCTTCTACAGACAGCTGAAATGACCTTCACAATCATAGGCCCCGGTTCTCATGAGGGATTTCAACCACGCTAATATCTGCTGGAAAGATCACACATCCAGGTACACACTTTCCAGGATCCTGCAGAGCACTGATGATAACTTTTTGACACAGGTGGTGGAGCAGCCAACGAGGAGAGGTGTGCTGCTGGACCTTGTGCTGACAAATACAGAAGGGCTGGTTGATGATGTGAAAGTTGGGGGCAGCCTTCGCTGCAGTGACCATGGGATGGTGAAATTTAGGATCCTGCATGGAGGAAGCAGGGCAATAAGCAGGATCACAACCTTGGACTTCAGGAGAGCTAACTTCGGCCTCTTGAGGGACCTACTTGGACGAAACTCGTGGGTTAGGGCTCTAGAGGGTAGGGGGGTCCAAGAGACCTGGTTGCTATTCAACCATCACTTCCTCCATGCTCAGGATCATCGCATCTCCATAAGTAAGAAATCTAGCAAAGAAGGCAGGATACCTGCATGGATGAGCAAGGAGCTTCTAGCTGAACTTGGACAGAAGAGAAAGGTCTATGAAATGAGGAAAGAGGGACAGGCCACTTGGGAGGAATACAGTAATGTTGTCAGAGCATGCAGGGATGCAACCAGGAAGACTAAGGTCCACCTGGGATTAAAGCTGGCAAAGGACATCAAAGACAACAAGAAGGACTTCTGCAGGTACATCAGTAGCAAAAGGAAGACTAGGGAAAATGTGGGGCCACTGCTGAATGAGGTGAGTGCCCTGGTGATGGAGGATGCAGAGAAGGCAGAGCTACTGAATGCCTTCATTGCTTCAGTCTTCAGTGCAAGGCTGGCCCTCAGGCATACCAGTCCCTGGGGGTAAGAGACAAAGCCTGCAGAAAGGAAGACCTTCCCTTCGTTGAGAAGGATCATGTGAGAGATCATTTAAGCAAACTGGACACTCACAAATCCATGGACCTGATGGGGTGCACCCAGGAGTGCTGAGGGAGCTGGCAGGATCATTGCTGAGCAACTGTCTATCATCTTTGAAGGGTCCTGGAGAACAGGTAGAAGTATCTGAGGACTGGAGGAAAGCCACTGTCACTCCAATCTTCAAAAAAAGCAAGAAGGAGGACCCAGGAAACGACAGACCGGTCAGCCTCACCTCCATCCCGGGAAAGGTGATGGAGCAGCTCATTATGGATGTCATCTCTAAGCAAGTGGAGGAAAAGAAAGTTATCAGGAATAGTCAACATGGATTCACCAAGGGGAAATCATGTCCGACCAATCTGATAGCTTTCTACGATAGCATGACTAGCTGGGTAGAGGAGGGGAGAGCCGTGGATGTTGTTTACCTTGACTTCAGCAAGGCTTTTGACACTGTCTCCTGTAACATTCTCATAGGAAAGCTCAGGAAGTGTGGGCCAGATGAGTGGACAGTGAGGTGGATTGAGAACTGACTGAATGGCAGAGCTCAGAGGGTTGTCATCAGCAGTGCAGTCTAGTTGGAGACTGGTAACTAGTGGTGTCCCCCAGGGGTCAGTACTGGGCCCAGTCTTATTCAACTTATTCCCCAGTGACCTGGATGAAGAGTTAGAATTTACCCTTAGCAAGTTTGCTGATGGCACCAAACTGGGAGGAGTGGCAGATACACCAGAAGGCTGTGCTGCCATTCAGCAAGACCTGGATAGGCTGGAGACTTGGGCAGAGAGGAACCTGCTGAAATTCAACAAGGGCAAGTGCAGGGTCCTGCACCTGAGGAGGAACAACCCCATGCACCAGTCCAGGCTTGGGGCGGACCTGTTGGAGTGCAGCTCTGCGGAGAGGGACCTGGGTGTGCTGGTGGATGACAAGTCAATCAGGAGCCAGCAGTGTGCTCTTGTTGCCAAGAAGGCCAATGGTATCCTGGGGTGGATTAAGAGGAGTGTGGCCAGCAGGTTGAGGGAGGTTCTCCTTTCCCTCTACTCTACCCTAGTGAGGCCCCGTCTGGAGTACTGTGTCCAGTTCTGGGCTCCCCAGTTGAAGAAAGATGAGGAGCTACTGGAGAGAGTCCAGCAGAAGGCTATGAGAATGGTGAGGGGACTGGAGCATTTCTCCTGTGAGGAGATGCTGAGGGAGGTGGTCTTGTTCAGCCTGAAGAAGAGAAGGCTGAGAGGGGACCTTATAAATGCTTATAAATATCTGAAGGGTGTGTGTTAGGAGGATGGGGCCAGACTCTGTTCAGTGGTGCCCAGCGACAGGACAAGGGGCAATGGGCACAAACTGAAACGTAAGAAGTTCCGTCTGAACATGAGGAAGAACTTCTTCCCTCTGAGGGTTACAGAGCCCTGGAACAGGCTGCCCAGGGAGGTTGTGGAGTCTCCTTCTCTGGAGATATTCAAGACCCGCCTGGAC
>Ga0065711_1038396_pt1 | contig 18811 bp, 12 predicted proteins | sample Hoacrofraction12_FD_59098 | JGI IMG/M metagenome (GOLD analysis project Ga0065711, IMG submission 59098) | Hoatzin crop microbial communities from Cojedes, Venezuela - Epithelial fraction 12 v2 (version 2) | ecosystem: Host-associated > Birds > Digestive system > Esophagus > Crop | place... | reverse complement strand
GGCTGAATTGTAGGATCTACTTTAATTTAGTGTTCTAACTTTGCGTATTTGCCAAAGTGATCTGGACAGTGCAAGAATTGAAAGAGCGGACTTGTTGCAAGCTTCAATACAAAGGTGCTAGTAGAGCATTCCATATATACAATTACTTTGTGTAATGGGGACTATTTTCTTTCATTTAGTGGTTATCTGCAGATATCCATTGTAGGATGTGTCTCGAGACTTGAACCATCTAGAACGAACTTGAACATTCAGAGTATGAGCACTCATCTGTATGAAATTGCCTTGTTCAGTTAGAGTGTAAGAGACGGCAGCTGCAGTTTCATTTGGTTATGATTGCTGTAGATGAAACTATTCCTTTTTCAGTGCTTCTTCTATGCCTTGTTTCTTTTATTATCATGGGGCAGTACAATCTAAAGCAAAGAAAAAGCAAGGAAAAGAATTGTTGTTTCTTGATCGTGTAGGGGGAAAGAAGCATGAGATGCTTTTTTCCCCTTCCAAATCTTGCTAGCTGTGGGTTTTTAATACATTGTTTGCTTGAAAATAACTGCAAACAATCTCACAGACTGTAAATTAAAAAAAGAGAAAATATAGGTTTAGTAAGGTATTGGCTGCCACTTCACTGAACCTGGTTTGCTAGATTTTGGAAGTTTTTATTGTACTATAATCCCATTACTTACACTACAAGACTGAAGATTTATAACTCTGTATAGAAACAGTGTTTAGATTTCTGAGTCATGGTTGAGTTTTACAAAGTAAAATGATAGAGAAGTGAGAATTCTCCAAGTGTTTATTAGAAACATGGGGAGATGGTGTAGATGTTTTCAAATCAAATAGAAAGTTAAAGGACTAAAACCGTGCAACAAAAAAGACCTACAGAAAGGTAAATGACAAAGACCTACAGAAAGGTAAATGACAAAGCATACTATGGGATATTGTAGAAGTGAACACGATAAATGAGAAAAAAGAATATTTTGTCTGTCTGAGTAATGGTGGAGATGTGTACAAAACCAAGATCTGAATGAAATTGTATGCAAAATATATTTGATAATACATGGTATAGTTATGCTTCATTGCCAAAATGGAAGCGTATTTCCAGTATGGTTTTCTACGGCTAAATCTGAGCTGTTCTGCCCAAAGTCTTGGATATTGACCAGTTCATACTATCTGGAAGTGATGACATGAAGAGACTGGATGTATGTTGGAAGTCAGGACTCACATTTTAAATGTTCTTGACAAAATGGAGAGATTATTGACAGACTGCAGTGAGAAAGATGTTGCCATAGACATTTGTAGCTAAAGATTCAACTGAACCCTGAGGCAAAACTTTCACACATTTAAGGACAGTGAAGTATTAGAAGAGATCACTTAGTGAAGCTGCAGGGCTTCCAGAGTAGAAGACATCTGAAAATGAGGCAGGAGAATTGGACAAGCCAGTTTGGACTGCAGATACAAGTGCTCCTGCCCTGGGGCGATGTGTTGGACTAGGTTACCTTTGTGAGATTCCTTTTCATTCCACTTTTCTACAGTCCTTTGAGAAGGATTACCGAACTTTCTGAAAGTGAGTGATACAGTAGGAATGCGTGAATAGCAGTGCCAGTGAAGAGATTATGTCTAGGCTAGGCAAAAGTGTAGAACAGAGAAGCTGAAGACAAGGTAGTGTCTGAGTGTTTGCAACATCTAGTCTTTGTGAGCCAAGTGATGGTATTAGCATACAAAAGGGCAATTTTGAAAAGAGGACAATCATAACAATCATTGATTAGCAGGATGTGACTTCTTATCTAAGGAAGGACGTTCAGTATCTTGAGCAAAAATGGAGGTGACGAAAGCAAACACTGGGATCAGGGTTCATTTACACTGTGTTGTGAACTAACAGAGGAGTGAACTGGGGAGACAGATAAATTATGAATTATGAAACTCCAAATACACTTTCAACCTCTGAAAGCTAAAAGCGTATCCCACTCATTTTTCAGATGAAAATAAGTTGTTCTTATGAATTAGTAATACATGGTTAAGCATTCAGCATTCATAGCATTCTTTAATATTACATATTCTATAGTATGTGTGTTGACACTAGAATGTATATCTTTTCAGTAATCTGTGAATTAAAAGGAAACTTTAACTAAGGTTAGATTAGACATTGAGCAATATAGGCCTGCATTAATATTGCCAGATATTAATGCTTGGGTAATAATGTTTTTAATTAAATGTTGATCTGACACTCCATGACACTATGCCATTTGTTTTGTTTTAATGCATTAGTTACGGCAAGTTCTGGAACACTTGTCTCAGCAAAGCGAAAGCCAGTATCTTAAAATCCTAACAAGTCTTGCTGAAGTTGCCACAACAAATGGTCACAAACTGCTTAGGTAAGTGTGAGAGATCATAAGTAGGTTGATAAGCTACCTGGTAGTTAGTGCTGCTTGATAGTTTTAATAATCTATCTGATGCTGGGCACATGCTGGAGTAGATGGGTCTCAAATCTGATTCTGTATGAAAGCGCCTGTTTAGATCACTGTAATGATGATGACTTCAGGAGAGAAAGTTGGTGTCCTTGTATAGATGCTGGGCCTAGAAGATGAATTGCAGGGAAGTGTATTTTTTGTTTGAATAATGAGGCTATGTCAGCTCTAGGAAGCTTTTTAGACAACTATCAATAATTCCTTTTTTTCCTCTGTCCTTTTTTCTTCTCTTCCACATCTTTGCTTTCTGCATGCTTTCTTTGTATGTTTGAGGAGAGTTTTGTTACTTCAGACATTTGTCTCATGTTTGCTGGCTCTGATTTCCTTCCATGGCTACTAATATATGATACCAAAAATTTCATCTACCAGTGCAGTGTCTCAGGAGCACAAGGAGCAGTTACTTGTGGAAACACATACAATAGGCAAGCATATTTTCCTAGTACACTTTCCTAGTTTTTGTGGCATTTGCTTGAGGGAGTTTGTGCAAAATGCCTCATCTGTAATCTGTTGGAACACCACTAACAGTTTACTATTTTCAATAGCTGTCAGAATTTGCTCTGACCTTTATGCTTTGCTAGAAGCTAAGAAAATCTTTTCTGAAAGAGGTCAAGACCCTGAAAGCATGAATGGAAGTTTTTTGCTGACATACTCTGGCTGGTATTTGGGAAAAGAGAGATTTAAGAGTGTTCCGTAACCAGAGAGGCCTGTCAGCATAGGTTTTAGAGAAGTAAGACTTCTAATACTTCTAATACTTCTTTTCAGCTGGGGCCAGGGCATGAGAAGCCCATCAGTTAGATGGTTACTGAATAATATATTCTTAGTTCTACGTGCTTTTTTTTTTTTTCTTCCCCAGCAGTCATGTTAAGTTTGGATGGAGCTTGTAGATAGCAGGTCAGAACTCCTAGACAACGCCAGCAAATTCATGACTCCATTCATTACAGTCTTGTTCTGATGAGTGTTCGCCTTGATGAATGAGCATAAAAGACTTAAACCCCTCAAATGTTTGGGGTTAAAGTGCATAGACATATTAATGGCATTTTGTTGCTGTAAAGATAACTTTTTGAAGAACTTCAGCTGTTCTTGGGCTTCGGTATGTAATCGGCTGAACTTGTAACACATTCCTTTTGTCTCCAGACTTCATTAGAGCCAATAGATCTCCTATAAATAAACTGTGATAAAGTGTAAAACCATTCTGCAGGAAAGGGTTTCAAACTTCCATTCTATGGGCACATCGTCAGAAGTAGTGGTAGCTGGATTAGATCATATGAGGCAGTATTTATTTCTGTTAAAGTATCTTCAGAGAAAACTGATTGTGTGTTGAGATTTGATTTATTACTGTTATTGCTCCTCTGAAATGAGCAATGTTGCCTCAGTATGGCTGTAGGAATAGTGTCTATGTGCCTGTCCTGTCTCTTAATTTGAGCTGGTATGTACTCCCATACTGCATGTGGTTGACTAACGGAGGCTGAATACAAGTTAGACGCTTTGCATTGCGTTGGATGGGCAGGCTTTTCTAGAGAGGCCAGTACTTAGAGTGTCCTGTGAACTCTTACTGCCCCACTTCTTTGGTGCTTTGTAATATGTCATGAGGGAAATGGAATTATTTTATTTTTCTGTTACAAGGAACAGTTTCAGAAAAACTTTGTCTCTGTTCTCTTTGACTCTGTTCCCTGTCAGAGGCTTCAGCCTCTACTTCAACTAAGTATTTCTTGGTTGCTTTATTATTCGTGTCATGAGGATGAAGGTAGTACTTGGTGAATACAGACCTCTGAGCTTGGGCCACTGTCCGCTTTCTCCTCCTTCCAACAAATAGTGTGTAAAATGCACTCTGTACATTAAAATCTCCAATAATGATACTCTTGCATGGCTGAATTAGCATCATCACTGTTAGTTTCCTGGATGCTATCTTGTAGCCTGTTGCTGTTGGGTTTGTTGGTTGTTTAGTTCAAAAGTGTCTTCGGTTGTTTTTTGTAATGCTTCTAGCAGGTAGCCAGGAGTGCCACCAAGCTTCTGCCTGAGGACTTCTGCCTTGAGTACGAGCCAGGAACCTGTTCCATTAGCATAATGTCCATCACATATTTCCTCTTTCCGAGCGATAATTGTAGTATGACATGATATGGTCTTGCTGGTGCAGACTGGGCCTGGCTGAGTGTTTGCAAATATGCTAGTAATAGCTTCAGTAAACTATTCAAAGTTTTCCTGTTTATGTAACCAGGAAATTGAAACTGAAATTTCACCAGGAAAACAGTGCTGCTGAGGGATGATAAACCTCAGTTGAAATGCTTTTTTTCTGATAGTTAAATTAGCTTCTTGAGTTAGCTTCTTGTATTCATAGATTCTTTTGATATACAAGCAAAGATTTTTCCAAGTGCCAATTTGTGGCTGTGAACGGAGCTGCAGGTAATATAATTACGGCCTGCCAATCAGGGAATTTTCATTACCTGATTAAAAACGTAACATTCCTACTCTTGCATTGTTTAGTCTTTGTATTCCTTTCTTAATCCAGATTTACTGAAAACTTACCTGGTTGGAGTCTAAATTGTGACAAGCTAGATGTACTTTTTATATCAATTTGATAGAATTCTTAGTGTGTGGCATTTTTAAGTTAACACCTCACTGGCAGTCATTAAAATGTGCTGTAAACAAGTAAGTCTCTTGCTTTTATCCGTACCATCAGGAGAGTGAAATCATGATAAAGGTACTGTGATGTTACAACTAGCTGTGTTTCAGATTTCTGAATTGATGGATTAGTAATTGCATCGGAGGTTTACAGCATCCCCTAAGGTGTCAGTTTTCTAGCATATACTGATCTTATAGTTAAAAAGCGTGCTTTTAAGTTGCAAGTACTTTAAGAGTAGAATTGAATATGTATTGTATAATATTTGTGAGTAGAGTTTAGTAGAAAAAGTTCCAATGTCTTGCAGGTTTTGTTACGTGTTCAAGATAGAAGAATTTGTACTGCTTGGGTTTAAGGAAAGAAAACTAACTTGAATTTCATTGAGAATGTTCTGCTTGTGCTTGAACTCATGAATGTCTCAGATTCTACACTGTATTGGAGTTCAGTGTTGGCCAGTTCAGTTAGAAGACATAGATCTTTTGATACATTTGTTGGATAAATAAAAAACACACTGATGTTTTTGTGTATTATCTTTTAGATCGTGTTTCTCTTGAGTAGAAGTAGTGCCATCTTTACCATCCCTTGTCTAATTGAGGTATTTAATGGGCATTTAGGATAGTAGCTAGGTGGGGATGAGATGTGGCAGCATATCTGATTAGTCAGTACATTTTTACTGTTGGAGGCTATATTTTCTGGATTGAAAAGCATTTTCAATTGGATATCCCAGTTTGCTTCATACATGGAGATTCTTACTTCATAAACTGAGATCCTTGCTGTAGCTGTAGTTAGTTGAAGTTCTTACCAGTGGTTCATAAGAAGGGTATGTTAAAACAAATGAATTATTTTGCAAGGTCTGGAATTTGCGGTTCTTATTTCACTTCTAGTTAAAATTCTGAGTATGTGTTGGTAAAATTATAGTGCTTATGTTTGGCGTTTTGGGCTGGTGCAGGAATGAAAAGTTAAAATTTGGTAGGGTTTAAAGCTTAGGATTTTTTTCAGGACGTGTCAGACTCTACCGTTAGATTGCTTACTCCTTAATATACTAAATTGTTTCATCTAGGAAGAGAAACTTAAACATTCCATTTTTTCCCCCCAGCTTGTCAAGTAATTATGAAGCTCAAATGAAGAGTCTCTTAAGGATCGTGAGGATATTTTGCCATGTCTTTCGCATTGGCCCATCCTCTCCCAGTAATGGAAATGACATGGGCTACAATGGAAATAAAACTCCAAGAAGTCAGGTGTTCAAGGTCAGAAAAGTATATGATGTTGTTAGGAAGATAGACGTTAAAGAGATGAATTTCACAAAGCATGCATTCATTAATCAGACATCTCATGAACAGGAAGTAAGTTTGGTTGATGTCCCTATGCCTTCTTAAGTTAAGCCTACCTCTTTCATTCTCCTTCATTATTTTTTCCCACTGGATTCATTTGACCACTGCACATCTCATCTTATGATTTCTGTTTATTTCTTGTTTAGTGTATTGTTTATTAGATGTTGAAGGCTTAGTTACCCAGCTGATTTTGGTGAACTTTGTTTTTATTTCTATTTTATTTAAGAGTGTAGTAATCTCAAAATGTGGTAATGTTAATATAATAGACTATTAATGTAATTTCAGAATGATATTTAGATAATCATTGGGAGATCTGATCGTTCCAATTTATCCAGCTTCACAAGATAAATGGAAATAATTGAATTCTTAACTTCATGGTTTTTGGTGTGATCATTAAGTTTTTTTCCCAAGTTGTTCTTGAATTTTATTATTATTACATGCTTTGAAATGTACCAGCTTACTACCACCCTTGCAAGGTTATTGATTTATAGCTGTTTTCAAGCACTTGCTTTAGGTGCTTGCCATTTAGATGTTTAATTCCTGGAGGTATTTTTTTTTTTATACCTGTTGGTTGAAGAATCCCTTTGTAGAAAATCAGAACTTGCTTTTCTGTAAACCAGTTCCAGTTTCCTGCATGCCACTCAATCTGCACTGGGTATATAACTGACATACTATTCAGAGCACCTAAATAATGGGAACTGAAGGGTAATCTCTTTTTTCCCTCTGCCTTCCTCCATCCTCTTATATGGCAAAGTTCTTATCACCAGATTTAGATACCAGTGAATACATGAGAATTTTCCTTAACCTGCGCATTTCTTTCCGGGTGTTCTGAAAATGATATTTTGAAATTGCTGCATTTATTTGATGATATGATACATTCATCAGGTTACTTCTAATAACTTTCAAGACACAGCTATATTGCTAAGGTCATGAAAGATGATACTCTAATTCCAGCTATATTTAGTTAACTAGCTCAGTTTTTGTTTAAATTTCTTCTCTTGGAAAGAAGGAAAGCATGAGACTATTTAAAAAAGAAGCACTAATGTTTGTTTTTCTGATCGCAAAATAGTTTTAATAATAAATTGATTTATATAATGAATATAAAACTTGTGCTTGAGAATGGGGAAACAAAAAAAAACCTGTGTGCAAAGTGTAATGGATTGTAATGCAATGTAGTAACTGTCCTTTAGAGTTGTTCACTAAAATATGTTGAGCTAGATTGGCACATTGTCAGTTTAACCAGATTTCCATTTTCAAAAAATGAAGTCCTACCCAAATCACAAGATTCATTTTATTGAAGACAGCATTTTCTAACAGTTTTAATGAAAACTGGTTTAAATATATGAGATGAAATAACAAGCAGATTCTAAATGCGTTTAATACAGGACGTATCTGCAGTGAGATATTCTGTTACCTTTCTGTAGCTTTTCCTGCTACCTTTTTCTTCTTTGAGCTTTTAGGAGCAGCTGACATCATGTCCTTGCATTCTGTGTTTGCTTGTAGCCCAAAAAGTGAGAGAAAAACCAAGATTTCATGCCTTTCAACTCCAGATAATTTCAGAACTCACTATAAAACAAACAAAAATGTTCAACTGCAATTTTGGAAGGAAATTGTATTTCAGCAGAATCGCTTATCTCTGTGCCCAAACTACTTTGTATGCTGAAAGAATTGTACCTCAATTTAGTATGGAGTTAAGTCTTTTGCAGTAAACTTATATTACACAAGTGGCGCAGTTGTCCCAGAAAGTATAACTAATTCTTAATTGTCGAAAAACAACATTTATGTTTTTTTAATATATAAGCAAAATATATACTACTGTTGCATTAGCAAAACAAAAATTTCAGGATGAGTTTAAAATTATTATAGCTATTATATTAATTAATTTATTTTAGAAGTATTAGAACTGAAGCAGCCCTTCATTAGGGTTACTTCTTCTCCCAAGTAGCTAGCGATAGGATGAGAGGAAATGGCCTCAAGTTGCATCAGGGGAGGTTTAGATTGACAATAGCTGGATAGTGGGAAATGAGACATAGTGCTAAGTCAGTTAGGTGACTTGCTGTTCTCTCTTATTCCTGCCTTCCCTTTCCTTTTTCTTTTTTTGTGCTCTCCTTGAAAATGTAGTTGTGGTGATCCCTCTTGCCTTTTGGGAGAAGGGGAAAAAGCCTGCTATATCTGTAGGTTATTACAATGGTAGAGAGACCACTTGAAGACCTGGCAGTTGTGTATCTTCAATGGTGCCAGTACTTGCATGTGGGACATGCAGGTCAGTAACAAAGAACTCCTTTTCTGGTTTTTGTTTTGTTTGAGTTTTCTTGAATATAGGCTGCGTAACTGTTTAGCACAGACTATTAAGGAAACCGCAGAGGCTGCTGCTCCAAAACGGGAGTTAAATCTGTATTAAAAAAGTCAAATTGGAACCTAAAGATTTAAAATTTGAGATCCATATTGAAAATTTTAGAGGAAAGTGGCTTTAAATTGGAATTTGCTGCTGATCTTAAAATTCAGTTGTGGGGATAAATATTGTAGATAATTTGAATTTTGATACAGGATTTATGGGGAAAACCAAGTCTATCAGGCTGCTGTTTCATGTCCTCTGTAAGATCTTGAGTACTTTCCAGAGCACAAGAAAGTGATATAGGTTACCACCCACTTCTCTGAATGGTGTCTATATGAGCGAATGAAGACCTCTAGATATTGTCTTTCTTTACTATGTAGGAAGCTAATCTGTTGTTCAGTACTGAAGATGTCTCTGCTCGTGGCAGGGGGGTTGGAACCAGATGATCTTTAAGGTCCCTTCCAACCCTTATCATTCTGTGATTCTATGAAGAATGGACCTAGAAACTTGTATCTGGGGAGGACTGGGGGTAGCAGTGGCAGGAGTTCTGTGTTGTGGTGGCCTTGTCGGATGTGTGGAGGGACATTATTAGGCCTTATGGCCTTATGCATGGTGTAAGGGATTGCTTCCTTTCCTTCTGAATGCACTCCTGTTAGGTCCAAGTAGATCTATACTTGATGACTTTTAAAGATGTACTTCATAACTCCTTTAAAAAACTGGTGCAAACCCACATTTTACCCAGTATAAGAAATGAAGAACTTTCTTCTGACTTTTTTCTTAATACTGTGTTAAGGTTTCTGTCTTAGTATATTGATTGAACATATTTTGAAGAGTTGTCACTGTAATCTAGCTTGGAAGGGATTGAAAATGTGAGTATATCTTGATCTGAGGCTTCTGAGGAATGTTATAGCTTGACAAGGACAAAAGAATCGCAGGGCCATCTTTGCTTTACTGAAGTTCCCTGTATGTAATTCATTGCAGTCCTGGTCAAGTCAGGCCTATCCAAATGCTCTAAAAGGGAAACACTAGCTAGTTAAGGCACACTCTTGTGCTGGTCTTGCAAAATATTCATTGAATTTAGACACCCAGGTTTACATGCGTTACTTTTTCATGTATTGCTCTTCCAATTGCTGTTCAGTGTGAGCACATCTTAGGGCAACTTGCTGCAAAATCTCCCTGTCTGGTTGAAGAAGGTTGGGAAGCTCATAACGTTTTTCTCTCATTTCAGATACTATTATTTGCTAGAATTGAATTGACTTTTCTGCTGTGACATAGTCACTTAATGAATTAGTCATCTCCTGCTCCTCATGTCCTAAAGGACTAACTATCTGTCACCAGATTTTGGTCCAATGTCACAGTTTAGATATGGGTTTGATTTCTAGTGTCGGCTTTCTAGATGGGTAGAGAGGAAGGCTTTGCATAGCTAAGTCCTTGCATTTCAGAGATGAGGTGTACAGCTGTAAAAGCTTGGTACTTGATCAGACTCAGATGCATAATTCTAAAGAAACTTTTCTCAAATGTGAGATATGAAAACGGAAGGTTGAGTGGAGGTTTGTGTTTAACATGCAGTTCATGGTAAGAATCGACTGAAGAATGCTGACTTGTAGTTTTGAAAAAGTGTTGCTAATGGTTTGATTGAATAGGTCCATATTATGCTTGGAAAGGTCTGATCATGGGTGCTAACATAAAATAGTGACAGCCATGGATATGGAGGTGGTGGGCAATATTTGGAGGAGTGCTTTATGTCCTGAAGATAAGACTAGAAAAAAATAAACAGTGAAATGTTGAAGTCACTTGCTCGACTATGCTTTTGAATCGTTTTTGTGATCAGAATCTGTGAAAAACTAGCTTTGGAAAAACAAATCAGTTGCAAGAGTTCTGAAAGGCATGCTAAGTCTGTCAGAAGTAAAAGATAAAACAGAAGATATCAGCAGAAAAATGGTTTCTGGCAAGCTAAGCATTTAAAAGTTTGGGAGAAGAAAGCTATATTTTAGTATTCTAGTGAATAACTACCTAGTTTCTCATGAGTTACATGTTAAGAAAAGAGCTGCATTTTAGTTCTTCCGTGTGTTCAGCCAATTGTATTTTCCATTAGAAAGTTTTTCTACATTATGTTTTGTGGTGAAGGTCTGACAGGTAGGTCTTGGAAAGAAGCTAACTTGATCTTGTATGGCAGATGATTATGTAGAAAATGGTGCCTACACTGGAGGTATTCAGATCACCGTCTAAAAGATGTGGGGTCAGTGGGAGTACAAGGATTAAGTGAGTGTTATACAGTACTTTGAGCAAAGCCTACCAGTCAGCAAAGCCAGAGATCAGGCTGGTTTTCCCTGAAATTCTGATTGGGAGAAAATGGAAGCAGAATGGTAAATTTTTTTAATGGTAAATTTCAACAGAATGTTTAATACACAGCTTTATGAGAAGTGATTTATTGTGTATTGAGAGAGGGTTGCCATTAGGTGTACTGACAGTGCTTCAGATAGTGTAGACTTCTGGTATAGCATGCTGTGAATAGCTCTTAATTTTTAAAGGCAACTTCAGAAGATGAGAACATAATTTTCACTGTCTGCTAAGTCTTTGAATGCTTTAATTGATGAAAAATGTTGATGCAACAGTAATATATGGAAAAAAGAGTATGTTTAGAAGTTCACTCTTACTTTTGGAATACTATGAAAGACTTGAGTCAGAATTGCCTCCCTGAAGGTTACATATTCTTGTGCTCACTATACTGTATGCTTGAGAAACGTCCCCTTAATCACCATGAAGGGACAGCACAGTCAGCCCTCATGGGTTTTTTGAAATGCCCATGAGAAAGCCACAGGTGTCTCAGCGCTTTCTCTCCTCTTTAGTAGGCCTGCACCTCAGGGCAAATGTATAATGATGAAATTTTACCAGGCTTCAATTATATTGGTTTTAAGCTGGTGGTGGTGAATAAACAGTGACTTTGTTAAAATAAAATAAATTCTATAGCCTTAAAAATTGATACATGATTCTGCTGATACTGGTTTCTATTTCATAAAGCTAGATATTAGTGACCCTTACTCTGAGATGCTTGGGGTACTATCAAAATGAGCTGTATGAACTCACACTATGCATAAAGCACATCTTACTAGATATGTGCATGAGTCTGAATCTCGGTGGTATTGTTTGGTGTTTGCTCCGTTTACCTGGTGGAGGGAGCTTCTTTGTCCAGAGCCTTAAAAAAGAACTGACACTCTCTTATTCTGGGAACTCGATGTGTGTATTATTGTCTCTCAGCTTGACTGCAGCAGTCAGACAGTAGTGTGCTGTGTTAACAACTGTGAGGCCAAACTCTGTTAAATAGTTCAGTGTTTCACTTTTTCTGAATTATTTTGCCTTTATTCCATCTGTTGCTTTATTATCTTCCTTCTATATGACATTTACTCTTTGTGCTCTATGGCTACAAGTACAGAATTTTTTATGAGTATTTCGCTCTTATCTCTAACACAACTTCTAAAGGATCATTTAAAGCTTTTAAATGTGCATTATATTTATTGCCTTAACAGGATTATCACATTGTTAGTTTTATCTAATGTCGACATGTTCCTTCTCTGTCTGTTTTTGCATGTGTTGCAGCCGCTGGAACTGCTTTGGCATTCTCTAGATGAATGGCTCGTTCTTATAGCCACGGAGCTGATGAAAAACAAGAGGGATTCTGCCAACATTACTTCTATTTTACTGAAGCAAAAAGGACCAGATCACCAAGAAGCTACTCCTACGCCTTCCTTTGCCGCTGCAGGAACCGAGGGCAGAAAAGCGCTATCCACTGACGCTGGCGAGTCGAAAACATACGATGTTGTCGGGAAGCAGGAAGCTTGTGCTGATTGCCAGGACGTTATCTCCATGACAGCAAACAGGCTAAGTGCTGTCATTCAAGCGTTTTACTTGTGCTGCTCCTGTCAGATGCCTCAGGGGTAAGGAGGGGAGGTCCTGTTTGTTACTTAAACTGTTACCTTTTTAAAATCATATATGCTTTCTTGGAAGAATGTTGGCGCTGACCAGATGATACTAGCGACAGTAAAAGGTCTACTTTTTTAATGCTTTCTCTAGTTCAATTATTTGAATGTTTTTTTTTTCTGGCTTTAATGGCACCAAACGACACAGCAAATTTTCCATATTTCCATAAAATTTCCTGGGTTGAGGAAGATTTCGTATTGAACATCTAATGCCTGTATGTAATCATGTGGGATACTTGCAGGTAATGTAATTTTGATCTCTTGAAACTTAGCTGTTCTTGCTGTTCGTTCTTGATGTGAAATTATCCCTGAATTTAATGTAATTATCCAACAACAGCTATAAGCTCAGAGAAAAAAAAGCAAATTATCTTTGTGTATGAAAATAACAGCTGGGGCAAATCTTGTTCGGCTATGTTGCAGAAGTTTATGACAGGAGAATTCAATCTCAAAGTAACAGTCACTTGGAATGCTGTCCTGGGTTGACAAACATTGTTTTGTGTGGAACAGACACTACAACTTAGGTAAATTTAGTACCATCAGTGTCTGGTTTAAAAAGAAAAAAAGTCTGTCCGCTGTAAATGAGGTCTAAGTCTGTCCAAGATTGCTATGGATTGTATTTGTGAACTTGCAAGGAAAGGATCCTTTGACCTTCTCGAGTGGAGGATTGAGCAAGTATGGTGGTAATACAAGCTCCCTGAGGAATCTGGAAGCAAGGTTCCTACTACATGACGACTCTTGGTTATTCCCAGCCACCATAACGTCTTTTCTTTCTCTGCCAAGCCTAGTGAAATAAAAGCTTTGAAGTCAGCCAGTACTGTTTGTCTGGCGCACACTTCTCTGTGGATACTCTGGAAGACGATCTGGGGATCAGCATGTTCCATAAGCATCTCAGTACTTTCACTTTTAGTTTTACTCCACCTTGAAAAAGGAACTGCTGATTAGCCATTTCCCTTGAAAGCTCTGTCAAATCTTGCTAAGATAAAAAGCCAATAAGTATTATTCACAGCAGCCAAATGAAAAGCAGAAATGTTTATAGAAGTGATTAAGTACATTCCACAACTCTCCCTGCTCCCCAGCAATTTATCTCTTTACCAAAATTCAGTTGGAGAGGTGACTGTCTCCATGTGTCCAGGTGACTTGCTGATGGGCCTTGCCCAGTGGGTCTGTCCCTGTGCGTAATTTATGCTTCAGGTTACGGAGAACTCCTATGCTGCAGAATTTTAACTGAAAGTTATTATGCTGGAAGCCAGGAGGGTAAGAACTGTTTCATTGACAACTGGGAGAACTCCCTGGGATGCAGGAAAGTAAGGCAGAGCACACCTGAATTCTTTGTTGCTTTAGGTCTTTTCAGAGCTGCGTAGACAAGTAGAGAGACTTACTCTGTTTTACTGAAGTTTTCATATTAATAGGAGTAAATGGCACAATGGTGTAACTTAGCTGCTGCCATCCTCAAATAGTATTTGAAATTATAACAACATTTTCAGACAAAATAATTTTAAATAGCTCTAATTTTACATTTGAGTGTCTTTATGTTTAATGGAGTAAACAGAGCTCATAGTTTTCCATTGTTCCTAATATTCTTACAATAAAGATGGCATTTCATGCTTAAATGGAAAATTAGGTGGTTAACATTTGAAATGCTGATGTTATTTTCTTTTAGTTGCTGTGATTGCTTTTCTACGGCAAATGCTGATATTGAATCTAGGCATTCTTTGTTAGTATGCTGAAATACAATGTTCCAAGTTTTCAGCATCGAAACTTACAAGTGTATGCTAAGTGTGTTTTTTTGTTTTCTCTTCTCTGTATATTGCAGCTTGTGTGGCAATTTACAGGTAGAAGGAGTTCATTATGAAGCCTTTCAGGGAAGACTCTCTCTTAGTTGTTTAATATTTTCAGATCATCTCTCAGACCAGAAATGGGTTTAAAATGTTCATATTTGGTCTCTGGAAGATTTTGTTTGCTTGTTTGGTTTTTGTGCAGATGAAGGGAAGGGTATGGTGAGACTTGTTTCTTCAAAACGGAGTAAGGGAGAGAAGGAAAATAGTTCAGTTTTATATAAAATGAACCGCACTTGTCTAAATTGATGTGGGGAACAGGAACAGTTCTAGGATTGTTACCCTGGACTTTTTAAAGTACTAATTTTCACAGCCTTTCAGGGCATTTGATGAGAGGGTTTGATCCTTGTTTGCAAGTATTCATTAGTTTTTGCTGAAGCTAAAGGATCTAATGAAGAATTTATTTTTAAAAAATGCAGAACATAGATGTAAACAGAAGAAGTAAAAATTTGCACCCATGTTAATCCTTACTTTGTTCTCCAGATATATATAGCAGAAAAAATAAAATTCCCTACTAGCTTATGAGATGCTTGACTGGCAAGTAGATTTTTTTTTTAAATTTTATTTCACAAAGCCATTAAATACCACCTTGCCCCTCATTATTAAGCTTGCTAAGTTTGTAACATTATTTCTTTCTGACTCTTTTCCTCACTTACCACAATTTACAAGGTGTGTGGTGGGAGTTCTGCACAACGAACAAGAATATAGAACAATGTGCATCTCACGTATACTGTGCATATAATATGTGTGCTTCCATTGTTGTCTTGAAAGCTGGAAGGAATCAGTGGAAAAATGTGTATCTCCATTAGTCTGAGCTTTTGTTTTTGTTCGTGTAGTTAATAATAGTTGTTGGGCAGGTTGCTTGACCTTGATTGTTGGCATTTTTGCCTTTTCTGTTAGTTTATTCTGAAATCTTAATGCTGCTAAGTATTTTGTTTGATGATTGACTAGTTAAACACCATTAACTTCTTTTTGCATAGTATTTTATTAAAAAAATTGTAACAGTTTATGTAATTCCAATTCTTTTCAACTTCATTAACTGAAAGCAACTTATGATTTTCTTTGCACAGGATGACATCACCTCGTTTTATAGAATTTGTCTGTAAACACGATGATGTCCTTAAGTGTTTTGTTAACCGGTAAGCTTCCAGAAATACAGAATTTCTAATTTCTCCACCCCCCGAATAATTCAAACTCATATTTTTCTTCTTACTGAGTTGTATTTTTAGGTTATTGTTGTGACAAATGTACTATATGCACTTTAATGGTCCTGCCAAATTCAAGGGACTGTGTATTAATGATTCAGAGCTTAGGCTTCAATGAACTCTTCTGCATATGTAAGCAATCCTTTTGTAACATTCTGTAAGATTTCGTGAACAAAGTCGTTTTCACAGAGCAGCTGAATAATTTCCGTAACGGATTCTTTCCTCATCTTTGTTCCAAATAAATCTTTCCCTTTTGAGGCAGATGAAAACTCACTCCTCCTCAAAGTGTTATACGTAATGGCTTCAAAGAGTCTAAACCATCTTTGTACGCTTGGCTGTTTCCAGAGTTTCTCTGGGATGGCCCACGTTATAACCTTGCTTCTGTCTGGAGAGCTGCTTGTAATCCTCCATGCTCAAAGGAAGAGGTAATAGAAGTCATTTGGAAGCAAGAGTTAGCAAAATATTGTGAAACAGAAGAGTCTGTTGGAACTTTTCTATATGACTAATTGCGTTATCTTTTTATGTAGACTTCGTGTATCATGAAACATTGTTAATGGATCTCTGACTAACAGGCTTCTAACCTATTTTACTTTCAGAAATCCCAAAATAATTTTTGATCACTTTCATTTTCTACTTGAGTGTCCTGAACTGATGTCCCGATTTATGCACATCATAAAAGCTCAGGTAAATGTCAGGAGATGCTTAGTTACAGCTTCTGTGAACATGAAGAGGATGTTTTGTTTAAAAATAATAATATATTTAAAAATCCATTTGGGGAAAATGGAAGAACTAAGTGTGGCCTCCAGTGCTTCTGAATCTGGGATACTGAAAGATCAGATTAAACAGACATGGCAGCCAGATTTATGCACTTTCTGATGCTTTAAAATACATGTGTGAGTCCATTTAAGACGACCAACGTTAAGTATGCCTTGCAAGTCCACCTTTCAGTTAAACAGAGTTAACTTTCTGTTGTTAAATCTATTTGTGCACATCTGATAGATTGAGCTTTAAAATGCAGTGCTTTTTACTGATTTGATTTACATTTTGAGACAAACCAGAGGGTAAATACACCACTATTAATTGATTTGGCCATAGTTAATTAGTGGCAGTTCCTTCAGTGAAACATCACATTACCTTGTTACCCTTTGCTTTGTTTCTTAGTGTTTCCTTTTGTTTGTTTAGGTTGTGTTTTTTTTTTTTTTGAGTAAAATCCTGGTGTCTTGCATAACCTAAACTTGCTTCTCAGTTTAACACAGGACATGAATTCAAGACTGAAGACTTCCTCTAGGGAAGACTAGTGTAGCTAAGTGGAAAAATGAGTGAGCAAACCCCCATATGGAAGTCTGCTGCTTCACATAACACTATAGTGTTAAGCATCTGCCACGTTTTCATCACCTGCCTTTAAAGGTTGATGATTGTGTACATGTAGCTCAGAGCTGTGTGTTTGTTCTATTACAAAAGATGATGATCTTTGGGCAATAATGACCTATTTGAAACTCCTTTCGTTTAGCACACACTGGTATACTTTTGCATTGTTCTCTGTTATAAAGGTTCCTTACATTAAAATATTTTGATCAAAGACAGAATTTTCTGAAAACAAAGGTAAAAAGTCCTCTAACCAACTAAAACCCTTGCCCTCCCTAAGTAATGTGGGGGGTCTGTTCCAAAAGCTTTGTTTCTTTAGTTGTGAACAGTGCTGTGCCTTTATTTTTGGGTGTGCATTGGTTTTGGTAATCCAGTTTCATTTTTAGGACATGGTATAGGTATATTTTTTACTCATTCTTTGGTTCAAATGTATGTTTTTGAAATTCGTTACCTATGAATAATGAAGAGACCTTGAGAACTGATACCCTGTTTGCCAGATCAACTAGAAGTACGTGCCATGAACCGCGATAGATGAGAGAGGCTATAGTTGTGCCATATCTGTCTCAGAAGAACTGCAAAATGTCGATTCAAACACGCTAGAACCTTCTCACCTAGGAAATTGCCATGGAAGATTTCTGGTTCCTTTGGGCTGTTTTTTGTTGCCAATGAACTTTACAAGTGTGACTCGCTTATATCACTTGTGCTTCTGTGTTGAGCTGTAGTTGGCAATCAGTAGTCTTACAGGAGCCAGAGACTATCTACTTATCTAGATTCCTTCCCCACTGCCCTGGAAGAATTTTTGTGCTTTTTTTCTCTCCTGTGTGGTGAACTCTCATGGCTATTTCTGGACGACTGGTGGTCCAGTCTGCATACCAGCAAGCACTCAAGGGCATATCCAGTCCTTTCCTCCTCCCAGAATACTGTGTAGCGTAATGAGGTAGCACTGAGTAAATCTGCACGTCTCAAAAATGAATTGAGAAGTATGCATAAGCATTTTCCAGTCATGCTTATGAGAGAGGAATTATTCAGTTGAATGCGTCTGTGTAATATGGTTTATCCCTTGTTTTGTAGCCATTTAAAGATCGCTGTGAATGGTTCTATGAACATCTGCATGCTGGGCAGCCAGATTCGGACATGGTGCACAGGCCTGTCAATGAAAATGACATCCTTTTGGTTCACAGAGGTATCATGTTATAAATGGAATTAGTGGATCTTTGAAATACATTGAAATATAATTAAGAGAAAAAAAATAATTGTTGCTTTGTATTTAGATTCTATTTTTAGGAGTAGCTGTGAAGTTGTGTCTAAAGCAAATTGTGCAAAATTAAAGCAGGGGATTGCTGTGAGATTTCATGGAGAAGAAGGCATGGTGGGTAAAATTGTATGGTTATCCTTTATGGTATTGATATGTGGAAATATTAATTCCCTTTCACTAGTATTGTTTTGAACTAAATCCTAATTTAAAATAACTTTTATACTTAATTAATAAATATGTGGTTACCTGGCATAACTGTTTGTGCAGTGAAAGTTCTATGTACTAATACATTTTATTCGTTTGACATGCAGGGACAGGGTGTGGTGCGTGAGTGGTTTGATATCTTATCCAGTGAGATAGTTAACCCAGATTACGCCTTATTTACCCAGTCAGCTGATGGTATGTCTCTGCCTTTCCTGGCCCCCCCTCCTC
>Ga0065711_1038395_pt1 | contig 18811 bp, 8 predicted proteins | sample Hoacrofraction12_FD_59098 | JGI IMG/M metagenome (GOLD analysis project Ga0065711, IMG submission 59098) | Hoatzin crop microbial communities from Cojedes, Venezuela - Epithelial fraction 12 v2 (version 2) | ecosystem: Host-associated > Birds > Digestive system > Esophagus > Crop | place... | reverse complement strand
AGGCTGACAGGTCGGTAGTTCCCAGGGTCTTCCTTTCTACCCTTTTTGAAAAGGGGCACAATGTTTCCCTTTTTCCAGTCACTGGGGACTTCCCCTGACTGCCATGACTTTTCAAATATCATGGAGAGTGCAGGTGGGGACAGAGACATTTCTTTTTGATCAGTTCTCTGTTCCTCTTTCCTCGTCCTTTAAGCTGATTTGTTGACTTTGCGAAAAGAGAAGGAAGGAACAGCACTTACTTAAGTCACACCCTGATTCAAGTGAGGTAGAAGAAACCTATTTCAGCTGCAAGGAAGAGACTACATGCTGCCTCTAAACTGTTGGTTACTTAATCAGCGTCATAGCTTGAACTTCCCTCTGTGCAACATAAACAAACTGAAGTGTATAAGATGTCCTCGCATCCTAAGGACGTTGGAAGATTACAGGACCTGAGCTCATTAGGTGACAAAAGATTGTACGTTGCTCTTTGGGAGAGGGTCAAGATGTTGACTGTGGACAGGTAATGATATAGGGCTTTGGCAAACAATGTAAATTTAATTTAAGTATATAATTCCTTCATACAGGTCTTTAATATCTGGTCTGGACTTCAGGTGTGTATTACAGCTGGCACTGGTTTTGCTTGTAAGGTGTGGGATATACTCACTGGATGCAGCAGCTCTGTGCGATAAAAATACATTTCAATAAGTTTTAGTATTGCAGCATACAGATAGGTAGGAGTGAGTGAGTCACGAAAAAGGTATTATTTGGCAAATACTCTTCAGAAGGTACTAATTTAAAAATCTAAGCATTTCTTTGTGTTTCTTGAACTATTATATTCAGATACGGAATTTTACAGTTGAACCTTGCTATATGTATATAAAAGGAAGTCTCTTATGACATGTCTTTTTCAGACAATTGCAGCTATTTTCACAAGAGCTTGATGTGGGAAATCCTGAACAGAGCCCTACAACATCCACACCCTTTGGTCTTAGCAGAAAATCTTTTGTTGAAATGGTGGTTTGAAGTGACCTCAAAAGACTCTTTGCACTGGTCTTTGAGAAGTTTGCTGTGTTTTTGTGGAAACTGTTGCTGACTAGTGTAGTGGCAGTCTCAGTTCCATTTTGAAGATTCTGCTAAAATACATGCAACATCTATGCACCCAGTAATCTTCTGTTCTTATGCAGAAGAATATTCCCCTTTCAATTGTCTACACTTAATATGTAGGTTAGTTTGTGAAAAAAAATCACGAGTGGTGAATATGGCGTCTTCTAAGGAAATGTTTGGTACAGATTGGAATCATTCGTTATCTGTTCTAGGGTAACAGTTGATTTTACTTGACTTGATACTCTGCACTATATTAGTGTTTTGTAGACCACAATATGTTAAAATCAGTATAAACTTCAGACAAACAATTCATTATGAAAAGAGCTACCATCAATATGCAAGACAAAACAGACAGCAGTTGGAAATTTTGCCACAGATATTACTCGTCTCAGCCCTGCGTTGCTTTCCTGTTCCATTAATGAGCAGATTCATGATCTGTAGTCCTGTGAGTCCAAAAAGCAGTCCGTGAAGTGAAGCCACTTCAGAAAAAGTTAACAAATACCTAACTTCTTGATTTCCTTTGCCTCCCACATGTGTAGCAGCACTGCTGTACTTCTGTCTTCACTCATCCAAAGCCAATGAATTGTGTAGCTGATAATGCGTATATATCAACCTGTTCATAATAATTACAGCTGGGATTGCTGTACTCGGTAGTATTCCCCCTTGTCTCCAGTTTAGCTAGTGCTGGCTAACAAAAGCCATATTTAAGGCAAAAAGAAAGAGGACTTATTAAAAATATCTAAATTGAAGCACAGTCTCAGTAGAATGCTAAGAGCTTAGGGTATCCCATAATGCACTAGATGGAAAATAAAAATCTCAGGACTTACCGTGTCTGGCATTGAAATACTGGATAGTGAAGCATTGAAATACTGGATAGTAAAACTCCCCCCTCCCAGCCCCCGCTTCCTTTTCAGGATGTACTGTGGCAGATCATTCATTTACAAGATGAAGTATACATTTTATTGACATTTTTAACTTTTTTTCCTTCCTAGAATACTGAAGAAGGTTACTGGAATGTTTGTGTGGCATTTATACATAGTGACAATAAAACAAATTTATCTAATTTTCCTTTACCCTTCCACTCTGTGGAAATAAACAGCCTCATAATTGCAAAAATAGTGCAGTTTTCCTTAAGTTCTGTTAATGATCTAGGAATCACAAATAATAAGTATCCTAAATTGTAGGATCAAAAATAAACAAGCTGTAGAAATTCTTGTTTCTAGTTTCACTCAGCATTAGTTTTTCTGTTTTCCTTTATTACAGTTGTTTATTGTTTTGGTTGGTTTGGTTTTTTTTGAAGTGCTGACATTTCTTTTGATGGTCCTAACTTGTGTTTTGTCGTGTCTTGTTTCTCATAATCCTTTTTTTATTTAATATTTGGGCAACTGTTACATACTAACCTCTCACCAACTTTCCTCGCTATCCCTCCAATAGCTTTTTAACATCCTTAATAATTTTAAAGAAACGCGACTCTGGAGGGTGGTTCGCTGTAAGCTTTGTGCCTCTTGGGAGCTAAGTAAAGTAGAAAGATTCAAACTGATATGGAAGGAAAAAGTGGGCTAGCAACATCAATTCTCTTTGAGCTGTTGCTAGCCAGTCAGCACAGGCAGTCTGAAGCTGCTCACGAACTACATCGTTTGAAGTCAATAGAAACATGGAAAGAAGCTCATACTGGCTAAGGAGCCTTGTCAGAGGAAGAGAAAGTCTGAAATAAAGTGGTTGGGGGGTGATGGAAGATGTATCATTTAAAATCATTGAAATCTAGGCTTTAGTTGGTCCTTTTCTACAAGACTGTGAGAGTGGAGACCTGGCTAATAGCCATCATAGTGACTAATTTGGATGTTATGAAAGTGTATTATTTCTCCTTTCCTGCGTGTGTCTGAGAACATTATTATATGAGTTTCTGACATGGATTCTAAATTGCAAAAAGAAAACCATTAACTGCTTACTTGGTATTTTAAAAGCAACATTGATAAACCAGAAGGACATTTAATAGTGACATTTAAATGAGATTCCAAACAGCATGTTGAACAAAAAAATCTATTTGTCTAGCTTTTAATGCACCTGATTAAAAATCCTGTGCTTTGTAAAATAAAGTGACCATAGTGTATGTATCAGTAAATTCTCTTTTGCAATAGTTGGGGTAGGTCATTGGGAGTAGAGGTAGAACTGCAATTTCTTTTCTTTTGTAGTCTTTCCTGCAGCAGGAAAATAATGGAACATAAATATTTGTTTAGCTACTATTCCATTAATGTAAACACTTTATGAAGTTGTCCTACGTCAGGAAATGACCACACGCAATATTTCTTCTTTGAGCTTCTTTGACAAACCGTATTGTCAAAAGTCTTGAATAAACACAGGGGGTTTTATTTAATTTACGTAATGCAGTGTTTTAGTGCTGTGTATGAAATGTCTATGTCTCTATTGTTTTCACCTCTAATTTAATGAAGTTGTATTGCCATTACAAATAGCCTTAGAAAAAGCGTAGATACCTGATGCAGCCACCGGGACCAGAAATGAATGCATTGTGGTTGCTACAACAGCATTTAAAAAAAAAAAAAAAAGCTGATAAGATGAAGTTTTTAACCTTTCATGGTTTTTACTTTTAATACTGTGGTTTATTAGTATTTTTTATTTTACTCTGATTTTATTAGGTACTATTCTATTTCTTGATATCTTAAAGTATGCAGGTTAGTTATTGGTATCTGTACCTAAATTCCATGTAAATTGTAATTTATATACCTAAATCTTTAGCTTCAATAAGGAGACAGTGATAATAAATCAACTACATAGGTGCCTGAGGTTAGATTAGTCCCATACATTTCATACAGAATTATATGCTAATGGAATAATCTTTAAATTTAAAAGTGGTTGAAAATATCTGATGAAAGCACCCCAATTTATTCATAGCCCTAATATACACAGTAAATACTAGAACGTATATATGACATGGAAGGATTTCTTTTGATGCTTCATTTGGTGCAAATGAAAAATATGTATGAAATACAGATCAATGTAAAAAACATGGGTTTGACTGGATTCACTGAGTATACTTGCAGCCTTAACAGCAGCATACAGCTTTCTAGTTCATGCCAAAGAAGATTTTCAGAAACTTTCACGGATGCATGAGAACATGGAAAAACTCTATCAGAATGTGATGGGATATTATGCCATTGATCTGAAGAAAGTTTCGGTGGAGGAGTTTTTAACGGACTTAAACAACTTCAGGACAATGTTCATGGTATAATCTGTTTATTTTATGCTTAATGTTTCTTAGAAATTATTTTTGTAATCTTTCATTTACTGAACAAACTAAAAATAATTTTCTTCCTCCTCAAATGCTATCTGATACTCATATCAGAAATTTTACTTTGCACATCCTAAATTCTTAGGATATCCTACAAACAAAGGAGTTTTGAATTATTTGTGGATTATTTGTTTCTGAAAGAACGGGAAATTCATAGTAACATTGAATGCAGTTTAAAACTGAGCCTCTCGTATGTATAACCTGAAGGGTAAAAACCTGAAGCTCTGCCTTTTTTAAATACAACTGCATTTTCTGTTTAAAGGACGCTTGTTATTTAGTTAAAAATAGTCTAACAATTAGTCTATGTTTATAATGCACACAATTCCCATGCAAAATCCAGACCCAAGATTTTATTTCATTTAATTTTTCATTTGCCTGCAACACTTTGATGAGTGTCAAGGTTTTCGTCTGTAAGCAGGTTCCCTGCTATGGAAACTCAGAGCCCCTAATCCTGCCTTAAAAAAATAGCATTTTTTCCTCAAACTCAGTCTGTTTCTAAGGTCCTTTAATTTTTCTGAGAATAGATTATCTAGTATTTTAGGTTTTATTTTTAAATGCTTACTTTCTTTTACCTGTAAAAAGGGTGCTCTTTGGGGGGAGGCACTAGGAATGCTTATTATTTTATATATATTGATGATATTTAAGAAACAGACATTAGACTAATCCAGGTTATTGTTGGGTAGCTCCTTTTGTACAGAGCTCAGAATGTTTTTATAACCATAATTCAGACTCACTGTTAGTTATTAGCAGAGCTTTGCCTTAGAGTCATCTAAAATAGTCATAGATGCAGAGGTTAGCTCTGTCCTGGTATCACAGGGCAGCATCTGCATTATATATACAAATGTTTGCACATACTAGCTCATCATAAAAGCTTGAGCTATTTTGGAAATCTGATTTTATTTTGCTTTAGGTATTTTTTGGGTCCAAAAGCATTTTCATTATGTTTACAAATTTTAATAATAGGGGTTGAGGTTTGGGTGGGTTTTTTTTGGTGTGTGTGGGGTTGTTTAATTCTACCAAAATGTGATTTAAGAGTTTTAATGAAAGACCTTTCTGAAAAGTGAGGTACAAATTTCTCACCAGGGTATTTCTTTATATGTTTGAAGCTGATTATATGTCTCATGTGTCTACCTACGAGTAAGTAGCTTAACTTACTGGCTACACTTCTGAAGGAATGTTATCTGAGCATGAGCTTTGTGACAAAATCTGGAGCAGTGATCCAACTCATGCCTATTGATCTGTAGAAAGATTCAGTTAGTCATTTTACCATCTACTCCTCATTACAGCCTGATGCCTATATTACAACACATTTAAGTTGCTTGCATATTTCCCAGTCTTATTTGGTTTTGCTTGATTGGCTTTTTTTTCAATGATTTCAGGCATATCTGAGGGTGTAGATAGGGAAAAATACTTTTTTCGTAGATATTGAGAAAATGTTTGAAATTCCTATGTCTGTCTATTTTGAGGAAAGGACTTAAAATGGGACCTATATTTAGCAAACATATTGGAACATATGAAGACTACCAAGCCTCTGCTACTTCAGAGTTTAACAGCTGAAAACCTAGAAGACACAGTCTTCAATCAGAATAATTTACTTGGCAGGTTATGTTTGCCAGATTTTTCAGCATGGGCATTGATTATGTTGTCCTGCCTTGATAGGCACCTAATTTGAAACTCACTCAGAATTTCTAAATATTCTGAACTAGTTGTATTACTATAATTTCTGACGTTTAAACCACACCTCCCATTTAAATGCTGTATAAGAAGAATTCTAAATGCTTAGGTTCATCTTGAATTGGAGACTCAAAGAAGTGGTTGTGCTTTACCTTAATTTCCGCATATTTCTTTTCTGTGTCTGTAAAATTAGCACTGATACTAACCCCTGCTTCACAGCAGTGTTATAAAAGGTAGATTAATTAAAGCTTTGAAACAGATATTATTGATGAGCATGATAGAAGAAACCTTGAGGAAAATTAATAATTCTGTCTTGCAGAGCGCAGTTTGAAGGCTATATGAAAAAGGTGTGTGGATAAGGCATGAAACCCCTTATCATTCAATGACACTAAACAAAATATTGAGTAGCTGCTCAGTTTCGAGACTTTTTGGAAAAGATTTTTGAGATGCCTAGTGTGAGACACCTGAGGTCTGATTTTCAGAAGTGTTTAGCATTGGTCTGGATTACTGATAGAAACTGAAGGTGGTTGGCATCCTAGAAAATTTAACTCAAAAGACTTCTGAATTTAGTGCTGAAAAATCACTGGATTCTTAAAAAGCCCACATCTTTTTAAAAGACTGCTTAAGTCACCAGTGGATGTAGGGAAGTGGAGTTCAGTCATCCTTCTTGTCAAGCAAAGTTGATAATATACATGCAGTATTTACCTACTTATAATGTGGGGTTTTTTTCTGGTCTCACTTAATGGCAATGTTTACAACATTTAAAAAAACAGGTTTAAATCTGGAGCCACAGCCTTCAGGTTCATAGCTAACTTTGGACTGCGCTGAGTACTTCAGTGTTATCTGGCGGCTGTCACAGCTTTTATTCACGCTCTCTGAGCACCAAATCTAGAGCACAGTTAGTTGGCCAGATCCAGAAAATGAGTGAGGCAGCTTACCTTCAATGCTTTGACTTCCAAAGCTAAATTCCTGTTACAGTCAATGGAACATCTTAGGTATGACACCTCTGTTAACCTATTTGTGTGCTTTCACGGCATCAGAGGTAGTGCTAGCAGGCTCATTCCTTTCCTTGTAAGCATAGCTTTCTGAAATAAGATGGAGCAATTGCAGTATTTCCTCTTCTTATGTTTGTCTAATGGTTAGCATTTTCCTGCAGTTATAGGGAAGAGGCCTGGAGTCAACAACTGTCATGTCCAAGACAGTACACTAATCATAGGACTATAGAAACCTCTTGCTCCTTCCCACACTACTTTGCTCTACAGCAGAAACATGACTTAAAGAACCAGAAGAAAAGCAGCCAAGTAAGAGTTTGGTCACTAGAGTCTAGAGTATTTTTCTTTTATATTATGCAAATACTTTAATAAAAATCAGAAATGATCCTGGAAAGTGCAGAAGAGGACCCAAGAGTGCTTCCATCTTGGAACCTCAGGGCCTTAGTATGGTATGCAAAAGTCATATAATTTGGTAATTCTTCTGAAATTTAACTTTGTGTACTGTGCCGTAAGCTGAATGCAGTGATGCTCATATATAGCAGATGCGGTCAAACTGTGTCTACCTTCCTTTTGAGCAAGGAAGTGTTAAGACATTTAGTCTTTGATATGCAGACAGTGTGAGAGACACATATGTGTTCATCTCAGTCAAGTTTATGGCAATTCTTGGTGTAAATGTTTTGCAGAACTTTAGACTCCTATATTTTGTGTTGAAAACACACAAAACATGTAGGATAGGATTTGGCTTTAGGGCACAGACCTCCAAGCACTGGCATCTGTGTGTGAGCTGGAGTGCCTAATCTCATGTTCTAGTCAAGGGAGATGCATGCGCAGTACAGTTAGTGGAATTTGGAGAGTTGTCTGCCTGATGTCTCAAAGGAGACCTAACAACAGAAGCACCTAGTATGCTGGAGGGGTGTCGTAAATGGTATCCAAGACATCATCAGCCTGAAATTTTAAGCTATGACACAGAACTTAGGGAAGACAGGTGTCCTGCTAGGGAAGGGCTGGAGGCAAGGTGTGATACTCCAAAGCATGTAATTTGCACTGAATATGAAGGTGTGTGCTACTAAGCCGAGCCCAGTGGATCACTGTGATTAGAAAGGATAGACACCTACATTTGGATGACTGCAGTCTGAGGCTGAGTCCTACTGGTATTGTTCTTGGGGAAAAAGTAGATGCAAAGCAGAGATTTCCTTGGTTACTCGGTTAGGAAAGTGTGTAATTTCTGCCAAAATTGTAGTTGTGCTTGAGTCCCATTTGAGTTTTGTCCAGCAGTTTATTTTACAGAATGCCCAGTCTGAAAATGAGCAACTAATTTGTTAAAATTAATTCAGTCCACAGTTTTAGCATTTTGTAATAGGCTTCTCCCACAGCATCAAGAAAATTGACAGAGGGGACTCTGGAGAAGACACTGCGGAAGTACCGTTTTGCTTTGTTTGTAAAGTCCATTTAATCATAATTTTTCATGATTGAAAGCTTGTTCTTCTTCAGTTATCAAAGACAGGTTTCTCCTCACAAGATTTATGTGATTTTTTTTTTTTCCTTCTTTTGCTCACTGTTGCAGTGATGCTACAAATGGTACCTGTGCAAATACTGCTGTAACCCACATTAACCTGTGCTTTATAGTATGGAATGAGAATATAGTATTGAGAATTTAGCAGTGTACATAGCTAACACTAAGAAAAATGAAAAGGTAATCCTAAAATAGCTGAGTTAAAAAAATATTGAATGTGACACATGTTTTTGGCTTAATGTCTGAATATGCGAAATAATTTAAAAACTGAAACTCATATTTGTGTTTTGCCTTCATCGGAAGCTTTGGAGTACTTATTTATACTTCAAAATAAACAAAGTTTTGGGGATATTAACCAGAAGTCAAGAATTACTAAACCCAGTGAATTAATGCATATGTGGATAAGAATAAGAAAAATGCACAGCTAACTCACCCAAACATCCTTCTTTTGCTTGGTATAGTGGCAGCAAGAGAAAGAATAAATGTTGAAACTATTCTAGAAATGCAGATAGTAACATACTTACAGTTTTGTAAGACCAGGTGGTTTAGATATTTGAGTTTTTCCTACATTAATGTGTATATTCTTAAAATGTGTTTCTTGCTGAATTTATAATCCCCATTTGGGGACAATTAGTATGCTTTTGATATATCTATTCTGAATTTGCTTGCTCTTCTGGATAAAATATACTCAGTATGGAATGGAAAATGTTTATTTGGCTTGATAAATTAAGGTAAGTTATGAGATGTGTTTTTAAAGCTTTTTTTCTTTGTTTTTAAGGTTCAGCTTTGTTTTTGCTAAGACTTCAGTTTTAATGGAACTGTACATTACTTTTTTTCATAGCAAGCAGTAAAGGAGAATATGAGAAAAAGGGAAGCAGAAGAAAAACAGAGGCGTGCTAGAATAGCTAAGGAGAAAGCAGAAAAAGAAAAACAAGAGAGGCAACAAAAGAAAAAGTGCTTGTTAGAAATGAAAACAGGTAAGTAATGTAAAAAATGCATTTTACCTAGCATTTTACTGGAAATAAAGCTGCTATTTTTTCATCACCTGAATGCACTATGTGAATAGACAAAATAAATTATTTCCACCGATTAAAGTTTACACCAAAGAGGTTCCTAAATTTTGTTTTGTTAATGAGCTTCTCTAATTACCTGTTTTCCTCAAGCTGTTTTAGAATACGTAATGCTGCTTTGTATTTTTCCATTAGAATATACTGAACATTGTGTGACCAAGTAGTTCAGTTATGCTCAGAACCCCTTACGTTACCTGAGAACAGACATTTTCCAAATCACAAAGCCATTTTCTTTCTTATAACTAAGATTACATATTCATTTTCGTTCTTTTATAAGAATAAGCCCTTCCTGAAGTAATCTAGATTTTTCTTTGAGTATGTCAATTGTTATTTCAATAGGTCCATATTGAAACACTTAGAAGAAACCTCTTCATTAGAAGAAACCTCAGCCATACATTTTTGAAGTTACTCATTTATGCTGTGTTGTCTTTTGTACCAAAAGAGATGGCAGACACTGAGTTCTCTGTTACTAAAAAAAATGTCTGATGATCCTCTATACTGCCAAATTTTATCCCAGACTGAGCTTCTGGAATGCTTCAGAATGATACACTACTTACTGTGTAAATTATTGTGAGCTACTCTCACTTTCTTTTCTGAGGAGTTCTTGTTAAACAGTTCCCCACTCAAACCCTGGTCGGCACCTTTGGCATCAGTGATTATCTGTCTCTTTCACATTTCACTGATAGCCAGAATAGGGCTGTTTTGTTTCAGAGATTCTTCAGACCAAAAGTCTTTGATTTATTTTCTAAAGAACATCCATGGCTTAAGGTGCGAGACTAGATCTTTCTCTTAAGATGAGATGCCAGGCAACTGTCCTCTGAACAAAGAACTTCTAATTGCTTGGAAGTAAATTCAAGACCCAATCAGAAAACTACCAGTGATAATCTTTTTAAAGCTCACAGAAGACAGAGGAGGCTGCAGAAGAATAGGAAAGGGTAAAAATGGTATCTATATTCATGCATGGTCGCAAGTGTTTCAAAAGGGGTTAGATACTCTTCTCTCAGACGTGTTGTATGTGTGACTGATAGTGCTTTGGATGGAGAAATGGTAGTCTTTCAGGGAAAATTAATGATCCTTTCAAGTCCTGTTCTTCATAATGTCATGTTCAGGCTTTCCAGAATACAGGTGCCAATGTTAGGGACTTCTGAGTCATATACCTGCATGTGTATGTAGGCCTCGGGTAGTTAAACCTGCTGCTTCAGCTAACGTAGTGGGGAGCTATGTACTTGTCATCTACAGATCAGCTACGTCATTGAGTAAATAGCTGCTTTGTCTCTTAGTAGCTTGCTCTGGAATGACTGATCTAAGCAACAGCAAATGGGAAAAGATGTTAGAATCACCTGAAGCTATAAATGTCCTAGAGTCTGATATTCACTAAACTGGCCACTGATGAGTTGTTTTTTGCTCTGCAGAGCTCCTTGTAAGGTTTCTTGTACTTGTTTGCAACATAGTTTTGAAAGTCTATTAGAAAACCCAAATTCTGGCAGTGGAAAGCGCCTGTGGTAGATTTGTTTGTCAAGGAGGACAGCAACAACAATATGAAAAGTGGATTTGGTTTTTGTGGTGGTTTCTTTTTGGGTTTTTTTTTGGCATTCTAATAAAAACTGTATTTACTAATTGAAGAGGCATAATGTTGCTCTGATTTGGATGGAAGAGTAACATAGACATTAAAAATTTTTTTTTTCCTTTTTCCTCTCTTTTTTTTATTAGCTATAACTAGTTCATTGAAAGGCTGTCTTCTCATTAAGAATCTGTAAATCAGTCACAAAATGTTTACATCTGATGTGCTGACAAATTTGTAACCAGGTCGTCCCTCTGTCAAAATACCAAAACACTCACCTTGAGTGTGACTGTGGAGTAGCTGATTTTTGCTGCATATAATTTCTTTATACAGTGACTAGATCAGATGCTGGATTTGTAGCAACATTATTTCAATTATTGCTTGAATGAAGTAGCTGAAAACTCATTGATGTCACCATCCCAGAAATTATTTTCTGGGATTCAAACAGGTACATGCTTGAAGAAAAAGACTAGAGTATATGTCCTAACTGGCGTTTCAAGATTTTTCTTTTTTTTTTCCCCTCTCAGTGTACACATCATAGTGTGCTCTATATCTCCACTCTTCATTTTTTGGTAACATTGCTTTTTAACTGAAAATGTCCTGAAAGGTAGGGATGCCTGTGTATCACTGTGCTATACACCACTTGGAGTTTCTTAACTGTTTCTTTTAAACTTTTTAAAAACAAACAAACAAACTATCGCCCCCCCCAAACAAAACAAACAAACAAACAAAAAAAACAAAACAAACACAAAACCACCAAATCACTAACACCCAGAAAAACCACCAAAACAAACTAAAAAAATCAACCCCACTTTACTGGATTGACAATCGTTAACAGCACTGGTTTTGCTAATAGCTTACACGTATGCCTCATTTCTCATTACCACCACAAATTAGTTCTTACTAGCAGTGACTACAACTGCATATTCAAAGAAATCAGTCTTTAACATCTGTGTCCTAAATTTGATGTGAATATAAAATCCCTCAGAGCTGATACTGTAGATTTGTCAGTGATGGCTACCAGCGATGGTATTAGTTGATAAGATGACATGGACAAACTCGAGAGCTCTTCTGCAACAGAAGTTAGAACTGAAATGGGCATTTTTTTTCTTCTCTACCATCTTCTCTTCCTTTCCCCACAGCCACTTTGGGATCTTACCCTTTCATAAAATGGTTTAGTTTCTAGACAGTTGCTGACCATCTTGTCTATCCCTAGATTATATGATACAAAATCCTTCTGGGGATGTTAAACCCCCAGGCCACAGCAGTGCCTTCAGGTGGATGTTTTTCACTTGCTTAGCTGCTGCGTCTTTTCTTAATGTAAAAGCAGTCTTTTCCCAGTGCTTGAGGTTGTGCTTTTTTTCCCCGTGACCGTTAATTGGCCATTAGTGACTAGTTTACGGTTCTGGAGCTTCTGCTTTCAGCCTGAGCCCATACCTTTCAAGGCCTGAGCTGCTATCCAGTGCTTAAACAGGATTTATGTCATCATCTCAAGCTTGTTTTGTTAACCACTGGTCTCATTTACAAGACAGACATTTAACCTGTCCTAGATTCTCCTTTGTTCTCGAAGTCTTTTTCTTTGGATTTCTTCAGTTTTCATCTGCTTTTGAAGAGTAGGGTTTTGTTGCCTGTGGTGCCACCTTCGGCGGCATAAGGTGGAGGAAAGAGTGATTAATTTCTTCTCATAGAAGTGACCTACATAATATTGCAAAAGTTTTTAGCTATTTGGGTGGTATTGCTGACTTTTTTTGCATTCACAAAAAATGAAGATCTTAAAGAAATATGTACCAAAATATAGATTTTATTAATATCTACCAAATATGTGAGCTGAGTCAGTAAGTTGCATATAACAGTGTTGATGTGGTCATTTAGATAAATGTGTATATTGTGTGATATATCTTCATGAAGTTTAAAGTTTGATTTTTTTTGTATTTCAGATATAAATATTTGCATCAATAGTTTACAGATTGTAAAATGTGTAGTGTTTTATGAATATGCAGTACAGCTTCTTTTAGAAAATCTTTAAAATTTAAGTAGGCTTTATGCTATAAATTTGCATCTCTGCTAATAAGACCATAGATTTTTGTATTACATGGAATTGTCTGTCTTACTCTCTTGCAAGTATTTTTTTGAGATTTGGACCCAAAGCCAATGTCAGATTTAGGTCCCTCTAAATTGTAATTTGCTAATATTCTCAATCTCTACCTCTTGGATAGCGACATTTATGTGTCCTAACGATCACAGCTCAAATGGTTCACTGATACAAAAGGCTGAGAGCCTTAAGTTTACATAATAAAAATATCAGCTTCATATTTTCCTTTCAGCTCCACCCTAGCTTGAAAAGTATGTGGATTTCAGTAAAAATTTTGAATGTCTAAGCAGTGAACGATATGTGGTATTTTGGAATTTTTGACAGTAAAATCTGTCCTCTAAATACTGTCTGGGGTACAAAGTGATATTCGTCATGAGGTGCTTTGTCGATAAGATTGCTTTACTTGCTTCTGTGAAGCCAGTTCAAACTATCACATACTATCGTTCCAAAGGTAAACGGCCAGTGGAAGGGCATCTTTATGTAAATGCCACTCCTCTGCATACTGTTAACATTCAGATACATACTTTCTCGTGCTGTTCAGGTTCTCAGCAGAAAGCACACCAATCAATTATTTTGATCTTATCACAATGTAAAGAATTCTATAACTGTGATAACACCCGCTAAATTTATTGTAATATAATTGAGAACTCCATCATTGTGGCATCTTCATTGTGTCTTACTTTGAATACTGTTTAAGTAAGAAGCCACTTTAATCAGTAGTTATTTACAAAGCTTGCCCTTTCTTATGAAAAAGCAGTGAAGTGATGCCAAAATGATGTCTTAAACATCTGATTTGCAATCTAGAATATTAGTTTGTTTTCAGTTGTGTTACTCAGTTTCACTTTTGTCACAACGGGTGTTAAAGCCAGGTTTCAGTTTAGACAGTTATGACCTTATTTGCAGTCAATTTTGCAGCATTTATTTTTGCAGAGGTTTCATATTGTTTATTTTGTTTTGAAAAACCCATGTTTCACAAACTTGCTACGACTGTTTTAGGTTTTGGTTTTTCAGACATTTACTGCTTTATTACTGTCTGCTAAGTTGTGCAACATGAATATTTTCATTAGTTCTGTGGTGTTCTGCAAACCAAAAAGACACCATGGATCCCAGCACTGACAGTTTAAGCAATAAAAACAGTAAACATAATTAGGTATTAAAATTCCAATTCCAACAAATAAAATGCTTGCCTTTGAAATAAATTAAAAAACCACCAAATGTATTTATATTAGCAGGTACCCTCAGAAACCCTGTTTTCCCTGCCTAGCTCAGGTTTGTAAGGCCTAGATTTTATTAATTTCTTCTCACTGGGAGAGAAGAATCAGTACTTCTTAGTAGTATTCCTTTCCTCTGAGGGGAGTGGAGGACTACAAATGTAGCACGTTATAAAAATCTCCTCATGTTCCATTATAACTGAGATTACGTCAGTAGTTTCTAATATATGTTGGTAATTTGTTCTTTTAAAATGTCTGCTGGGCTACTTTCCTGAAAAACATGAGTTTTAGACAATAATAGGTTTATTGCTAGATTTTGGGCATTTGGGTGTATGTTTTGTGCAACTAAATTTACTGTGGAGAGAACAGAAGATCTGATAATGCTGTACATGAAGAAATTCTTAGGGTGTAATTTTAATATCCAACAACTGTTTTTTGTAAAGTCTCTCTTCTCTAGGGAGTTTCCCCTTTTGGAATTTCAAGTGCTCCATTCATCTCAGTTTCTCCGTGGTGCTGATAACCCTTTCCAGTTGTCCCATGACTGCCTCCACTTGTCCTCAAATTGGACCCTCTTGACAGAGACGATTCCTGAGGTCACTTTTTGTTATTTAAATTTATTTTTAAGGATCACTTTTATTACCAGGCCAGTGAGGAATAAATCTGTTCCATAACTGTGAGGAGTCTGACTTCTTCCTCTTATCTTAAGTAACAAAAAGCAGAAAGAACAGTGGGACTTTACAGAGTTTCCTACTCAGTACTTACTCATGAATACTTAGCGGGCAGTTGACAGTAAGCCCATGACAAGCTTGGAGAGCAGATCTAATTTTGCTTTATGCCCATTAAAAGAAAAAAATCCTATATATGAGGAACGAGTTGTTAACACACATTGGCCACAAATCCACCCAAAAGGAGATGTCACCTGGTTTGTCACTAAGTATGGAGGTTGTTTTTCAGCTGCAATTTTATTGTTTTCACAATAAAGTATAAATCTGGGTAAATTACTGAGAACAGATGTTCCCTCAAGAATAATTGTCACATTTGTACTTGAAAAATGATACCAAGAATGATAAAATTCAGGTATATTCAATTAAAAAAAAAATCTGGCCTGAGAAACAATGTGTGACACATCTGCAGAAGCCACAGCAGATCCTTATCAAGTCTCACACTCCAGGATGTTGAGGAAATTGGATGATTTTAGTGCAAAAAAAGTAGAACTGATCTGAATGTGTATTAATTAAACCCCAACAACTAATAGTCACAAGTCGTGTTCTAACAAGATCTCAAAGGTGCTAAATCTTCTGAAGCACAGAGGTGTAGTTCACACACTTGTTGGCAACCCATGGGCTCGGAATGCAGCAGCTGCTGTTCGCTTGTACTAAGTAGTAGCTCCCAAAGAGCAAGGTGTTTAGAAGAAAGAATTATTTTTCTTTCTGAAAATTTTGCTTAGAAGTGGAACCTTTGGAGACAGTAGCTGAAAAGCATTTGTGAAACTGAGGTTTACACAAAGTGCCTGAAAAATAAAGAGCAGCTGTATTGAGAGAAATATTCACAACAAACAAACTATTGAAAAAATTAATGGTCATTAACGTCTGTAGATAAATATCCTCATAAGACTTACCATTTATGTTGTAGCAGTAAATTTTCTAAACAAATGTGAAAAGAACGTTGCAAACTTAAAATGACATTGCCATGAAATAAAATTACAGTCTCTGGAGCCATCTTTGGGATTGAGATCCCTAACATTTATGCAGATAGTAGGTTTTGGTTTGAGTAAGCATTTCCTGCTCCAAATACTACCTCACATCTCCTCCATAAGGAGGTAGACATCAGAGTCCTCTTTAAACTCTCACTTCTGCTGTGTGTAAATGCTTTTATTCTTTCTGATTTTTCTGAATCATCAGAAGTTTCTTCTCTCCAGCTGCAGAAGAGGGGAGGAATAAATATCCTTTCCAAAGCAGTGGAGGGTATGCTTTATTTGTACTCTCCTTAGTCCAGGGTTGTAAAAGAGCCAAGAACCTCCTCTGTCATTGTTGGAAAGCTAGCAGAAGAGAAGGTCATGTCTCTGACTCTTCCTTCAAACTGAGTCTGTTGCTGCTTCTGTTTCTATGCTGTTCACTGTGACGCTTATCTTCACTCGGCAATACCTCAGTGGTTGTACAGAAGTACAGTCTTGTTACTGCATACCAAAATATTCTTGCTGTGAAGCTTGCTGACAGAAGTTACTTGATTTCTCTGGCAGCTTCTATCCGGTGAAAGCTATTAAATGCAAATACAAAGTTTTTCAGTCACAACCTGCTGGAGACCAAGAGACCATTCTAGAAATATCATAACATGTTTGTCCTGTCCTTTTTATAGATGTCTGCTGTTGGCTACTAGTGCAGGAAGGATACAGGGCTAGGTGAACCTTTGATCTGATCCTCCTGGGTATTTTTGTGCGTTTGTAGCCACTCAGAGAAAAAAGAGTCTCGCTCACCCAAAGCTGTCCAGAAGCTTTCCTTTGGCTAAGCTCAGTCATGTAATCCGGTCAGAACTTTCTCACTCCACGAGTGAGAAATTATATGACTTTTATATTTCCTTCAGCCCCTCTTCTCTGTAGCATAGGTGTCAGTAGGAGTGATCATTTTGTGTATTTTCTGATTTATCGGTTGTTTTTAAATTTCAATGGAAATAGTAATGTTTCTCCCTGTGCTCAGTGAACTCCTTCAGAGACACATGGTAACCAAGAGACAAGATGTTCATAGACACCCCCACCCATGTATTTTATTCAGCTACATATATTCTTACAAGAAGCTATGTTCAGTTAAGAGTGCTACTAGAGTGGTTGTAACTGCTCTGTAAATGAAATTGTAATTCATAGTAATAAATGAAATTATAATCAATAATAGATGATTTTTTTTCCCCCTCTGTGAAACAACACTAATGAAAATACTAGTTTTTGGCTAGTCTGAAAAGCAGATGGGTTGCATTCTTGTCAGTGCTGTTGGAGCTGGAGCTGTGATGTGTAAAGAAAACAGAAAAATCATTAATTAACAGTAAAACTTATTGACTGGCTTCTTCATATGTAGCTGACAGTTCTTACTGTTAGTTTCCCTATCAAGTCTTAATCTTAGATAACAGTGCATAAGGTTGGTCTGTTTTAGTTATGAGTGACTAAATATAAGTAACTAAAACTTAGCATTCTGCTTAATTCAACAGTTTTATTTTTCCACGGAAAATGCAGAGCATCCCTAGTGAATAGAAAAAGTACTATAAGAACATTGTGTCTTTAAACTGGCTTTTTAAAAATATTATCAGGTAATGTAATATATAATGCTGTACTAGAATAACCTGTATTGTTGAGTTGGTGAGAGAGTAGGTGTGTACACATATAAATCATTTCTTTTCAGAGTGTTGGTTACTGTTTCTGTGGTCTTAGTCGAAAAGTAATTTATTTTTTATAGTAGCCATGTTTACAGTTCCCATTGTAGATAGACAACCTCTTCTAGTTTTTGACCACTCTTAACAGGAAAAAAAAAAAATCTTACGTTTGAATGCAATTTCTGACAATTCACTTCATGCTCTTTGCCTCCTATCCTGCCTCTGGGCACCTCTGAGATGAGTCTGGCTCAGTCATCTTTACATCCCACGTCCTCTCCCATCAGGTATTTATATACACGGGTGAGATCCCTCTGAGCGTTCTCTTCTCCAGTCCAAGCTCTCTCAGCATTTTCTCATATGAGAGATACTCTAGTCCCTTGATCACCTTCGTGGCTTGTGACTGACTTTGCTTGGGTGTGTTTGAGTCTCCCTTGTCCCAGGGAGCCTGGACCTGGACCCAGTACTGCAGGCATGTCTCACTGGGGCTGAGCAGAGGGGAAGGATGACCTCCCTTGACCTGCTGGCAGAGCTTTTCTGTGGTCATCTTTGCCACAAAGGCACAATACTGACTCATGGTTAGTATGTTGTGTGCCGAGTTTCAGCATCCGTGCAGGGACAGGAATGACTCTCACACATTGATGCAATGCACAGTTGGTTCACTTTATTGCTCTGCTTGCGTGATTATATACATTTTTCATATCTGTACACGTGATCACGCTTATTCGAATAGGCTACAGACATAAATCACACACTGTTCACACGCCCCATATTCCCTTATGATTGGTAACTATGCACTAACGCCAATAGCAACAGACCACCTGCACGTCCTTGAACACATCTTGTTTTTGCTAACCCACATCATGTGCACTATCAGAACTTTCTCAATTGCTATTCTTAGCTGCCCTTTCCAGCGGCCTGTTCAGTTATGCTAACTGTTTTGCTTAAGCGGCC